>JAEEGL016955353.1_pt1 | contig 17071 bp, 15 predicted proteins | sample 9134231 | NCBI WGS metagenome assembly JAEEGL01 (sample SAMN16246548, study PRJNA631951) | gut metagenome | biome: gut microbiome; feature: rumen; material: fiber-attached | host: Bos | place: Iran: Karaj | collected 2018-10
CATATTTTGATGGTCAGCGATTCCCACAAAAAACGTGCCTGAAGGGATTCGAACCCCCGACACACGACTTAGAAGGCCGGTGCTCTATCCTGCTGAGCTACAGGCACAGGGTCAGGCTTGCCATGCAGCACAGCCCTGTCTATAAAAAAAACCCACCGAAGGCAGGATAGTCGGGGCGACAGGATTCGAACCTGCGACCTCCCGGTCCCTAACCGGACGCTCTACCAAACTGAGCCACGCTCCGAAGCGATAGATAGAATAGCACAGTGACAGATGTTTGTCAAGTGTTGTTTTTGAAGTTTTTCGGGGCGGATCCGGAAACCCGCCCCGAATCTTCCGGGAACATCAGGAGGCCAGTTTTGCCTTGGCCAGTTCGGCCAGTTCGGCGAATCCCTGGGCGTCGTTGACGGCCAGGTCGGCCAGGACCTTGCGGTTCAGTTCCACGTCGGCCAGCTTCAGGCCGTACATCATACGGCTGTAGGACAGGCCGTTCATGCGGGCCGCGGCGTTGATGCGGGCGATCCACAGGGAGCGGTACTGACGCTTCTTCTGCTTGCGGCCGGAATAAGCCGTGGTGAGGGCCTTCATGACGGTCTGCTTCGCGATGCGGTACTGTTTGCTGCGCGCGCCGCGGTAACCCTTGGCCAGCTTTAATACTCTGTTATGTCTTTTCTTGGCGCCTAAGCCGCCTTTGATTCTTGCCATTTCACTCGACCTCCTTCTTTAGTAGGGCAGGATGCGCTGCATTACCTTCGCGTTCGTAGGGTCGGTAATGGTGGCTTTCCGTAAGTTTCTCTTGCGTTTGGTCGACTTCTTTGTTAAAATGTGGCTCTTGTAAGCCTTCATTCTTTTCAGCTGGCCGGTACCGGTTTTGTGAAAGCGCTTGGCAGCCGCTCTCTTGGTCTTCATCTTCGGCATTTCTATGTCCTCCTAAATTATTTTACTTCTTTGACGGATTGAGCACGACGGTCAGGCTCCGGCCTTCCATCTTGGATGGCTTGTCCACCACCGCGATGTCGCTGAGCTGGGAGACGAAATCGTCCAGGACCTTGCGGGTCTCGTTCATGTGGCTCATTTCCCGGCCGCGGAAACGCAGCGAAACCTTCACTTTGTTCCCTTTTTCCAGGAAGCGGCGGGCCGCGGAAGCTTTAGTCTTCAGATCGTTGTCGTCAATATTGGGCGAGAGACGCACTTCTTTCAGTTCGACGATCTTCTGCTTCTTTTTGGCTTCCTTCTCCTTGCGCATCATTTCATAGCGATACTTGCTGTAATCGATGATCTTGGCCACCGGAGGCTTGGCCTGCGGCGCGATGAGCACCAGGTCCAGTTCCTCTTCTTCGGCATGGCGCATGGCTTCCGCCAGGCTGACGATGCCGATCTGCTGGCCGTGGCTTCCGATAAGACGCAGTTCTTTGTCTTTGATCTGATCATTGATCAATAATTCGCTTGCGATGGTGTACCTCCTCGTGTTCTCCACAAAAAAAAGCGGACAGCATGCTATCCACTCCCCGGGCTCCTCCCGAAACCTTGACCTGATGCATATGAGGATGATCAGGTGAGAGCGGATACTCTGCTTTGAATCAATTGCGTGCATATATTAGCACCGGAAAAGCGGTTTGTCAATCCTGTTTTGAGGTGAATTATGGTTTTTTTGAAGTTTTTTCAGGCGGCGGGCGCGATTTTTCTGCTGGGACGCATTGCGCGGGCGGATGCGCGGTCGCTCAGGATCCCGGCAAGGGAAAACTGCATGCTGGCGGCCTGTTCGCTGGCGCGGGCGACGGCCGGCCCGGCCGGATGGGCGGAGTCTGCGGCGGCGGCAGTCCTGTTCTGTGGGGCAATGGCAGCGATAGCCGCCGCAGCCGCAAAGAAGGGCCCGATGACAACAGCGGGGCTGAAAGCCCGTCGTCCGCCGATGCTTCCGGCAGCGCAGCCGGATCGGTTTCTCATAGGCGGCGGAGATATCAAGCTGGTGTTTGCGATCCTCCTGCAGATGGACGTCCGCGACGTCCCGCCATGGGGCGTTACGGCCTGTCTGTATATCCTGCTGACCCGTGCGGTGTGGCCGGATAAACGGAGGCTGCCGCTCGGACCGGCACTGGGCGGCGCGTGCGCATGCGTGCTGCTGGGGAGGCTGTGCGGCGGCTGAGAGGCATAAGGGGAGCGGGCAGATCAGGAAACCGGCGGTTCCTCTGTTATGCCCAGCCGTTCTCCTTCGTATTCGCTTCCACGGGGCCTTCCGCTTTATCGACGTACATGACGCCGTTCAGGTGGTCGTTTTCATGGCAGATGCAGCGGGCGAGCAGGCCTTCCGCTTCCAGGGTGAAGGGCTCCATCTGCTCGTTCAGGGCGGTGACTTTCACCTTCTGGGGACGCGTCACCAGGGCATGGCGGTTGGGTACGCTCAGGCAGCCCTCGTTGTCCGTAACAGTCTCTTCGCTCTGTTCCAGAATCTCCGGATTGATGAAGACGATGGGTTCCTGCCGGCCGTCTTCCTGGTCGCAGTCCACGACGAAAATGCGCTTGAGGACGCCCACCTGGGGGGCGGCCAGGCCGACGCCGTTCGCGGCGTACATGGTCTCCTTCATGTCCTGGATCAGGGTGAAGGTACGGGCGGTCATTTCCTTGACGGGCTTGGCGGTCTTTCTCAGGATCTCGTCTTCTTCCAATACCCGGATGGTACGGATGCTCATGTTATTTCTCCTTCTGTGTCAGTGCGGAACTCTGTCCGTCATATGGGTCAAATTACGTCAATACAGGTCGGACTGCACCCGGCTGTTTCCGGTCTCCTGAAGCCGGGCCGCGATCCGCAGCAGCAATTCTTTATCCGGATGCTTGATCAGCAGGACCTGGCGGTACACGTCCTGTACTTTGCTGCGGAAATGCGGAGCGGGGCCGATGACGTCCGCACCGGATGACGCGGATCCGTGCCGGATCTGTTCCGCGAGCGATTCCGCAAGGGCGGTATTTTCCTGCTCGTCGCGGCCGCTGACCAGCACCTCCAGCATACAGCCGGAGGGCGGATAATGCAAGAGGCGGCGGCGGACGATCTCCTCCCGGTAAAAGGCTTCATAGTCCTGGCGGGAAGCGGCCTCCACCGCGTAATGGTCGGGCTGGTAGGTCTGGATCACGACTTCGCCGGGGATGCCGGCCCGTCCGGCGCGCCCGGCGGCCTGCGTCAGGAGCGCGAAGGTCTGCTCCGCGGCGCGGTAGTCCTCGCGGTACAGGGAAATGTCCGCGGCCAGGATGCCCACCAGGGAGACCCGGGGGAAATCGTGCCCTTTGACGATCATTTGCGTTCCCAGCAGGATGTCCGCGCCGCCCCGCGCAAAGGCGGACAGGATGCGGCTGTGGCCTTCCTTGCCTTTGGTGGTGTCCGCGTCCATCCGGAGGACTTTCGCACCGGGGAAGGTCTTTTCAATGAGTCCTTCCACCTTCTGCGTGCCGGTGCCGAACGCGGCGATGTAGGGCGAGCCGCAGGAAGGGCAGGTCTCCGGCGCATGGATCTGATAGCCGCAGTAGTGGCATTTCAGAAAACCGCCGCGGTGCAGGGTCAGGCTGACGTCGCAATGCGGGCAGAGCAGGGGTTTGCCGCAGGAGCGGCACGACACGAATCCGGCGAAGCCGCGGCGGTTCAGGAACAGGATGATCTGCTCCTTCTTCGCCAGACGCTCTTCCATCTTGCTCTTCAGGCTGCGGCTGAAAATGCTTTTATTGCCTTCTTTCATCTCCCGGCGCAGGTCCACGACCTCCACACGGGGAAGCTCGCTGTCTTCCGCGGCGCGGAATTCCAGTTTTTCCAGGCGGTACGCGCCGTTCTCTGCCTTGTAATAACTGTCCAGAGAAGGCGTGGCGCTGCCCAGGATCAGGCCGGCGCCGCTGAGCTGCGCCAGTTTCTCCGCGACTTCCACACTGTGGTAGCGGGGCGAGGTCTCGCTGAAATAGCTTTCGTCATGCTCTTCGTCGATCACGATCAGGCCGAGGTCCGGAAACGGCGTGAACAGGGCCGAGCGGGGCCCGATCACGAGGGACAGTTCGCCCCGCCGCGCTTTTTCCACGGTCTCGTATTTTTCGCCCTGCGACTGGCGGGAATGGATCAGGCCGATGCGGGCGCCGAAGCGCTGGTAAAAGCGGCGGACGTTCTGATAGGTCAGGGAGATCTCCGGGATCAGGAGGATCACCTGCCTGCCGGCGGCCATGACTTTTTCCATGACGGCCATGTAGACTTCCGTTTTGCCGCTGCCGGTGATGCCGTGAAGGAGCACCGGCCGGTTCTGCCCCGCCATCTCCTCTTCGATGGCCTGCACCGCGCGGGCCTGCGATCCGTTGAGGACGGCGGGCGGCCGCATCTCCAGGTCTTCCCAGGCCGGAGCGGGAAGTTTGGCCTTGCCTTTCCGGACAGCCTTCTTGGCGGGAAGTACCGTGGTCAGCGCCTGGTTCATCGTGCAGCCGTAGCGTTCGCGCATCCAGGCGGCCAGGGCCATCGCGCGGTCCTCCAGGGCGACGCCTTTCGGAGCGAAGCCGAGGACCGGTCTGATCCTGGACGGATCCACGAGGGGCGTGCGGCCCAGTCCGACCACGTAGCCGGTGACGTTGCGGGTGCCAAAAGGAATATCCACCCGGGAGCCCGGGCGGATGGCGGCTTCCATTTCCTCCGGGACCAGGTACTGGAAGGTGCGGTCCAGGGCGGAAACGGAGATATTCACGATGATGTCGGCATATAAAGGCAAGAGCGGTCTCTCTTTCGGATTCAGAAGTTCGGGAGGGCGGCGGCGATCTTGTCCAGGCCCATGCTGTTGGAACCTTTCAGGAGCAGGACGTCGCCCGCGGCGGCCGCTTCGACGGCTTTCTGCAGTGCCTCCTCACGGGCCGTGCACAGAATGACGGTCTTGCCGGCGTCGAGAAGCGGCGCAGCCATTTCGCAGACCAAGCGGCCGTACAGGATGAAGGTGTCGATGGAAAGGCCGGCGGCATAGACGCCGACTTCGCGATGGAGGGCGGCGGCGTCATCGCCCAGTTCCAGCATGTCAGCGAGGAGGGCGATCTTTTTGCGGCCGGAGGCCTTGTCCAGGACGTCCAGGGCTGCTTTCATAGAAGGCGGACTGGCGTTGTAGGAATCGTCGATCAGGGTAAGGCCGCCGAGCTGCTTGCGCTCCAGGCGGCGGGAGAAGCCGCTGAAAGTCCCCATGGAGAGGGCGGCCAGTTCCGGATCGATGCCCAGGGCCCAGGCCGCGCCGAGCGCCGCGAGGGCGTTCATGACGTTGTGGAGGCCGGGGATCATCAGAGTCACGGGGACTTCCCGGTACCCGGTCAGCGCGCTGTCGAACACGGCGGTAAAGCGGACGCCGTCCCCTTCTTCGATGTCGCGGGCGGTCAGGTCGTTATCGTCCTGCATGCCGTAGGTTAGAACACGGCAGGGGAGTTTTTCACGACAGGCTTTCAGCAGCGGTTCGTCGCCGTTGAGGACGGCCCAGGCTTCCGGTCCGAGTTCGTCCGTGATGTGCATTTTTTCGGCGCAGATGCCTTCGCGGCTGCCCAGGTATTCGATGTGGGCCACGCCGATGTTGGTCACGACGGCCAGCGTGGGATGGACCATGTTCACCAGGTCCTTCATCTCGCCCGGCTCGCTGATCCCCATCTCCATCACGGCGAAGTCCGCATCCTGGTCCATATGGTACAGGACTACGGGCGTGCCGATCTGGCTGTTCATGTTTTTCATGGTCCCGGTCACACGGCCGCCGGCGGACAGGGCCGCTTTGGTCAGTTCCCGGGTGGTGGTCTTGCCCACGCTGCCGGTGATGCCCACCACGGGGCCGCGGAACCGGCTGCGCGCGTAAGCGCCCAGGGCTTCCAGGGCCTTCTGGGTGTCCGCGACCAACACGTGCGGCTTATCCGGGCGGATGATGTCCCCTCGCGAGGTCAGCGCCGCCGCGGCGCCTTTGTCAAAGGCGCCGCCGATGAAATCGTGGCCGTCCACCCGCGCGCCGATGGTGGGGATGAACAGGCAGTCCCCGGGAATGTCCCGGGAGTCAAAGCTCAGGCGGCGGATCATCGTGCCGCCGTCCCCGCAGAGCAGGGTGCCGTGCGTGATCTCACAGATCTGCTGTATCGATAATTCCATGACCGGTCATTCCTTTCGCGTGTGAAGGCGTCAGCCGTTGGCCTGCTTCCAGGCCTCGAACTGCGTTCTGTCCATCATGATCTGGCGCGCCTTGGTGCCGTCGTCCTTGCCCACGATGCCCGCGTCCGCCAGCTGGTCCATCAGCCGCGCGGCGCGGTTGAAGCCGATGCGGAAGACCCGCTGCAGATTGCCGATGGAGGCCTTTTCGTTCTCGATGATGTATTCGGCGGCTTCCAGGAACAGCTCGTCGCGTTCTTCGTGGAAGGCCTTGTCCTTTCCGTCAGATTCCGCCATCCAGGCCAGTTTCTGCTGCGCCATCTCCTCTTCGGACACGGCGTTCTGCTTCTTCCAGAAGGCGGTCACGGCCTCGATCTCCTCGTCGCTCACCCAGCAGCCCTGCACGCGGACGGGCTTCGGATAACCCGTGGGGTAGAACAGCATGTCGCCTTTGCCCAGCAGTTTTTCCGCGCCGTTCATGTCGATGATGGTGCGGGAGTCCACGCCGGAGGAGACGGCCAGCGCGATGCGGGACTGGATGTTGGCCTTGATCAGGCCGGTGATGACGTTGACGGACGGCCGCTGAGTGGCCACCACCAGATGGATGCCGGCCGCGCGGGCCAGCTGCGCCAGACGGCAGACGGACTGCTCCACGTCGCCGGGCGCCACCATCATCAGATCGGCGAATTCGTCCACGATGATGACGATCTGCGGCATGGGCTCGCGGTCGCCGTAATCCTCGGGGTTCTCGCGGATCCTGGCGTTGTAGCTCTTGATGTCGCGCACGTTGAGGTCGGCGAAGGCTTTATAGCGCGCGGTCATTTCCTTGACGGCGCCGTTTAAGGCTTCCGCGGCCAGTTTCGGATCCGTGACGACCGGGATGCGCAGGTGCGGGATCCCGTTGTATTCGCCCAGTTCCACGACTTTCGGGTCGATCATGATCAGCTGGACTTCGTTCGGCTTGGCGCGGAACAGGATGCTCGTGATCAGCGAGTTGATGCAGACGGATTTGCCGGAGCCGGTCGCGCCGGCGATCAGCAGGTGCGGCATTTTGGCCAGGTCGGCCACCACGACACGGCCGCCGATGTCCTGGCCCACCGCAAATGCGATCTTGGAGGGCGAGCGGCGGAATTCGTCGCTTTCGATGATGGAACGCAGCGAGACGGTCTGGTTCTCGGAGTTGGGGACCTCGATGCCCACGGCGGATTTGCCGGGGATGGGAGCCTCGATGCGGATCTCCGTGGCGGCCAGGGCCAGTTTGATGTCGTCCGTCAGGGACGAGATGCGGGCCACTTTGACGCCCTGTTCGGGTTTTAATTCATAGCGCGTGACGGACGGGCCGCAGCTGATGTCGGTCACGGTGACTTCCACGCCGAAATTGCGCAGGGTGTCCTCCAGCAGGCGGGCCGTGCGCTTCAAGTCGCCTTCCTTCATGGCATTGCTGCTGCGCGAGCGGTTCAGCAGGGAAGGCGGAGGCAGGCGGTATTCTTTTTTCGCGGATGTGCCGAGGGCAGACTCGGCGGAAGCAGCGGAAGCCCCTGCCGCAGAGCCGGCCGATCCGGTCCCGGATGCGGTCCCGGCGGCTGAAACGGCGGCCGCAGTTCCGGCGGCGGCTCCTGCGGCGGCCCCCACAAAGGAAAGTCCCGCGCTGCCGGACGGTGTCTTCACCCTTCCGGAGCCTCCGGTAAAGGTGCGGCCGGAACTGCCGGAGCCGCCCGGTTCGCCGTCCCGGCGGAAAATGTCATCATTTTTGAGACGCTCCAGCTGGACGCGGGGGTCTACCCAGCCCGGATCCTCCTCCGCCGCCGAAGGGGCGGCCGGAGCAGAGGGGTCCTGCCTCCGGGAAGCGTCCGGCCTCCTGTCGGGACGGCCGGAAAGAGGAGCAGCCGTGCGGGCTTCTCCCGCTTTTCTGCTCCGGTCATATTCGTCAAAAGCACCGGCGACCGCCGCGGCCTTCTCCGGTTTTTGCGGTTCAAGGTGCGACTCTTTCTGTTCGTCCAGCGGGAGCGAGAGCTGTTCGCTTCTGCCCGGGGGGCTGTCCTGATAGCGGGAAATGCGCGGAGAGGGACGCTGTTCTTCCAGTTCCAGGAGTTCTTCGAGCGTCCGGCTTTCCCTGCTCACGCCGGCGGGCTTGTCCGTCCCGGTCTTTTTGTGGCTCTCCATCTCCTTGAACAGTTTTTCCAGCGAGGCGTCCTCGGGGAGCGCGGGGGTCTTCAGATCCGTTTTCCGGAAATCGATGCCCTGTTGTTCCGTTTCTTTTTTCCGGGCCGCTTCGCTTTCGGCGCGGCGTTTTTCGGCCTGCTCGTCCAGTTCCCGGCGTTTCAGACGGACTTCCTTCAGCTGAAGATCGGTATCCGCAGGGAAGTTTTTGCGTCCTTCCGACAGTTTTCTGTCCAGTTTGTCCATGAGGGCCTTGCGCTCGGTGGCTTCCCTGGCGGCCTGCGCTTCGCGGGCCTGGGCGCGTCTGAGGAGGCGCTCCTCGGTCCTGAGTTCCGCGAGTTTCCGGCGTTCTTCCACGGCTTCGCGGCGGCGCACGTTTTCATCCTTGATGGCGTGGGCCACCTTCTTTCCGTTGAGACCGACTGCCGTCAGCAGCGCCTTGCCGAAGGTCAGGACCAGGCCGGCCAGGAAAAGCACCAGCATGATCACGTAGCTGCCCACGAGGCCCAGCGCGCTTAAGGACAGACGGCACCAGAGGCCGCCGAACCAGCCGCCGTGCAGACGGGTGCCGCGGCCGACGCGGTAATAGGAGCCCAGCGCCGGCAGGATCTCCCCGCCCGAACCGACCAGTTCCACGATGCCGCACAATACGGTAAAGGTGAACAGGGCGGCCAGGATGCGCAGGGCCGTATTCAGGGGGAACTCCTTCATATTGGAGACGCCGAATACGACCAGCAGGATGAAAACGACAGGGAACACATAAGCCAGGCTGCCGAACAGCCCGAACTGGACGGACGCGAGGGCGCGCCCCACGGAGCCCACGATCCCGAACAGGCTCAGGAACAGCAGGACCGTGAAGGCGATCAGGAACAGTAAAAGGATATCCCGCACCAGGGCGGAATGCTGCGAAGTCTTCTTCCGGTTCGCCGTACTGCTGGCCGGCGTCCTCCCGGCGGAGGACGTACTGCGCGCGGCCGGACGGGTCCCGGACGGAGCCGTCCGTTTCACGCTCCCGCTCCTTCCCGCCCGCGAAGAAGATCCGCTCCCCTTCGCAGCTGTTTTTTTATGGGATGAATTGGCCAAAACACAACCTCCTGTGGATGATTACGCATAGTTATTTGGATTATACCGCATTATTCCAAAAAATAAAAGGGCTTTCGAAAAAATCCGACCATTTGTTCGATTTTTCACGACCGGCAGATGAAAAGGGAGAATAAAAAACGATTTAATCGCTTTCCGGCGCAACAAAAACCGGCAGACGCCTGTATAATGGATAAAGAACACACACGGAGGTCCGTCATGATGAAAAAACGATGCCGCATGCTTTGCTCCGTTCTGCTGCTGGCCGCCCTGCTGCTCTCCCTGACCGGATGCGGCAGCGCCGCCGCGCCCGGAGGAACGGGGACACCCTCCGGCCAGAGTGTCAGGACCGGAAAGACCGTCGACCTGATGCGGAACGTTTCCGCCGTATCCGCAGAAGGCAAAACAGCCGATACCGCCTTTCGGGACGCTTACCTGGCTTTTACCGCTGCCCTGCTGAAGGAAACATATGCCGGTACGTCTGAAAATCGCAGCGTCCTCCTCTCCCCTCTTTCCGTCATGACCGCGCTGGCCATGACCGCCAACGGCGCCAAAGGCGAGACGCTGGCCGAGATGGAGCAGGTCCTGACCCGCGGGGAAAAGTCCGCAGACGGCGCCGCGTTCGGTCTCGAGGCGCTGAACGGATATCTGCACCAGTATTACAAGGACCTGCCGTCTTCGGACAAGTCCCGTTTTTCCTTCGCGAATTCCATCTGGTTCAAAGAGCGGGATCAGGGGTTCAAGGCAGAGGAAGCGTTCCTGCAGAAGAATAAGGCCGTATACGGCGCGGAAGCGTTTCAGGCGCCTTTCGACGCGCAGACGGTCAGAGACATCAACGACTGGATCGATCAGAAGACGGATCACATGATCCCGAAGATGCTGGACGAGATCGACCCCCTGGCTGTGATGTACCTGATCAACGCCCTGCTGTTCGACGCGGAATGGGAAACGGCTTTCGGGACCAACCGGACCAAAACGGGCACTTTTCACGCACTGACCGGAGCCGAACAGCGCGTGCCCATGATGTCGAACGATGAATCCCTGCTGATCCTGAGCAGCGACACGCTGGGCATCATGAAGCCCTACGCGGACGACCGCTACCGCTTCGCAGCGTTCCTCCCGCTGGACGAAACGGCGGATTTCAGTCAATATATGAACGGCCTGACGGCGGAAAAGATCGGCAGCCTGCTGGAAAACGTCACACGGAAGGACGTCGTGCTGACCATGCCCGCCTTTACGACGGAATATTTCTCCGATCTGGCCGGCGTTCTCCGCCGGATGGGGATCACGCACGCCTTTGACGATGCGGATTTCAGCGTTATCAGCCGGAGCGACTCTCTTGCCATCGGCCGCGTTCTCCACAAGGCCCGCCTGGAACTCGACAACGCCGGCACCAAAGCCGCCGCGGTCACCGTCGTCGAAATGACCCGCGCCGCCGTCCCCGTCCCCGGCGACATTTCCGCCGTGAGGCTGGACCGCCCCTTCGTCTACATGATCATTGATACGGAACAGATGCTGCCGATCTTCATCGGGACTTTGACGGAGATCCCGCAGGGCTGAACGCAGCCGGTGATACACGAGCAAAAACAGGGCCATTCGGGAACCGTCCCCGAATGGCCTTGTTTTAAGTCGGATGGCAAAAGGAATGTTTCCCGGTCAGGTTTCGGTCCTGCGCTTGCGGTCCAGCCGGTTGATCGCGAGGAGGGCCAGGACGGCGGCGGCGCCGGCGGCGATCAGGGCGGGTCTGGAGTAGCTGCGGCTGTAGTAGACGGCGGAGGTGCCGTCGGCGGGGACGGATACGGGATCGTAGGGGACGCCGGTCTCGGCGCAGAGCTGCTTGATGTTGAGAAGGTGGATTACGGGGACGTTCCGGGAGAGGTAGCGTTCCACGAGGCCGCTGGAGTCCTTGATCACGGGATCGGCGGGCTTCAGGAGGCCCTGGCCGTAACCGAGAGAGACGTCTTCGTTGCCGAGGCCCAGGATGTTGCCGCCGACGTTCACGAACGCCTTAATGTCTCCGAGCAGGTCCATGTGGACCGTGATGTTCTCCGTAAAGTCCGGATACGCGGACAGCGGGATGCCTTCCCGCTCCAGCCGCGCGATCATCTCGTCGATCTCTTCCGTTTCCTCCAGCGCGTAGCCCTGCATGTTGCTGCCGCGGTCGCCGGAGCCGCCCATGGAGACGGTCGACGGCATGACGGACAGCAGGCCGGCCCGCACCGCAGTCTGCACCATTTCGGGCATGACGTAGCCCGGCAGGTTCGCCCCGTAATTGGAGGCGCCCAGCGTGCAGAAATAGATGATGTCCAGGTCCATGACTTCCGCCGCGCAGAGCACGGCCAGGTCAAGACCGGGGAAGGAGCCGGAGAAGCAGGCGCCCACGCGGTCGCCCGCTTTCAGCCCCGCTTCCCGGAACAGGCGCACGCACAGGGCGGCGAAATCCGGGATCTGAGCGGTCCGCTTGGCCTCCATCGCGCCCAGCGAGGTGGTGATGGCCGTGATGTGCTCACCCATCAGCCCCAGCTGCAGCGTGTCCTCCGGGACCAGGGCATAGCCCCGCTGCAGGCGCTCTTCTTTCACCGCCGCCACGACCCGGCGGTGCAGCACGGCCGCTTCCTGCATCTCATCCGCATACGGGACGCGCACGCGATGCCCGGCAAGCCAGATGATCAGAGCGGCCGCCGCCAGCAGACCCAGCACGATCAGATATTGATAATGCTTCCGCTTCAGTTTCATCTCCACCCTCCGTAATACACGGGCGAGGTCCCGATCTCGGGCGGCCGCACCGGGTCGAACGGGATGCCTTCTTCGCACAGCGCGTGCACGTTCAGCAGATGGATCACCGGGATCCCCCGGGCCAGATAGCGTTCCACAAAGCCGCTGTGCTCGTTCACTTTAATATCCTGCGGCTCCAGCAGGCCGCTGCCGATATCCAGGATCACCCCGTCATTGTGGCCCAGCCCGAGGCCGTTGCCGCCCGCGTTCACGAACGCCTTGACGTCGCCGTACACCGCTTCATGGATGGCGATGTCCTGCGCATAATTTTCGATATCCGTCTCATAGGCCAGGCCTTCTTCGATGAGCCGGGCCTTCATTTCCTCGATCTCCGCGATCCACTCGTCGTCCTCCAGCGCGTAACCGGCCATGTTCCAGCCCATGTCGCCGCCCCCGCCCAGCGTGATCATGCCGGGCATGTAGGAAATGAGCCCCGCGTCGTACAGGGTCTTCAGCATTTCCGGGAAGGTGTAGCCCGGGCAGTTGGCGCCGTAGGTGGAGGAGCCGACGGAGGAGGAATAAACCAGTTCCAGGCCCATGGCTTCCGCCGCGCAGACGGCGGCCAGGTTCAGACCCGGGTAAGAGCCGGAAAAGTTCGCGCCCACGCGGTCGCCCGGCTTGAGGCCCGCTTCATGGAAGTATTTCACGCACAGCGCCGCGAAATCCGGGAGCTGGCAGGTGCGCTTTTCCGCCTCGCCGCCGGACGTGGTGGTGATGGCGGTGTAATGCGGGCCCATGATGCCGATCTCCCAGACGTCCTCTTCCGCCAGTTCGATCCCGCGGCGGAGCTTCTCCGCCTTGATCAGCTCGCCGGCCCGCTGCTGGATCCGCGCGGCCTCTTCCATCTCGTCCGCGTACGGAAGCCGCTCGAGGGGCAGGTCCTTCAGAGGGGCCAGGAACCCGCCCAGCGCCAGCACCAGGATCAGGATCAGTTTTCCGACCGCCGCCCCGATCATAACATGCCCACCCACATCAGGCACAGCGCGCACAGCGCCGTGACCGTGCCCAGCGAGATCCCGGTCTTCACGAAGCCCTGGCGTTCCAGATCGCGCACCATCAGCGCCGGCACGATATAGCCGATGACCCTAACGCCCATGGGCAGCAGGCCCGTGATCCCGATCAGCCAGGTCAGCAGGAAGCCCAGCACCACGTTGACCGCGAACAGGCGGCGTCCGTACAGGATGAGCCACCGTCCGAGCAGTTTGTCCAGCCCGTAAACGGCCAGAATGATCAGCAGCGTATATGCGATGCGCAGCGGATCGGTCAGGCTCAGGGCAAAATAGACCGGAGCCACCATGCCGCCGGTGGAAAGACCCGTGATCTCACTGTAGATCACCGCGATCAGGATCCCGATGATGACAACTTCACTGTACATCGCCGCTCACTTCCTTTTCTTTCAGTTCGGCCTTCGCCCGTTCCACCAGGCGGATGCCCTCGTTCTTGATGTTGCCCACGGCCAGGATCAGCCGCGGCGTATCGCTCGCGAAAGGGATCTCCTCCGCGACGGAAAAGCCCCGGATCTCCGCCCGGGGCGCCGCTTTCCCGCACAGTTTGGCCAGCGCTTCCTGGTTGTCGCCCAGCATCCAGACGCGGCGGGGCTGCATCACTTTGACCAGGCGCGCCATGTCGCGGGCGCGGGCGGGGCGGTCGCCGCGGTTGTTGATGAGGATGACGAGCTCCTCCTCGTCCGTCCCGCGGGTCTTGTCGTAGATCATCTGCGTGGAACTCACGTCATTGGCGGACAGTGCGTTCACGAAGACCGTGTTTTTCCCCTCGTGGACGGACAGCGCGTACGGGTCGCGGACGAAGCCGCGGATGCCTTCATATGCCGTCTGCCGCTCCACGCCCAGCGCCTCGCAGACGCCCAGCGCCAGCGCCACGTTTTCCGGGAAGTCCAGCGCCGCCGCACCGGGCAGGTCGTCCAGCGTGTTCTCGTCCGTGATGAGAAGGCGGCTGTCCAGCTTCTTCGCGCGGGCTCCCAGGATCTCCGGGAAATCACGTTCCGCGGTGACGATCAGCCCTTTTTCCGGCAGCATCTCCATCAGGCATTCCAGGATGTCTTCCCGGGTGTCGCCCATGACGTCCATGTGGTCCAGCCGCGCGTTGGTGATGACGCCGACGTCGCAGTGCAGCATGTTTTTGCCGGACACCCGCTGGTATTCGGGCTGCAGCGCCATGCATTCGATCACCAGGATGTCCGCTCCTTCCGCCGCCGCGATGCGCAGATACTTTATCTGCTCCCTGATGTTGGCCGGCGCGTGCCGCACGATCTCCTCCTGGCGCCCGTCCGGATGGATCGCGATGGGCAGCGTCCCGGTGGTCTTGCACAGCACCCTGTGGCCGCCCGCCTGCAGGCCGGCCGCGATCATGCGGGTCACCGTGGATTTCCCCCGCGTGCCGTTCACGTAGACCACGTGGGACAGTCCGGCGCGGGCTTTGCGCACGGCGGCCGCTTCCCGGACCAGATAGATCAGGAAGCCGATAAACAGTATGAAGATGATGAGTGCGATCTTATCCATATCGTTCGGACGGATCCGCCGCTGCGTCCGTCAGTCTTCTTTCCTTTTGCGGGCCAGGTATTCATCCAGGCTCTTCTTTACTTTTTCGGGGATCTCCCGCTTGACCGGGCACTTCACGGCATCCGCCATGAAGCGGGTGAATTCGGTGATGAACGCGCCGTCCTTCAGCAGCTGCTCGTCGGAGAGCAGGTCCGGCGTGTCATAGCGGTTGTGGATGGTGGCCTGGTTCGAACCGGCGATGCGGGCAAAGGACAGCGCGGGCACGCCCTTGTCCGCGAACGGCGTGGAATCGCTCGAATACACGCCCTGCGAAGCCCGGATGCCGAAGCCGCGCTGCGCCGCGAAATACCGCACGAAGCTCACCAGCGCTTCCTCCGCGCTGACGCGGGCCAGGAAGTGGCCCATGTACGTCCCGATCATGTCCAGGTTGATGTTGAGCGCCATCTTCTCCAGCTCGGCCTCGTGCGCCGCCACGTAGGCTTTGGAACCCAGCAGGCCGCGCTCCTCGCTGCCGCAGAACACGAAGCGCAGGCCGTAGCGGTGCGCCTTGTCCTTCAGGGCGTCCATCACCATCAGCAGGCCGATGCAGCCGGTCATGTTGTCATAGGAGCCGCGGGATAAAGGCGTGGTGTCCAGATGCGCGGACAGGACGATCCATTCGTCCGTCTCGCCGGGGATCTCCGCGATCACGTTGCGGGACTTTCCTTTGCTCTCCTTCTGCTTCACGCTGATCTTCGCGCTGACGCCGCCGCTCTTCACGATGGCAAATGCGTCCTTGGCATTGATGTTCACGGCCAGCGTCTTCCTGCCGTCCTCGCCCACCACGTGCGGCCGCAGTTCTTTCAGGTCGATGTCGCGGTCCCGGTAATGCACGTTGCCGTCATAGGTGATGATCCCCTTCACGCCGTTGTCCAGCAGGTCGTGATACGTGAAATAGCCCACGCCCACGTCCAGGAGGACGATGGCGTCTTTCGCGCGGGTCAGCGATGCCGGGTCCAGATCGGGCAGGTAGACCAGCGGCGCTTCCACCGTGCCGCTGCCGCAGAGGCGGAACCCCTTGCAGGGGATCTCCTTCTCTTTCCCGTCGCGCGTTCTGACGGTCAGGGACGCGGACTGGACCTCGCCGATCTGTACTTCAAAGTCTTCCAGCCACGCCTTCACGCCCAGTTCTTCGCAGCGGGCTTTCAGGTACTCGGCGGCCTTCTTCTCCTCCGGGCTGCCGCTGATGTGGATGTAATCCGTGTCTTTCAGGATCTGACGGACCTGTCTTTTGTTCATGATCTCCTCCTTGCCGGCCTTATGCCTGCGCGCCGGACTGCCCGTCCGCCTGCGCGTTCTCTGCTTTTTCCTTCTGCGCTTCCGCCGCTTCGTGCGCTTCCAGGCGGCGCACCACTTCGGCGACGGGCAGTCCCACGACCGTAAAATAATCGCCCTCGATGCGCTTCACCAGCCGGCAGCCTCTGCCCTGGATGCCGTAGGCGCCCGCCTTGTCCAGCGGCTCCCCGGTGGCCACGTACGCATCGATCTCCTCGTCGGTCAGCTCATAAAACTCCACTTTGGTCGCGGAGACGAAGGTATCCGCGTCCTCGTCGTCGCTGTAGATCAGGGACACGCCGGTATAGACCGTGTGGACCTTGCCGGACAGGAAGCGCAGCATCTCCTTCGCTTCCTCCGCGTCCTTCGGCTTGCCCATCAGGCGGCCGTCGCACAGCACGGTGGTGTCCGCGCCGATGATGATCTCCAGCGGATGGAACACGCTCATCGCGGATGCCTTCAGCTCCGCCAGGAAGCCGCTGCGGTTCTCCAGCGGAATGAAATCCGGCACGTATTCCGGGATGGTGCTGGGCAGGACGATGAATTTGAGGCCGGCCATCTGCAGCAGTTCCTTACGGCGGGGCGAGCCCGATGCGAGAATGATATCCTTATGACCCATGGGAAGTCTCCTTTTCGGTTTTCTTGACGGGCTGCGGCCGCGCGGAAACAACGCCGGCGGCGCTCCCAGTTCATTATGGCACAAAATGCGGGAAAAGTCTTGCGGTTTTTGCAAAAAATACACGGCGGTATGTTATAATGTTTCTATATCCGAGGGCCTTCACACAAAGGTGCGATCTGCGCGCCGCGCCTGCCTGATCGCGGGCTGCGCGGCCGGCGTCCCGCTGCTGCCCCCCGTGTACGGCCGGATCTAACTGAAATACAAAGCCTGATTTTTTAAAGGAGGCGAACCGATGTCCGTCCTTGCTGCATTTATGGTCCCGCACCCGCCCATGATCGTTCCGGAGATCGGGCAGGGGAGCGAAGAACAGGTCCGGGAAACGGCGCGTGCCTATGAACGCGTCGCGGACGAAGTGGCTGCGCTGGCGCCGGACACGCTGATCATCACCAGCCCGCATTCCGTGATGTACGCGGACTATTTCCACATTTC
>JAEEGL017328932.1_pt1 | contig 17071 bp, 15 predicted proteins | sample 9134231 | NCBI WGS metagenome assembly JAEEGL01 (sample SAMN16246548, study PRJNA631951) | gut metagenome | biome: gut microbiome; feature: rumen; material: fiber-attached | host: Bos | place: Iran: Karaj | collected 2018-10
TCATTAAATTCTATTATATTTTCTTTAAATCTTTTCATATCTTCTTCACTATACATATTTTCTTTTTTAATAGTAATTTTTTTATTTTCAACTTCATTTGTTTTAACAACAAGAGTAATAATAGAATCATGATCAATCTCAAGAATTATTTTAACAATTGTTTTTTCTTTTATATTAAAAGGAATTCCAGTAACAATATAATTTCCTAATAAATGATTATCTTTTATAAATTCACTTTCTCCTTCATAAATATTTACATAATAACCTTTACCAAAATCATTTTTTGGCATAAATGTTTTAGAAAAAAGTTTTTTTTTACCTTTTTCAGGTAATGTAGTACTTTTTTGTATTATTGTTATCATTTTTCCACCATCAACTTCAATTCCAACTGGAAAAGTAACTTTATCAATAATATCAATTTTATCTTTTTTTTTATTATCTTTACTTCCAATTTCTTGAAATGATGTTTCAACATAAGCAGCAATAGTAGCACCATTTGCAATAGCTTCATCAGGATTAATAGTAACAAGTCCTACTTTTCCAAAATATTCATTAATCAATTTTTGTAATTTTGGAGTTCTTGATGATCCTCCTGCTAAAACAACATTATCAATATCTGTTTTTTCTAAATTTGCATCTTTAATTGCTTTTTTTATTGAATTCATACATTTCTTAAATAACTCTTCACATATTTCTTCATATTCTGTTCTTTTTACACTATAAAAAAAGTCTTCCCCATCATTAATGGAATCAATATCTACATCAACTTCTTCTACAAATGATAATTCTTTTTTTGCTTTTTCAGCATAGTCTCTTACTCTAACAAAATTTTTTCTATTTATTTTATTAAAATAACTTTGAGTAACATCTATATTTTCTTCATTTTCATCAAACATTTTTTTTAAAAGATGATTAGCTAATTTCAAAGTAAAATCTTCCCCACCTAAATGAGAATCACCACAAGATGAAAGAACTTCAAAATTTTTTTCCTTAATTTTTAATATTGAAACATCAAAAGTACCTCCACCTAAATCAAATATAAGTATTTTCTTTTCTACTTTGGTTTCATTTTCTAATCCATAAGCAATAGCAGCAGCAGTTGGTTCATTTATAATTCTAATTACTTCTAATCCTGCATTTTCAGCAGCAATTTTAGTTGATTCTCTTTGTTCATTATTAAAATATGCTGGAACTGTTATTACAGCTTTTTTTACATCACCTCCTAAGTAATTTGAAGAGATGGTTTTTAAATGTCTTAATATGAAACAGGAAATTTCTTCAGGATAATATTTTTTTATATTATTATCTATATTAATTATATATTGTGGTTTTTTAGTATTCTCATTTTCTTCTATTTGGAAACCCCAAAATTTTTTATCTTCTTCAACAACTGGATCATCAAATTTTCTTCCTATTAATCTTTTTGCATCATATATTGTATTTTCTACATTTCTTACCATTTTTGCTCTTGCTGATTCACCAATTACTATTTGGGATTTAGTAAAAGATACTATTGAAGGTGTTGTTCTTTCACCAATTTCATTTGGAATTATTTCTACATGATTTTTACGCCAAGCTCCCACACAACAACGTGTTGTTCCTAAATCAATTCCAATTATTTTATCTGCCATTTTAATTTTTTTTTGATTTTTTTTAAGAATAGTGTATTTATAATTAAATAATAATATTTTGATTAAATATTTTATTTATGTTTTATTTTTTTTAGAATAAAATATATTTAAAAATGTTAACACCTGAGACAGAGACATTAATAATAAAATTCTTATTAGAAATATCAAAAAAAGAAAAAGAAGTTGAAATAAATCGTCAAGTTTTAGCACAAAATTCAAATTTTGATATTTTTCAATTATTTTCATATATGGATAGAGAAAAAAAAAATTATATTGATACATTTAATATAATGGATTTTTTTCATAGAAATGCAATTTATCCAAATAAAATAATAATAGATTTTTTAATTTTATTATATGATGATGATAATGATAATAAACTTTGTTATACTGAATTTTTAAATATGATTTTATCACAAAATAATAGTTCATTAAGAAAAAGTACAAGAGAAAGAATTGGTTCTTCTAATAATAAAAATGATATTTCTTTTGAAATTGAACATTGTGTTCTTAAATTATTAGAAAAAGAAGTTGAATTTATTGTAAGTGTTAATAAAATAATATTTGAAATTAAAGAAAAAAAAGATTTTAATATTCATAATATTTTTCATTTATTAATTGGATATCAATATATTACTCATGAGAGTTTAACTAATTATTTTAATAAAAAATATATTTCTTTTACTAATGATGATGTTAATTTTATTATGAAAAGAATTGATTTAAATAAAGATGGAAAAGTTGATTTTAAAGAATTTCATACTTTTTTTTGTTTTATTGATCCAAATTGTAATTGTCCAATTAAAAACTTTTTAAATTGTTGTTTATGTAATGAAAATTATATTTATAAAAATAAAATTTATCCAAATAATCTAAATTTAAATTTAAATTTTAATTATGAAAATAATAATAATTGTTGTAATGATTGTACTAATATTAATTATAAATATAATTTTGATAAAAATAATCATATAACATTAAATACATTTGATGAAAATACAACAAATATTTCTAAAAACTTATCAATTAAAAATATACCAGAAATATTTCATTCAGAAAATTTAAATAATGATAAAGTTAATAGTAACATTAATTATAATCATTTTTTAAATATTAAAGTTGATGAATTTAATTCTAGAATAAATAATTTTAATCGTTTTTCAACAAATGAAAATAATCAATGTTGTTGTAATGTTTGTCAATGTTTCCCATGTAAATGTTTAGAAATTGGATATGAAAAAGGAGAAATGTATTTTTTAAATTATATAAAAGAATTAATTGAAGTAGAAAATAAAATTGAAAAAGCTAAAATTGATTTATCATTAAGAAGTGATTTTAATATTTATGATATTTTTAATCTTTTTTTAGTTAATGAACAAAATTATTTAAATGATGAAGATTTAATTAATGGTTTAAATTTATTTGATATTTATCCAAATGAAAAAGATATAATATTATTAAAAAGAAGGATGAATAGAAAAATAACAGATAAAATATTTTATTATGATTTAATCGATTTATTGATTCCTTATGAAAAATATTATAGAAATATGGTAGAAAGTAGAATAGGAATAAATATTTTTCCTGAAAATGATAAAACTAATATTTTTTTATTAAGTACAAAAATTTATTTTATTAAATTGATTAATTTAATTATTGAATGTGAGAATCAAATTGAAAAATTAAGATATGAATTAATAATAACAAGAAATCAAATTAAAAATATCTTTAGAAATATTGATAGTAAAGGATTAGGAAATATTACTGATATTGATTTATTTAATTTTTTAAAAAATAGAGGAATTGATATTAATATTAATGAATGTTCATTATTATTTATAAGATTAGATAAAAATAGAGATGGAAAAGTTGAATGTTGGGAATTAAATGAAGAATTAGAATATATACAATAATATATAAATAATTTTTTTATTTAATTTTTGTTAAAAAATATATTTTAATATTTAATATTATAATTTAAAGTAAAAATGGGTTGTTGTACACCAATAAAACCACAAACAGATGAATGTGAAGTGACAAACCAAACTAGAACTAATATTCATATGAGTATTAAATCAGATATAATTAGTTTAGATGAAAAAAAAACTAATAAAATAATTCAAATATACTATTTACAAAATAAAATAATAAGTGATTTTGAAAAAAAAAAAATGTTTGAAATTAATAGTGAAGAATTAAATGATTCTAAAAATGATATAATATATTTTTCTTTTCAGAATGTAAGACTATTTTTAATTTTATAGGATAAAATGAATTTAATTTATAAATATGAATTAATTCCTCCAATTGATTTTATGTTAAAATATGATAAAGAATTAGGAGAATTTAAAATAAAAAATTATAAAGGTTCTGGTATTTTCATTCAATGTGAAAAAAAAATAATTTTAAATAATAATTCATTATTTTCTTTTTGTTCAACTTTAATTAAAGTTGAAATTAAATCAAATGAAAACAAAAAAAAAAATAATGAAAGTGAAATTATTTTAAGTGTTATTCATGGTATTAATAAAGGTAAACAATATAGTTTTTCTTCTAGGAAAAATCCAATTATTCAAATAGGAAGAATAAAAGAAAGTCGTGATAATATTGATATTGAATTTAATGAAGATAGTGTTTCAAAGTTCCAAACTAAAATTTATTATTATAACAAAAATTGGTATATTATTGATGGTAATGGATTAGATCATAAAAGTGGAAATGGAACTTGGCTTTTAATAGATTTATATACTAGAGTTTGGGATAATTGTTATTTTCGTTTTGGAAATGACAGATTTAAAATCGAATATAAATATCCAAACTATTTTTAAATACTTTTATAAAAAGTATTTTTTTTTGTTAAAGCTCATATATTCAAAAATTGATTTATATTTAAAATTATTCAATTAAAATTATTATTTTAAAGAAAAAAAAATTTTTTTGTTTAATTAATAAATAAAAGTAAAGGTAAAAAATTTATATTTTTTATATAAACAATAAAAATTGAGTCTATAATAAAATTAATTCATTATAACTTCTTTTAATAATTGATATATAATATAAAATGTGTTTATTTCTTTATTTCTTAAATTTACAACAAAAACAAAATTATTTTATAAGAAATTAAGAAAAATATTAATTTAATATGAATTAAAGTCCTAAATAATATTTTAAATCACTTTCACCACATTTTTCAAGAGCATGTAAAACTTCATAATCTCTATTTCTATTTTTCATATTTTTAATAATGGCCATGCTTTCTTTATCAATAAAAGAAGGAGGTTTATCATCTCTAATTAACTCATTTAAAGGTCTATTTAATAAACTACTTCTTCTTTTAATAAATTTTTCAGTTCTTTTTTTCTTTTCTTTATATAAATGATAAATTTTTGGTTTAATACTTTTTCTGTTTTTAATTATATGATAACCATCTTTTTTAATATTTTTTTGATTATCTTCTTTTTCATTTTCTTTAATTTCATTTTTTTTATTTTCTAAATCACTTTTATCAAAAATTTTCCCAGCTTCTAATTTAGATAAAATTAATTTAAAAGGTTCTCTTTTATTTAAAGTTCTATAATCTTGTATTCTCATATGCATTCCTTGACCACTTGATCTTTGTATCATTTCATCTTTTTTTAAATCAGAAATCATTTTTCTTTCTTCTTCATTATATTTTCTAGTTTTTAATATAATATTTCTTGGACATAAACCATCTTTTAATGTTTTATCCATTTTAGGATAAAATTTATTACATGATTCTCCATAATCATAAAAATTTTCTGGTGAAAAACTTGAATGAAAATTAGTAAATAATACTTCACTATCTGAAAATTCATTTGTATAATCTCTTATTTTTGTTTTGTTTATTTTTGGTAAATTTAATTTTTTATATGTACTTATTTTACTATTGTCATTATATTCTGTCATTAAAGTTGGAAGTTCATTATTTCTATTTTCAATTATATCTGCTGATGTTAAATATATTCCTTTATTATAATTTGAAAAATTTGGATTTGTTGTATGGAAGTTATTCATTATAATATATTTTATTTATATAATTTTTATTTTTTTTTTATTTTTTTTAAATAAGAATGTTTATTAAAAAATAAATTAAAATAGGGTTTTAATTCAAATTAAAATGGGGATATGTTGGGCTGGAAAAACAGAAAATCATAAAGTTCATTCTATTAGACAACAAAGTCTTAAAATAACTCAAGCAATAGATGAAAGTTCTGTTAAAAGTAAAATGACTGATTGTCTTTTTACATTTAATACTGAAAAAAATGAATTAAATACTGCAATTGATAGAATAATTAATGAATATAATCAAAGTTTAATGGAAGAAAAATTCAATAAAATTAGTTTAGAACAAATTTATAATATTTATTTACAATTTAAATTTGATTTTCATCTATGTGATTATATAATTTTAGATATGAGAAAAGATAAAAAAGAAAGTTTTTTAAAAAGATTTAAAACTATAAATTATAAAATTAAAGAATTAGATGATCATAAAATAACAAATTTCAAAAAATTTTTAGACAATCGAAATTTGATTATTATTTTAACTAATGAAGATACAAGTGATTTTATGGAATATTTAAATATGTTTTTAGCAAATAATTTCAATATAAAAAATATTTATATGTTAGATTCTAATTTAAATAATGGAAATTTTTGCCAATGTAAAAAATTTATTTATTCTTATATGGATGATTATTTAATGATTGATTATTTACCTTATATTTTACTTTCTATGAAAAATTTTATTAATTTAAATTCACAACAATATCTTTTTTATCATGAAATTGATGAAGATGGTTTTAGAAATGATAATTATTTTTCACAAGAATATTTAACCAAAAAAAGTCTCAATAAAAAAAATGATAAAGTTCTCACTTTTTTAAAAGATTTTAATATTGAAATTATTTTAAAAATATATGAAGGTGAAAATAAAAGTGAAGTAATAGAATTTGAAAGAAAAAAATTAGAATGTGAAGAAAAAAAAAAAATTTTAATGACTATAATGAATTTAAATATAAAAAATATATCTCAAGAAAATTTAAAACAATTAAATGAATTTTTCAAAGCCATTAAATATGAATTAACAAAAAATGAAAAATGTGTTTTAGTTCAATTTAATAAAAATTTTAATAAAAAATTATTAATTAAAATAATTATGGTTATGATATTTAAAATAACTAAAATAAAAATTGATAAAATGTTAGAATATATGAATAAAAATTTTTCAAGTATTTTCAGTAATATAAATCTAATATACGAAGAAGAAAGAATCGAAATTAATAACATATTAAAAGAATTTGGTTATAAATGAAAACTTAATTTTAAAAATATATAAACAAAATAAAAATAAATATCACATTAAATTTATAAAAAGCAAAACTTAATAATAATAAAATTAAATATAAAAAAAATAACTTTAAAAAAAAAAAAATATTAAATAATAAAATAAAAAATGACTCAATATATATTTCCAAAAGCTCCAGTATATTATATTGATGGTATCCCTGCTTATAAAGCTGGTGAATGGCCTGGAATAAAATCAAATAAATTTCTGAATACAAGATTTATGATTCGTCCAGTTACACATGATTTATTTAGAAATTGTAAAAAAAAAATATTTTAATATTCTTTTTTAGATAGTGAAAATAAATCAAATTCAAAGAAAAAAATAATAAATCAAACTTATTCAAATGAATTTATAAATAAACCAGGAAAAAAATTAGTTAAAATTATTAGAGAACATAAAACTGAACATAAATTTACAGGTGAATTAATTCCTGCAATTCCTGAATTAAAACCTTTTATTAAAAAAAAATATTATTTTGAATATGTTAATAATTATCATGATGAAAAAGAAGAAGAACATAATAAAATGTTAAAAGATAATTTAATTATGAGTCATGAAAATAATAATTTGGAAAGTAGTTCTAATAAAAAAATTTTTACTAAACAATTTTATGAAAATATTTCTAATAATAAATTATTAGGTGTTACTTTTACTAAAGAAAGTTTTAATGCTTTGAAAAAAAAAGTTTTACCTAAAATAAGTAATGATGATTATATTAAAAATACTAGTAGTGTATTTAGACATTTAGAAGGAAAAAAAATGGCAAATATAAAAACTCAACAAGAAAATAGACAAAGAGATATTGATTATGTTATTAGTTTAAATAATTGGGGAATTAAAACTGAACCTTTGAATTTTAAATCTTTTAATTTACCAAAACTCGTAAAAGAATAAGATAAAAATAATATAATAATATTTGTTTTTAATTTTTTTATGAAAATTACAGTTATTTATTTATTTTAATAATTATTTTTGTGTTTATAATATTTTGTTAATTTATAAAACAAATTTATAAGTTATAATTGGTTTATTTATAATTAACTTCACTTAACTCATATATTATAATTATTTTATAAAAATAAAACTTCATCAATTTAATTTTTAAATTTACATCATACATTCTTTTATATATTTTATTTTATATAAAATCTTCATCTAAATCTTCTTCAATTACTTGAATTGTTTTAACAACTTTTAATTTTTCTTTTTCCTTTTTCCTATTAAATTTATATTTAACTATAGAACCAAAATTATTAATTAAAGTTATTTCATCTTTTTTTTTATAATCAAAATAACATTTATAAAATCCACCACATTCATTAATACTATTATAAAGAAAAGGTTCTGTTGAATCATTAAACATTCTAGTAAAATAACCACCTAAAAATGAATTATTTGAACTTTTTCTTCTACCTTTAATGTCTTTATCAGGATGAGAAATACAATTACAATTATATTTATCTTTTATATTTTTTAATTTAAAAATATTTATTTCATCTAAATCACATATTAATAAAAGGAATTTTTCATTATCATTAAAAGATAAATTATTTATATTTAATATTTGATTACCCATATATATACAATATAATAATTGATTTTTATCAGTTTCATAAATATGAATTTTATTTCCAAATTCACTAACAACAATTAGTTTTTTTTCATTTTCTAAATGAATTTGTTTTATATTATCAAACATTGTAATTATTCCATTTTTTTTATAATGAGTTAATTTAAATTTATTATCAATATAAAAAGAAATTAAATTAACTACATTTTTATTTTGATAATTAGAAGATATAAAACCTAAATTAATTATTCTTTTTCCATTATCATAAAATTCACTTACTGAAACTAATTGTTCATCAAATTCAATATTATCAATTTGATAAATATATTTTAAAGTACTTAATTCGAAAATATAAATTTTATTAAGAAAACAAAATATTATTAAATATTTGGTTAAAAAGAAATTATAAACTTTTTCATGAAAATCAATAATTCCAACTGTTTTTCTTATTTTTTCACTATAAAAAAAAATTTGAGTACTTTTATAATATTCATTATTATCATTTCCTAAAAAACAAATTATTGGAGATGAATAAAGTACAGATGCTTTTTTTAATGAACCAAATATTTCTTGATTATTTCCAATTTCATTTAATAAAGTAAATGTTTTATTATCATAAATTCTATATCCTGAACTTGTAGCAAAAGTTATTAAAGATTTATTTGCATTAAATTCAATATTGTTTATTACTAATATTGGAAATTTATTCCATTTATGATTTATAAATGAATTTGAAGTATTTAATGTAGATATTGAAGACATTTTCTTCTTTATGAATATTCAATTTGTTTTTATAGTCAATTATTATTTTATCTTTTTATGCATGCTAATATCAAAAATAAATTATTTCTTAATTATTTTTAAATAATATCAAAAAAAAAAATATATATTAATAATTATTAAATAAAGAAAATAAAAATAAATTTTTTTTAAAATATAAAAAAATAAAAAATTAAAAACCACATTCAAAAAATAAAAAAAAACAAAATATGTCATCTCTTCCAATAAAGCAAAAACCAAATAAAATATCATTAATAGGTGATGCAAATGTAGGAAAAACATGTTTAATTCAAAGAATAAAATATAAATCATTTGGAAATACAAAATCAACAATAGGAGCATGTAATGAAAATATAACAATAAATGGTATAAATTTAGATATTTGGGACACAGCAGGACAAGAAAGATTTAGAAGTATGGTTCCATTATATTTTAAAAGCTCAAAAGCAATTTTAATTTGTTTTGATATTACTGATGTTAATAGTTTTGATGGTGCAAAAAAATGGTTAAGTGAAATTGAGAATTCAGCAAAGAAAACTATTATTTTTTTAGTTGGAAATAAATGTGATTTAGAAGATAAAAGAAAAATATCTTTTGAAAATGGAAATTTATTTGCTAAAGATAAAGGGATTTTTTATTTTGAAACTTCAGCTAAAAATGATGTTAATGTTAGTTTATTGTTTGAAAAAGTTGCTGAGGAAATTTCGAAAATTAAAGACACTGAATTTAATGGGAAAATTTATATTAATAATAATGAAGAAAATAATGATAGTGGATGTGGGTGTTTGTAATTTTTTTTTTTGGTTTTTTATTATAAGTTTTGATTTTTTTATATTTTAAAATTTTATAATAAATGTTTATTTTATTTTTTTTAATTTTTCTCTTTCTATATTACATTATTATATAAATATTAACTTTTATATTAATATATAGATATAATATATTAAAAGAATGTTAATTATATTTAAAAAATTTTCAAATTTTGTGAACATAATACTTTAATTATTGATTTATTAAGTGAAAAATTTTTTAAAATTTTGTCTATCCAATACTATAATTCTTGATTTACTCATATAAAATAAGTAAAATTTTTCTATTTTTATAACATGCTGATGTTCTAATTATATCCATTGTTTTATTTGTCATTTGAAAACCATTTATTGAAATTGCAAAAAATAATTCTTTTAAAAAAATCTTTTTTTGTTAATAATATTTATTTAAATTTGTTCATAATAATAAAAAATTAATGGGAAATGAAAACAATAGAGAAAGTAATTCAAGTATAGGAAATGATAATATAGAAGTTTCAAACTTTATTGATAGTATAGAAGAAAATAATGAAGAAAATCTCTCTATTTTATCAAATTCAAACATAACTTTAAACTCATCCATTGAATCAATTAATGAAATTAATAATGACAATTATAAGCAATATTATGAAAAAGATAAAAAAAGTAGAAAAATAAATGGTTATCCAATAAATTCATTTATAGATATAAATGATATAAATATAATTAATGAATTTAAATGTCCTATATGTCTTGATATTGTTTATAAACCAGAAATATGTTCAAAATGTGGTACTTTATTTTGTAAAAAATGTTATCAAATATATAAAATGAAAACAAATGAAAATTATTGCCCAATTTGTCATTCAAGAAATACTATTTCAGATAATGTTTCAAATTCAATTATTAATATTTTAAATAGTTTTCATTTAAAATGTATTTTTAATGGATGTAATGAAATTTTATCATTAAATGATTTTAAAAAACATGTTTTTAATTGTAAATATGGTTTATATAAATGTAGTGATTGTAATTTTAAAGGAAATTTTATTGAAATTGAAGAACATATTAAAAATTGTGGAGCAAAAATTGAAATATGTGAATTATGTAATGAAGAATATATAAAAAAAGAGAGTTTAAATCATTTAAATGAATGTAGTCAAGTATTTACAAAATGTAATAGTTGTGGATATGATATTGTGAATACTATTTTTAAAAGTCATAAAGATAATTGTAAATCTAAATTATTTAAATGTAAATTTTGTCATAAAGGATTTATAAAAAAACAATTTGATGAGCATAATATTAAAAAATGTATTAATTTAGAAATAAAAAAATTAGTAAAAAAGAAAAAGAAATATTATAAAGAATTAGAAAAATATAAAAAAATAAATTTAAATTTAAAACAAGAAATTTCATATTTATCTAAAAAAAAAGAAAGAGAGAATAAATTAAATAAAAATTAATTAACTATATAAATTTAAATATAATTTATTAAAATATTATTGTTTAAACAATAAAAATGGGAACAACTTTAGTTTCAGAATTAAAAAAATCAAATATTATATCAATAAAAACAAAAGAAAATTCCTATCCTCCAAATTCAAACATAAATATAATAATAACATTAAGTATTAATTTTCCTCTTACTTTAAATGATATAGAAATAACTTTATATTATATAGAAGGATGGAAAAATTTAAAACCAAAACAATCAACAAGTGATCATGCATTTAATAAAAAAATAATTTCTACAATAAATTTAAATCTTTTAAAACTATATAAACTTAATTCATTTATACCTGGAACATATATTTTTAATTATATATTACCATTTAATAATATATCTTCTCCTAGTTTTGAATTTAGAGGAGATTCAGGAAGAATATTTGCAAGATATATATTATCTGCTAAAATAGTATTACCTAATTTAAATAATAATAACAATAATAATAATAATAATAATAATATAGTAGAATGTGAAAATATTTTTCAAGTAATTTCTAATCAAATAATTAATGATAAGGAAGAAAAATATACAAATAAACAACAAATTTATAAATGGGGAATGATAAATAGAGGAATATGTCAACTTAGAGTTTATTTACCAAAAATAAATTATAAATTTAATGATAATCTTCCTATATCAATTATAATTGATAATTCAATAAGTGGGTTAACAGTTGGTAGAATTAAATTAACTTTTAAAAGAAAATTAACATATATTGATCAAAATGGATTAAAATTTTCAGAAGAAAATAATATTTCTTCAGAAACTTATTATGCAAAAGTTAAAATTGGAGAAAAAAAAATGTTTAAATATTATTATAATATTAGAGATCCAAATTCAAATAATAATCAAATGAAAGGAATAAGTGAACCATATAATAATAATAATATTGATTGGAGAATATTTTTACCATCAACACAAAATTCTTTATTTAGTTGTGATTATTCTGTAAAAGTAACAGTTTATTTTGAATCTTTTGTAAATCATAATTGTAGACCAAGAATTATTTTTCCTATAATTTTGACTCATAATTGTAGTGATAACTATGATTTTGTTGAAGAAGAAAATGAAGAAGTTAAATTTAATAATATGAATTTGAAAGAATCTTATTTTGGTGATTTTGTAATTGAAGATTATGGGAATAATATTAATAATAAAGAGGATAAAAAAAATGAGAAAAATGAATTAGAAAATATTGTTACTGATGATGGTTCTGGTCAATTATTTATATATTATGAAAAATTAAAAAAGAAAAAATATGAAGAAGAAAGAAAAAAAAGAGAAGAAGAAATTAAAAAAAGAGAAGAAGAGAAAGAAAGAGAAATAAAATTAAGAAGTCAATTTGTTCCTTTTAATAATTTTATTAATAATAATAATAATAATAATAATTTTAATTTATTTATTAATGAAGAAGATGATAATAATAATATATATATTCCCCCAAAAATAAATAAAGATGAAAATTTTTCACTTTTTCAAAAAGATATTTAATTTAATATAACTTTCATTTTTTATTGTATTTATTAATAGAAAACAAATTATTTTTTATTATAAATAATTTTATTTTAATATTCTTTGACTATTATTTTATGAAAAATATTATTCAGTCTGTCGTAGTAATCCCTCATATAAATCAAGTGGAAAATAAATCATCATAAAATATAATTAAAATTAATATTAATATTTATATAATATATAATATAAAAATTAAATTTTTTTATGGAAAATTAAAATATTTTTATTAAATAAAAAAATAAACAATCTAATTTAACTAAAAAAAGAAAAATCAAAAAAAAAAAAAAATTTTTTTCTTAAACTAAAATATAACCAATAATTAAACAAACTAAAGGCCAATAATATTCAAAAGTATAATAAAATTTATTTCCATAAGTAATAATTTCCAATCCAATATCTTGAACAACACCACAATCATTAAGAACCATAATTTTATAAGTAATAGAATCTTCATTATAAATTGGAAATAGATGATTTCCAATAGTACAATACAAATTTAAATTATCTTTTCTTTTAAAATAACAAGTAGTTCTTTTTCCTCTTACAAAAACAACAGGTTTATATCCATTATAATAATCAAATTTAATAACAAAAACTTTTTTTAAATTTTGATTTTTATAAAAAATTTGAGGAGAAATTTGTTGTTTACTATATATACTTGCACTATAAGAATAAACAACATTATCTTCAATATCAAAAGGATTAATTTGACAAGTAAAATTTTCTTTTTTATTATTTTTACATGGAAAAATTATTTCTGAATCAAATCTAGGTACTCTAAAAGGTCCTCTTGCTAAAAGTGAAACATCTTCATTTGTTATACAATTAATTTTTGATGAATTTATTTCTAAATTACATGTTGTATTTATTGTCATTTCTAAATCATATTGATCTTCACTTTCTAAATATATTATGTTGTCTAATTGTGAAGAATATAAACTTATTGAATCTAAGTCAAGAGTAAATGAAAAGTTTTTTAATAATCCACAACATTGACTTGAAAAATTTATTGATGTTATGTTAAAGGTTTGAATTTGAGAAAGAATTTTTTTTATTAGAATTATTATTAAAAATTTTATTATTGAATGTTTCATTTTTTTTTTTATTTAAATGATTTTTATATTTTTTTCAATTGTAAAATAGATATAAAATGAAACGATATATTCGTTTATCAAACAATAAATATTTTTAATTAAATGATTAATATCAATTAATCAGAATTTATTCAATTAATAAATAATTATTAAATTTTAATTAAACCCTGATTAATTTAATTAAAAAAAAATTTAAATTAAAAAAAAAATTAAATAATTATTAAATATTTCATTTATCTTTCTTAAATTCATTTTCATCACTATAATTTTCTTCACATTTCTTAAAAAAATTTTTAAGAGCATCAGCATAACCAATAATATCACTAATATAACCTTCATTATGATTTCCATTTTTAATAACATAATAATCTTTAAACTTACAATTATTAATTAAATTAAATAACAAATCCATTTGTGACTTTGGTATTAATTCATCTTTTTCACTTCTACAAAAAAGAACAGGATACTTAATTTTAGAAATAATACTTTTAGAATCCCAATTACTTTTCAATAAATATTGCTTAAAATAAATTAAAATAGGATATAAATTATCAACTAAATCACCCATACTAGAAAAAGTATTTTCAATAATAATACCTTTAAATTTAAAATTACAATTAACTGCAACATGAATTGCCACAGCTCCACCTAAACTACGTCCAAATAAATAAATATTTTTTTTATCAATATAATTATTTGATATTTCATTAAATTCAAATGCAAAATTTGCAATTGATTCACCATCAATTTTTAATCCTAATTCACTTGGAATTCCTTCACTTTTTCCATATCCTCTATAACCAACTAATAAACAATTCATTTTTAAATTTTCAATTACATATCTAAGAAATGGGATTCTTAATCCAATATCTAAATAATTATAAATATATTTTTTTTTATTTATATTTAGTTTTTTTATATTTTACTTCCTGCATTTTCGTGAAAATAAATCATTGTTTTATTTGGTTTTTCTTCTTTGTAAATTAACCAACCATAAAGTCTTATTTTGTCTTTTGTTGTTATTATTACTTCTTTGTAATTTAAATTGAATTGAGATGGATTTTGATATGGAAATGGGTTATCTGATGGATATTTTAATCCATTTACTTCTGTTACATATATTATGTGATCTTGATTTAAGTACATCATTAATATGAATATTATAAAGAGAATTAAAAGAATTATTCCACTTTGTTTTAAAAATGTTATTATTGTGTTTAACATTTTTAATTTTTATAATTTGATTTTTTTTTTTATATTTTTGTATTTAGTTATTTTTAATTTCTATATTTTTGAGTTTAATATTTTATATTATTCTCTAATTTCTTTTTTTATATTATAATGTCTTTATATAAAGAATTTAGTATATTGTCAAATACTATTTCAACAAAGAATTTATTGAAAAACAAATTTAAATCAAAAAGTCAAAATAATATTCAGATTCCAAAAAAAATATCAAAATTTAATTCTTCATTTTCAATGTTTAAAGAAAAAGAAAATATTTTAAGGAGATTAAATAAATATAAAATAACTAATGACCAATCTTTATTAAACTTCCCATATGCTGCAAAAATAAAAGAATTTTTAAATCCAATTTCAATAGAAGATAGGAAAAATTTAAAAAAAATAAAAAATGATATAAGTGATAAAGAAATAGAATTATTATCAACAAATAGAATAAATAAAAAAAAAAAATCAAACCTTCAAAAATCTTTTGATAATTATATAGCAAAATTAAATAAAAAAATAGATGAATATGAAAAAAATAAAAGAGATGATTTATTTAATTATAAACCTTCAAAAGGAAAGATTAAAAATGATTTTTTAGGGACATATATTTTAAAAAATGGATATAAAATTAAATCATATAAATCATCTACTTGTCTTTTAAAAAAATCTCAATCTCAAGAAAATCTTTTAAGAAGATTACTTTCAATAAAACAAAATAATAGTTCTTTAAATAAAGCAATAAAATCTCAAAATATTAAATGGTTATGGTTACATAAATCTTTTTTAATTGAACAATTGATTTTTTATTTTCAAGAATATAGATGGTTTATTGATAAAAATGAATTTATTAGTAAAAAAACTTTAGAAGAATTTCTGAGACTTATTAATATGAAAAAAGATCAAATTTTCATTGATAATGTTTTTTTATTATTTGATTATGAAAGAAATAATTTTGTTAATTTTAAAAAAGTTTTATTTTCCTTAATAATAACTTCAAACAAGAATTATAATCAAAAAATTAGATTAATATTAAATCTTATTAAAAGTGAGGATAATATTATTAATTTAAATGATTTAAATAATTTATTTCTATATACTATACCTTTTAAAGAAAGGAAATATATTATTAATTTAATTCAGGAAAAGTTAAATGTGAATGAAAAAAATTTGTGTATTGCTGATTCATTATTATATAAATTCTTAACATCAAGCGATAAAATATATATTTGTTTTAAAAAATATTTCATTAATTATGATGATATTATTATTGATATAGATAGTGAAATTAATAATGCATATATGGGAATAATGAATGATTCAAAAATTAACCTTTTTGGAAATTTTAATAAAAGTATAGTTTTAAATGATATAAGTAAATTAATGCATATATTAAATACAGTCAAAAGAAATAAAGAGTTAAAAAAAGAAAATAAAAAGATTAAAGATCAATAAATAATTATAAGGTAATAGAATGTCAATTATAAAAAATTTAATTTAAAATGTTAATAATTTGTTAAACGAATAAATAAATAATTATAGTATTATTTTAATCAAATTTTTTTATTTTTTTTATACTTACTAA
>JAEEGL017443278.1_pt1 | contig 17071 bp, 14 predicted proteins | sample 9134231 | NCBI WGS metagenome assembly JAEEGL01 (sample SAMN16246548, study PRJNA631951) | gut metagenome | biome: gut microbiome; feature: rumen; material: fiber-attached | host: Bos | place: Iran: Karaj | collected 2018-10
CCTTGGTCTTGTCGTCAAGTTGCATGAAGTAATTCAGATAGAGTTGCGGGAAGGCCTTTGAGGTCATTTGTTCGAGGCAGCCATGAGGATAACGCAACAGGTAGTCAATACGGCCAAAGAGGTCGACAGGCAGCAGAGTCGACACGGTGACGTTGCCTTGCTGCGTGTTCGGCATGCCTGCCAATTCAAACGGCACGCTGACTGTCTGTCCGGCTTCGATATCCTTGGTGATGGTGTTGCGACGTTCGGCATTAGGCATGCGGATAGGCATCACAGTCGACGATTCGGCAGTGTAGCCATCACCTGTCACCGAGACTTTCAGTTCGGAATTACCCAAAGTATTCGGGATCTTCAACCAGGCAGCAACCATACCTTCGCCATTGCCATCAATCTGCACCGTAGTGGGCAGGCTGCCCATGGGTTCGAGGTTCTTGTTGTCGAATTTCACTGTCAGGGTCTTGTTCTTCATCGTGGGCGCCTGTACCTGCACCTTGAGGTTCAGCTCATCGCCAGGAGCCACCACACGCGGAGCTGAGGCAAAGAGGTTGATCGGGTCAACCACCGTCATGCGTTTTTCAGCCGAGCCGAAGGCCTTGCCGTTGCCCTTGGCCACCACCATGAAGCGCAGCGCGCCTGAGCATTGCGGCACATCGAAGCTATGGGTGTTGGTTTCGCCTGCTTTCAGCTCGAAAGGTCCTAAGGTGACCGCATAGGCCTTAAAGCGCTTGTCGAGAGTGACTTCCTGGTTGATGATACCGTCACCGCCGATGGCATAGACGGAACCCAGCTCGCCACTGAACGCATCGACGATGGACGTGTAGTTGTCCCAAGTGCGCACGCTCAAAGCCTGCTTGCTGTTGAAGTAACCATAAGGATTCGGGGTCTTGAAGTTGGTCAGGCCGAGGATACCCTCATCGACGATAGCCAAAGTGTAGGTCATGGCCTGTCCTGCTGCTTCGTTGATCTTCACGTCGAGCTTCTTCTTCGTGTTGGTGGTCTCAGGCACCTGGATATTGGGCTGCAGCTGCAGTTTCTTGTTCTCCACCTTCACGGGAATCACACCATAGAGACGGATAGGCAGGTCGTTGGTAGCGTCATGCGGTTGAATCAAGGCCACATAGACATAGACATTAGGAATCATCTCTTCCGTGGCCGTAATCTCGACCTTGCCTTCCTGACCGAGGTTCTCCACCAGCATGGTCTGCAGTACCTTGTCGTTGGCCTCCACTGTAACCAAAGCCTTAGCCTTGTCATTGGCCGGGAAGGTCACGACGATCTTCTCGCCCACCTGATAGCTGTCGGCCGTGGCCTTCATAGCCAACTGGGCAGGAGCGCCCGAAGCGGATGAAGAGTGACCATAGCCCCAGTCGAAGTTAATGACTTTAGCAAAAGAGTGACCGCCCTGTTCGTCATTGACGACAAAGAGGTAGCTACCCCACTTCTCGTCCGGGATATTGAAGGTGACCGAGGTAGTGCCATTGCAGGTCAAAATGCCGTTTTGCACAGGAGATCTGTAAGTACCCGAGGCATAACGTTGCAAGTCATAGATATCCTCACTCGACCACCACCAGTAGGAATCCAGCTTATACAGGGCATAGTCCAAGGCGACCGACGACTTACAAGCCGTTCCGTTCTCATTCACCACGGCGATGTCGAACTTCCAGTCCTTCTCCGTATCGTAATAGCTGCCGTATTTCGAAAGCGTTTCGGGCAATCTCACACCCACATAACGTTCATAAGGCGAGAGTTTGGAGGCGAACGAGGCAATGCTGAAATCACCGCCCTTCTCGAAGACCTTCACAGTGAAGGTACCATTCATCATCTGACCGGAAGACACATACTGCAGCGGACCGAAGCCCACACTGGCCACACCCTCGGCGTTGAGTTGACCGCTAAACAGGGAGATCTCCTCAGGCTCAAAGCTAAGCGAGATGTTGTCGAAAGAATAGTCGGCGAAGTTCTTGAAAGAAGTCACGCCTTTGCGCACTGTCACATCCACTTCTGCCTTCAGGCCGTTGGCTTTCATGCCGTTGAGCCATCTCGCAGTGAGATTCGCACGATCGTTGCGCGTGATGCTGACGACTTCAGGCAGGCTGAAGTTGATTTCCAAACGGTTAGGTTTCACCGTCTCCACACGGAGGTTGCTGGTGATGACATTCGTCCCTACCTTGTAGCGCGCCATCCATAGGCCTGTCTCATCCGACACATTGGTCGGGACGGTGAAGCAATAGATGTCGTTCACAGGCTTGGTGTTCACCTGCTTGGCATAAAGACGACCCGATGCGTCGATCACTTCCAAGACGACAGGATAGTTGTCAGGCACGATGGATTCAAAATCGTTCAGCATAAGGTTGAGTTGCAACTCATCGCCTGGACGCCACACACCACGGTTGGAATAAGCGTAGGCATTGACGCCCTTCTCAACGGGTTCACCTGCAATATCGAAGCGGCTGTAAGACAACGCATTGCCATCGTTCAGCTTAATCACTGACTTGCTACCCTTCTTATCAGTAGCCACCACAAAGGCGGGACGGTTAGCACACTTCAGCTGCACATGACCCTGGCCATCGACATTGCCTTTGACCAGTTCCTGCTTCTGATAATTATAGGCCGTCACCTGTGCACCCGTGGCGGGCTTGGCGTCAGAAATCTGATAGACGAACACGTCGACCACATCGTTGCGGCCCATCTTGGCGGTCACAGCAAGGTCACTGACAACGATGTTCTTCTTCGTTTCCACATAGTTGTAATAGTAATAGCCATTGGGATCACCCCATTCGCCTTCATAGTTATACTCCTTGTAGTCATAGCTCTCGCCATCCCAATAATCGGCCTCCATGGCCTCATTGTCCACCACGGCGGTCTTCATTTCATCGGAAGCGAAGGTATAGTCGGCGGGACCGAAATTGAGGCTCAGCTGATACATCGCGCCGGGTTCCACCTTAATATAATCGGAGAGGACGATGGGGAAAGTCTTCCATTGGTTCGGATAGGGATTGTCGACAGCCAGACGGACTTTCTTCTCGAGGCGGCCAGCCTTGCGCACGCCGTAGGTCTCGCTCAGCTCATTGTCCTGCAGGAAGCTAAGGATGTTATCGTCATAGATACGCACAATCCTCAAGGTCACTGCATTGATGCAGATAGCATCAAAATAGATCGTGGTCTCGTCCACATTGGGGATGATGACGCCGTCGTCGGTCCAACGTACTTTGGGCAATACCTCCGTCAGGTTCAGCTCATATTCGGCCTCCTCTTGCAGCAACATGCCGTTGGCGGCACGGATACCGCTGCCAATGCCGATTGTCAAGTCATCCAACTGATAGCTGTACAATTTGCTCTTGTCGAAGTAGAAGTCAATCCGATTGCCCTTGATGTCAGCCTTGTAAGCCAGGTTTCTGGGAACGGTAACATAACCCATAAGGTTTTGGTCCTCCTTCAGCGGCTGGCTGAAGAACAAAGTAGCATGGTCAGAACTGCGGTCCACATCAAAAGACAAGGGGATGAAGCTGTCCTTGGCGTAAATAATCAGTTCACGGTCCATCTTCGCTTTGGCATCTACAGCCTTTCCGTCAAGGACGACATGAACTGGATAATTCGCATTCTTACGTTCAAAGCCTTGGATCTTAAAGCTATAGACATTGTTTCCTTCAAATGACACTTCCACAGGATGGTTTTTGCGGAAGGATTCATCGATTAAGTTGACGGCATCGTCTTGGTCGACAGGCACGGCGAAGGCGATGCGCAGGTTGTAGTCCATCGACTCGTTGGAGGTGCAGATGGGCTGCTGGGCAACGAGGCTGAAGTTCTGGCGGCGCACGCTGAAGCCGAACTCAAGGTTTTGGTCTACAGCCACATCCAGGAACTCCGACATGTTGAACTTGCAAACATAATTCTGATCCTTGTCGATTTCGTCGTATTGGAAGCCGACAGTGTTCTCGTCAATCCATACGGCCTTACCTTTCAAGGCAGGGGTAAACTGGAAAGCCTTGGCGGAGATAGCATCGCCATACTTTACCTTCATCATCTCAGGATTCTTGAACTTGACCACGATAGGGTCTCCAGAAGCGATGACACCCGAGGTGTAGCTGTCAAGCAGAGGCAGCAAAGCCTCATTCAATGGCTGGATGCGTTCCACAAAGGTCTTCAATCCACCCGTTTCTTTCTTGCCGCAACCCGACAAGAAACCCAGCAGCAGCACGATCACCAACATGCTGACACTGATTCTTTTCATGTTTGGTTTTGTGTTCATATCGATAAGATTTGATTAGTTTCGAGACTACAAAAATAGAAAACCAATTCAAATAAAAAAAGCCATTTTGAAAAAAACGGCTATTTTTTGTTGAAATTTCATAAGTGTAAGGGGTCAATACTTCGCCTTAAAGGTCATGCCCAAGTAGAACCTATCCACGGGTTCCTTCACCTGTAAGTCATTGTCCATACGAGCAAAAGCGGAAAGATAATAGCGCCTTGAGAGACGGTAATCCACCGAGAGTACCGTGCGCAGGTTGTCGAGGCCACCTTTCCTGGGGTCGTTGGTAAGCCAGAACAATTCCGTCGAGAGGGCATACTTGAAGCGGCTGTTGGGTCTCTGGTAGGTCACTTTCACGCGGTTGCGCCAATACAGCCTCGGATTGACGCGATGTTCACCTGTCCGCTCGTCGAAGAAAGTGCCAATGGCCTTGCTGCGCAGTTGGAACTTGAATCTGCGGTACACCTCACTATACGTCACCTGCAAACCCAAGCGGCCCCGATTCTCGTAATAGCCGTCATTGTTGTGGCGACGGATATAGTCAGTGGTAAGGCCGATGTTCATACGGTTATGCAGGCAGGTGTAGTCGACGCCTACTGAGTTGAGCCAACGGTCAAACTGGGTGCAGTTGTGGTCGAAACGCAATTCCTCCTCTGCCGAAAAGCCAAAAGGACCGCTTAGACCCACTTCAACCTCAGCCGAGAGAATGCCGCCGAAATCGGTCGTCCGCTCGCTCTGCGCATAGAGACTTGCCGTCAAAAACAGTACTAATGTTATGGTTAGTATCTTCTTCATTTTTCTTTTTCGACTATGGCTTATGACTATGGCCGATGGCTTGCCTTTACATAGAGGCAGCCATAGGCCATCTGCCATGAGCCATAGTTTACACATCAAAATCTTTCAGCTTAGTTATAGTATCAATCGTATTCACTTCGTCATCGATAGGTTTGTAGTAGACCTTCACAAACGCCACGTCGCGCAGGTAGTCGATATGTCCCACCTCTACCTTCGAGATGTCCAAGCCCGTGCGATCGATGAGGTCGGCCTTCAAGTCGTCTTCCTTACCGTGTTTGGTGTTCTCGATGCGGTCGTATAGGATAATCTTGGTGGCTGTATGCTTCAATATCTTCGTGCCATCCAAAATCCAGATGACGACCATCGTCAGCAAGTTAACCATCAACAGTTCCATGTAACTCGTCGAAAGCGCCATGCCGTTGACGATACTTAGACCCATCACCACGAAGAGGTAAGTCATCTCCCGAATCTTGATGGTCTCCGTTCGGTAACGTATCATGCCAAAAATGGCGAAGAGGCCCAAGGCATAAGCGATGTTCATCTTCATGTTCTCCATCAACGAGATGATGAGGAAGATGACCACCGCGAACATGAGGAAGGTGAAATAATAGTCCTTACGGTTGGCCTTCTTGTAATAGAAGCAGTGGATGATGACCCAACAGACGAGGAAGTTGAACACGAAACGGATCAAGGTCGTCCAAAGGCTCTGGGCATCGAAAAGCGGTACACCAAGGAAATCCATCGAAGAGGCACCACCGCCAAACTCGCGCGCAATGTCAGGATCGAAGTCCTGCATATTAATCTGTAGTAGGTTCATATTTGTTGATTGTTGTTTGTTTAATTGTTTGGCTGTTAGCTTTTAGCAGCCGTGACGCAAGCTAATAGCTAACGGCTAATGGCTAATGGCTAATGGCTAACAGCTTTTAGTTTTTCAATTCTCCTTAATTTCTTCTTAAACCGGTTCTGCTTCACCTCAGGGCGGGTCAGGCAGGTGCCGATACAGTATTTGCTGACCTTGAACGGTCTGATTCTCAATTCAAAGAGTACATCCTTCAAGAGTGAGTGGGCTCGACCGTCTTGTTTGAGTTCCATCACGGCGAGATGTGTCATTGAGGCGGTGTTGCCGCTGCGCAGGTTCTCGAAACGAAGGTTGCAGTCGATGGTGAGGCGCTCGGTCTTGTCATAGTTCACCAAGGTGAAACGGTCGAAGATGGTGACCAAATGAGGACTCAACGTTTCCACTGGGTAAGGTTGTTTCTTTGCCAAAAACTCCGCCGCCTCGGGATTGTCAGTAATGTTCGGAATAGGTTCCACCTCGATGCGTTTCTTCTTCGTGCGTCCTTTGTTATTCTTGTGCTTCACCTCGCAGAAGGTCAGATGAGAGTCGACATAGGTACGCACCCGCACTTTGTCGCGCACCAAGTGTCGGTCGTGGTGGATGAGGTACATGGTCAGGTCGGGCGTGTCGTAATACACCGTGCTGTAAGGTGACAAGCGGTTACCTTCCACCTCCTGGGCATAGTAGCTGTCGCGAATTCCCAACAAAATGTCATGCAGCTGGGTCTCCGTCACCACATACTTCGTGTCGATGCGGTTCATCAGCTTCACGGCGCTCATCTCGTCGAGCGTGATGGGCTTCATGCCTTGCACTATGTCGAGAATCTCCTCCACTGACCTTTATTTGGGGACGTACTCGTAGGTCTTCACCGACTCCAACTTACCGTTCGGGTAATAGTTCTTCTGGCATTTCTTGGAGCCGTCCTCATTATACTCGTATTTCTTGATTCGGCTCACCTTGTCGCGGTCGTTGTATTCGATCTCGCGCGTCACCTTGGCCGTGATGTCGCTGTTGGGTGGGTATTCGAACACGATACGCCACTTCTGGCCATAGCTGGCATATTCAATCTCCTCAATCTTGCGGCCCATCTCATCGTAGGTCGTCACACGGTCGAGGAAGGCACGTTTGTCGCCCGCCGCCGTGTTCCATTCCTTCAGCACCATGCCCTTGCGGTTTTCACGCTTCTGGATGGTACTCTCGGAGACCGACTGAGCCATGACGCCGAAGCCAATGCCCAAGAAAACTAATAATACTACTATTTTTTTCATATTCAATAGGTTATATCTGATTTCAAGTTTTGATAATTTGCTTCTGGCTACTGGCAGCTGGCTGTTGGCACATTCGGCTTTTAGCTGTTAGCTGTTAGCCATTAGCTTGGCAGCAACTAAGCTAACAGCTAATTGCTAATAGCTAACTGCCAATAGCCAGAGGCCAGAAGCCCATTCTATATTTTATACATTGATTATCACCTCAAACTGTTCAGGAAGCTCGTAGATCTGTCCAGCTTCGTCGACACTGATGCTCTGGAAGACGAAATCGGGCACCTCGTTGAAATCCTGAGTCACCGTGAAGACCTCATACTCACCAGGTTGCAGTTTCTGGAAAGCGAAATAGCCGTCGGGACCCACGCGGGTGTCGTCGAAGGGGATGTCCTCGCCCACCCTGCGGATGTAGACGCGATGTTCATATGCCCAGCCTTCGCCACGATAGCTGCCGTTGTGGTAATAGGTAGCATACACAAGGCCTTTCACGATGGAAGTGCCGTAAGCCTTGCCGTCATGGATGTAAAGCGTAGGCACCTGTGCCACCGCACCGCGGTCCAGCTTGACCGTCTCCTTCACTGCCACCTTCTCGCCCGAAGGCAGAGTGGAATAGGCAAACACGGTATAGTCACCAGGCAGCAGATACTCAAACTGATACAATCCTTCGGCGTTGGTCTCCACGTCATTGCCAAAGTAGGCTTCGTCACCGTAAACGATGAAGACATCGGTCTTGGTCGCAGCCATAGTGTCAGGCGTCAAGGTATAGTCGTCATCGGGATGATGCACCAGTTTCACATAGCCACGCACCGTGCCTCGGCCACCCTCGCCTGGACCCTTGTTGCAAGCCGTCAACAGCATGGCCATCGCCAAAAAAACCAAAACAAAATTGAGTGTGTTTTTCATATTCATTTGAAAATTAGAGTTTGCAAAGATATAAATTCAACGGGTTTAATGGGGAAAAATTATCCAATAATTGTGCCAGATTCAGAAAACCACACTCATAGTTCGATTTCCTCCGGCTGTTTCCCAAAGTCGCTGATGTTGCCACACACCTTCTTCAGCACGTTGACAAAAGTCTGCACATCATCTTCAGGAATGCCTTTTAAGGCCTTGTTCATTGTTTCGATGGCCAGTTGTTTGGTGGAGTCCTTGAGCGCCATGCCCTCGGCGGTGACCACGATGTTGTTCACACGGCGATCTTCCTTGGCCACTGAGCGGGTGACCAGGCCTTTCTTCTCCAAGTTGTCGATAAACTGCGTCACCGAGTTTTTGTCCTTCTGGATGATGAAGGCGATGGCCTGCTGGGTGAGGGTGCCTTCGTTCCACAGCGTGTCCATGACGAGGTACTGTTCCGCCGTCAGGTTCACCCCGTTCTTCTTGAACACCTCAGCCAGATACTTCTTGAGCCTGCAATTCAGGATGTTGACATAAACGCCAGCTTGTTTTATGAGTATCATATTATCCTATTTTTGTGATTATATTGCTTTATGAAAGTGCAAAGATAGGGATAATCTTACAAATCGCAAAAAAAACTCCAAACGCGACAAACGTTTGGAGTAGAGTTTTAGGGCCCCCAGTTCCTTAGAACGACAGCGTCAAGCCAAAAGTCGGGAGGATGGGCAGCTGGCGGGCCACGTCGCTGGTAATCAGATTGACGTAGAACACGTTGTTGCGGTTGTAGACGTTGGTCACGCTGAGGTCAGCCTCCAGCATCACGTTCTCCGTGAAGTAGAACTTGCGCTTCATATCCAGGTCGAGACGGTGGTAGGTGGGCAGACGACCGCCGTTCAAATCGCCATAGAGCACACCCAACTCGCCGTTGGTAGTGGTGTAGTCGAAGTTGATGCCGTCCTGGAAGGAATAGTATTCATAGAAGCCTTGCACCTGAGTGAACGGGAAGCCCGAGCCGAAGTTCCAACGGCCACTGAACTCCCACTGGCGCTTCGAGCCCGCCGTATAGGTCAAGATGAGATTGATGTTGTGGCGACGGTCGAAGTGAGGCGGGTATTTCACCATCTGGACACCGTCCTCGACAGCCTTCTCGTATTCGCGGTTCACGAAGCCCAAGGCATAGACCGCCCAGACGTACCAGTGTTTGTCCTCATATTTCAAGGAGATGTCGAAGCCGTAGGCATCACCGGTCTCCTTGGTGAAGTCTTTCTTCAGCAGGTCGGGGATCTGAGCATTGGCAGGCGTATCGGCGTAGATCTTGTTGCGGTTAATGTTGGTCAGCTGCACAAAGTCCTTCCAATAGCCTTCAACGTTCACCGTGGCATTCCTAAAGAGGTCGTATTCCACGCCCATGATGATATGGTTGGCCTTCTGCAGGTAGCTGTTGATTGGCTTTCCATCGTAAGTTGAAGGCAGGTTATCGATGCCAGAGAGGAAGCCGTAGAACAGGTTCACCACGTCACGGTCGCTGGTGGCGGCCACGAAGTTCTGCGAATACATGCCCGCCGCAGCCTTCAGACGGAAACGGTCGGTGGCATTGTACTTCGCTGCCAGACGCGGCTCGGGAGAGATGTCAGGCAAGGAAGCGTAGTATTGCAGGCGGAAGCTCGGCTCAAGCAGGAGCTTACCCAACACGGCCTTGTACTTTGCATAAACGCCAATCTCAGTGGAGTTCACCTTCGAGCCGATCTTGCTATGGCCATAGACGCTATATGTCTGATAATCTGTGGTATAACCCAACATCTCGATACCATATTTCAAGGTGTTCTTACCCATGAACTGACTGAAGTCGAAGCCCATGTTGAAGCCGTTGATGTTGCTGTAACGGTCAGGATTGTCCACCTCCTTCATGCGTGAAGTGTAGCTCGAATAAGCGATGTTACCTTCGATCATCACGGGAGCCTTGCCAGGGATGACGAGGAAGTTGGTACCTGCGCCAAACGATTCCCACCCGAAGTCGGACAGCGACATGTAATTGTTCACCTGGTCGTTGAACGAGAAACCGAACAAGTTGATCTTACTACCGTTGGGCGCATTGAGCGAAACCTTACCGTAGATATCCTGGAAGTTGAAAGGAAGGCCATTCTGCTTGATGTCGTCGTTGTAGCTGTACAACACCTTGCTGGATTGCTCCAGATATGAGTTCTTCGCCGAGATGATAAACGAAACAGTGGCATCATCCGGAGTCTTGGCTCTCTTCAGCGGGCCTTCCAGCATAACCTTGGCACCGAAGCAGTTACCGCCAATCTTACCCGAGAGACGTTTCTTGTTGCCGTCACGGGTCGAGATGTCCATGATGGAAGAGATACGGCCGCTGTATTCGGCACCGAAACCTCCCGTGTAGACGTCGGCGTTGCGAATGATGTCGGTATCGAAGACCGAGAACAGACCAATGGAGTGGAAAGGATTGTAGACCACCATACCATCGAGCAGCACCTTGTTCTGGATGGGCGAGCCACCTCGAATATAGAGCTGACCGCCTTGGTCACCGGTGAAGATGACACCTGGCACCACCTGCAGGTATTGGGCAAAGTCGGCCTGACCGCCCACGCTCGGGATCTTTGTAATCGTCTTGGGTGTGACCGTGATGACTGAGGTTTTGGTCTCGGTACGTGCCTCGATCTTGTCGGCGGTGATAGTCACCGTCTCCAACTTCTGGCTGGTCTCCTTCAGATAATACTTGCGGTTGATGCTCTGGCCTTTCGAGAGATGAAAGACCTCTGAGATGGTGTCGTAGCCGACACTAGTAATTAATAAGGTGTAACGACCGTCAGGAATCCTGTTGATGTTGAAATAGCCGTTCTCGTTGGTCGAGCCACCGAAAGTGGTACCTTTCAGGTAGACATTGGTGAACATCATGGGTTCGCCCGTCGATTCCTCATAGACAAAGCCTTTGATGCTATTATCCTGAGCGACAGCCGCATACGAAGCCAAAATCATAAAAAGGGTCGTAAAAAACAGCCTTGAAAGTAGACGATTATTCATAGCGATATCTGATAATTTGTTCTTACACCAGGTTATAATGATGGTGCAAAAATACAAATTATTGTATATAATCGCTCAAAATAGTAAAAAAATCGTTTAAAATGTCAAAATTCCGCTTTATTACGACTTTTGGGCTTCTGTCAGGCACATTTCACTTTGGGCTTTTTCGGCCTGTGAAAAGAGCCAATGACGTGTGCTATGCGAGTCCTCGTATCGGTACAGCAGGACGCCTACCGCCAAGGTAGCCAGCAGCAAGACGGCCCTCCACCCTTCCTTGATAGGAAGAATGGCGATACCCGCAAAGATAAACAACATCGGCCAAAGGCGCCAAGCGACGATCCATCTGAAATCGATGACATTGAGGGCGGACAAGAGGGCCACCACGCCGACGAAGAAGATGATGATGCCCAGGAACAAGTTTCTGCTTTTCATGACTTTCTGCTATTAAATGGGATGATCAAGAAGAGGCCAAGCACGATGAGAAGGATAGGCCAAGCCGTGTGCCAATTGATTTCAGGAATGTACCTGTTGAGGAGGCCCAAGGCACCGATGCCGATGAGTATCAATCCAGCGGTGAGGCTTCCCTTTGATTTCGACGTCTTCATGACGTCGCCTTGCGCTTCAGAAGAGCCTTCGGTGGTGCCGTCAGGCGAAACGAAATAGCTGGTCTCGTTTGGGGTGCCGTAACCAGCAGGCATGACGATCCAAAGGATGACGTAGATCCAAAAGCCCGTGCTGAAGATGAGGAAGGCGAAGGCGAAAAACAGCCGGACCAACGAAGCGTCAAGGCCGAGATAATTGCCCAGACCGGAGCAGACGCCGCCGATCACCTTGTTTTGCATGTCTCTTTGCAGTTTCTTGTTGTTTTCCATTTTCTTTGTTGTTTTTTAAGGTTCAAAGTATTTTCCTTACAAAAAGTATGCCGCTCTGTGGGAGCGGCATAACTAAACATATCATCCAATGAAAAACTCTTTCGATTACTTCCTTACTACGAATTTCTCAGTCTTCACGGCCTGCCCGTTCACGACAAGATTGCAGAAATAGATGCCTTCGTTGAGGTCGGCCACCGAGAAAGCGGCCACGCCCTGAAGGTTATTCAATCTCTGGCTCATCACTTCTTGGCCAAGCAGGTTGTAGACCGATACGGAGACCTCATTGCCTGCAGAGAGCTCATAGTCGAAATGCACGAGCGAAGCGGCCGGATTGGGATAGGCATGTCCGAGACGAGCCATGTTCTCAACAACGCCCACGCCCGACTTGCGGAAGCGGACGATGATGCTGATGCGCTGGTCAGGATTACGTTCTTCGTAGGCGTAGTATTTGACAATGACATCACCGAAGACATCCTCTGGATAAAGGGCGTGGAAGGACAGCTCATCCGTATTGACACCGCCAGCGGGCACTTCCTTAGCCTCCGGACTGACATAGACGTCGGGGCCAAAGCACATCCCCCAGCAGAAGGTGTTCATCACACCTTCAAGGTCCTGAATGACTTCCTTCTCGATCAAAACCTTCAACGTTTCCGAGGTATTGTTCCTAATCTCCATGTGCTGGATGTATTCACCGAAACCGTATTCGTCGTTAGTGCATTCAATGGTCTGGCCTTCCGAATACACGGTGCCTTGCCATTCAAACTGCATGGTTTGTGCTGAAACATAACCTATTACAGCCATCAGGATTAGAGTAAAAATAGATTTTTTCATCATTATCGGTATTTAATTGTTATTTATTCTCTTTCAACTTGCAAAAATGCAAAACTTTTTCCAAACCTGCAACAAAAACATTGCCATTTTTTGAAAAATATCTACTTTTGTGCAAAGAAATCAATTAATACCTTCATAAAATGAAAAAATCTACGATTATTTTGGCATCATTCATGATGCTTTTCTCATTGAAAGTCAGCGCGCAAAACGAGCGTGTGCTCTTGTTCGAATGCTTCACCAACACGGGTTGCGGTCCCTGTGCCCAACAGAACCCCGCCCTTGACGCGCTCATCAATGCCAATGCCGACCGCGTTGCCGCCATCAAGTACCACATGAGCTGGCCCTCGGCCAACGACCCGATGTATCTGCACAACACCACCGACAACGATGCACGCCGTGGCGTCTACAACGTCAATTCCGTGCCCCACACCGTCGTCGATGGCATCCGCTTCGGCAACATCCCCAGCGGACTGACCCAAAACATGGTCAACAACTGGCTGAATATCGAGTCACCCTATGAGATGCGTCTCTCCTACGAGGTGGACGAAGCCGCCAACCTTATCACCGTGCATGTGATGGGCCAGGCCTCCACCGCCATCGAAGGCAGTCTCAGGCTCTATGTGGGCGTCATCGAAAAGGCGATCCATTTCAACTCCGCCCCTGGTCCCAACGGCGAGAAGGACTTCTACAGCGTGATGAAAAAACTGTTGCCCTCGGCATCAGGCACCAACCTCGGCAGCGTGGAAGCCAGCGACTATTTCGCCTACACCTTCACGTGGGAACTTGCCAACATCTATGACATGAATCAGTTGGATGCCATCGCCTGGATACAGAATTTCAACACCAAAGAAGTGTATCAAGCCTGCAAGTCGAGCGAAAACATCGAGCCTTTCTATGAAAACGAAGCCTCAGTGAGCGACATCAGCGAGGTGAAGAAAGTCAACTGCAGCGGCGAGGCCAAGCCTAAAGTCGTGTTAACCAACAACGGCAGCAACACCCTCACCTCCGCCGAGTTGGAGGTACTCGTCAACGACGAGTTGCTGAAGACCCTAAACTGGAGCGGCAGCCTATCGACCTTCCAATCCGAGACCGTGGACTTGGGCAAAATCAACTTCCCCGTCGAGACCCAGAACACCCTTGAAGTACGAATCAAGAGCATCAATGGCGGCAGCGACCAAGCCCCGATCAACGACATCACCAGCTTGGTGTTCAAAGGCTCGCCCGAGACCGTCGGCAAAGTGTTGAAACTCACCATCCGCACCGACGCCAACCCACAGGAGACCTCTTGGAAAGTGACCAACCTTTTGACTGGAGAGGCTGTCCTTTCAGGTGGACCATACGAGCAACCCAATACTATGTACACCGAGACCCTCGATATCACGGGTGACGGCTGCTACGACTTCACCATCTACGACGCCGGTGGCAACGGACTTGAAGGCGGTGTTTACGGCCTGAAAGCCGGCGGCACCACGCTCTTCTCAGGCAACACTTTCGGCGAAAGCGAAAGCAATGAATTCTCCTACGAAGTGACTGCCGACGTGGAAGAGAGCCTCAACCAAAGCACCAAGATCTACCCCAATCCGACCGAAGGCAATCTCAACATCTACAGCCAAGAAAGACAAAATGTCACTATATATAATATGGCAGGACAACGCGTCTTTGAAGGAAGTTGCGACGGACTGCTCCAAATCGACATGAAACGCTTTGGTGCGGGCATCTATGCAGTGAGTGTCGGAAGCGAAATCATTAAAACTGTTGTAAAATGAAATCGACCATGGCTGATGGCTTATGACTATGGCTATTTCAACGATGAAGTCAGCCATAGCCATTAGCCATAAGCCATTGTCTCAAAGAATGTCATTAAAACACCTACATCTTAAACAAATCGACTCCACCAACGCTTACCTGCAAAGGAAGCAATCGGAGTGCGACATCCGCAACTGGGTGGTCAGCGCCGACGAACAGACCGCAGGCAAAGGAATGGGAAATAACGGCTGGGAAAGTGAGGTTGGCAAGAACCTCACTTTCTCTTTAGCCGTGGATATGGGTTTTCTGCCAGCCGAAAGGCAGTTTCTGCTGTCCAAGGCAGTGCCATTGGGCATCATTGAAGTGTTGGACACCATTTTGCCCGCCAAAAAGCTCAGCATCAAATGGCCAAATGACATCTTTTTCGAGAACCACAAATTGGCTGGCATTCTCATCAACAGCACTATCAAGACCAACATGATGGACGTTTCCATCATCGGCATCGGACTGAATGTCAACCAGATGCAATTCCAAAATTGGCCAACACGACCTACCTCGCTGAAGAAAATCACAGGCAAGGATTACAAGTTGCAGCCACTGATGGAGCAAATTGCGGAGCATATATTAATAAAGGTGGAGCAGTTAAAATCCGACCCGACTATCATTGAGCAGGATTACCTGAAAAGGCTATTTCGCTACCACATTTGGGCGGAATATGAAGTCGACGGGAAAACCTTGCGGCTTTTTATGACTGGGATTGACTCATTTGGGCGGCTGCAACTTGTTGACAAGCAACAGGAATCGCACATTTTTGATATAAAGGAGATTAAATTCGTTTTGTAGAGACGCGAAATCGGAGATTCGACGTAGTCAATCATCGCGTATCATAAATGATTAATTCCAGCGGTCGCTCCAGGCCTGTTGGTCCTTGCGCCATTCCTTCAAGGATTGCACGTCTTCTTCAGTGACATAGGCCTCCTCGACGGCTTTGTGAATCAGGGTCTCGTAGTTCGACAAAGTGACCAACTGGCATTTCTTCTCCTCGAAGTTCTTCTTGGCAAGTTCCATCTGATAGGTGAAAATGGCCACCATGCCCTTCACCTCGGCACCTGCCTCACGTAAGGCGTCGACAGCCAAAAGGCTCGACTTGCCCGTGGAGACCAAGTCCTCGACGACCACCACCGACTGACCCGCATTGATGACACCCTCGATTTGGTTCTGCATGCCGTGCGACTTCTTCTCGGAGCGCACATACACGAAAGGTAATCCCAACTCCTGAGCCACCAAAGCGCCTTGGGCTATGCCGCCAGTGGCAACACCTGCAATCACGTCGGGTTTGCCAAAGTTCTGCACAATCTTCTCCACAAACTGCTGGCGAATGTAGGTGCGCACGGCAGGATAGGAAAGGGTGACGCGGTTGTCGCAATAAATGGGGCTCTTCAGTCCAGAGGCCCATGTGAACGGGGCTTTCGGGCTGAGTTTCACGGCCCTTATCTGAAGGAGATGCAGGGCCAATGTCAATGCTGAATCTTCGTATTTCATAGTCTTTCTATTTAACTCTAAACTCTAAACTCTCAACTGAAAGTTGTATCTTTGTCGCTTGATAAAAGACAAACAGACTGCAAATGTACAAGATTTTTCAAGAAAACAAAGCACTGGTTTTTCCAAAAATTGAAGGCAATTCATTGGTATTCGATGCAACGCCCCAAGAATCTGACAAATACGACGCCGAACTGTTGTGCGATTTTTTCCCTGAATGGCTCGACGACTGTGACCCTGGCGATACCTTCATCCACGAAGTGGGCGAAAACGCTGTGGCCTTAGCCTTGAAAGAGACCTTCAGGATGGCACCCGCCGCAGGAGGCATCATCGTGAAAGACGGGAAAATCGTCACCATCGTTCGCAAAGGCATTCCCGACCTGCCCAAAGGCCATATAGAAAAAGGTGAGACGCCAGAAGTGGCCGCTTTACGTGAGGTGGAAGAAGAGACTGGCATTGGCAACCTAAAGATTGTCAAAGAATTGCCTTCAACATGGCATTGCTATTTTGAGCATGAAGCTTGGTCATTGAAACGCACCTATTGGTATCTTATGAGCACCACCGATGCCGTCCAACCCAAGCCACAGACCGAGGAAGGTATCACCGAAATAAAACTGATTGGAAATGAAGAGATTGAAGACTTCTTGAAAAATACTTTCCGTAACATCAGTGAAATTCTAGGAAAAGAATTGCGTCAAATCATTTCAAAGTAATACTTTTGCAGCCCGAAAAGGGACACGAGACCACGAGACTGCGGGACTATGAGAAACCCGAAGTCACGAGGTCTCGAAGTCACGGAGTCAAAAAGAATAATCATGAAAAGAATAGCCGTATTCCCCGGTTCCTTCGACCCCATCACTTTGGGTCACCGTTCCATCGTTTTGAGAGCTCTCCCCATGTTCGACGAAATCTATGTCGCCGTCGGCATCAACATGGAGAAACGTTCCACCTTTGAGCTGAAAGACCGCATCAAATGGTGCAAAGCCGTCTTCAAAGACTATCC
>JAEEGL010781372.1_pt1 | contig 17070 bp, 12 predicted proteins | sample 9134231 | NCBI WGS metagenome assembly JAEEGL01 (sample SAMN16246548, study PRJNA631951) | gut metagenome | biome: gut microbiome; feature: rumen; material: fiber-attached | host: Bos | place: Iran: Karaj | collected 2018-10
CTCTCTTCCCCTGTCTTTAAACATCTCCTTCAGCCGAACCAGCGTATCCACGCCGTCCAGATCCGGCATGCGGTGATCCATCAGTATCAGGTCATAATCCTTTTTTTCACACAGCCTGAGGCACTCTTCCCCGCCTTCCACCTGATCGGACAGGATGCCCCGGTTAGCAAGGAGCGAACTGAGGACTATCCTGTTCATGAGCATGTCGTCTACTATAAGCACACGTGTATCCTGATTATAAATTTGATTCTTCACAGTATGTACCCCATGTAATTATTTTAGCGCCTCATAAAACTCGGGCCTTTCCTTATTGACCCGGACCGGCCTGCCCTCGCCGTTTATAAAGCAGTGTTCGCTGACCGCCTCACAGACAAGGGTACCGTCCTGTTTTTTCATCTCATATTCAATGACCAGTTTCACACCTTTGAATTCTTTGACACGCACAAGGATCTCCACCACATCCGCAAAGGTGGTGGAATTCTTATAGCTGCAGTCCAGCCTGATCACGGGAGAGAACAGGCCCTCTTCCTCCAGCCTGGCATAATCCCAGCCGATATCATGAAGGAAGGCTACCCGGGCCTCCTCCATCCACCGGATGTAATTCGAATGATGGGTGATCTGCATTTTATCGGTTTCGTAATACTGGACCGTGTGGGTGTATAAATATGCCTTTTTAGTGTTTTCGGGATCCATGAGTTTATTGTTCCTTTTCCTTGGTTAATGTTTTATCCTGAGCCGACTCTTTCAAGATTCTTCCTGTTTCAGAATGATATTATATTTCGTTGTATTTCTTAAGTACGGCCTTGACCTCATCCAGATTGTCCATAAACACCTCCACGATCTTGGGATCGAAGGCGGTGCCTGCGCCTTCCGTGATGATCCCCAGCGCCTTATCAAGGGGCATGGGATCCTTATAGCAGCGCTTCGAGCTGAGGGCGTCAAACACATCCGCCACAGCCATGACCCGGGCTGACAGGGGAATAACTTCACCATACAGGCCCTCCGGATATCCGGTACCGTCCCACTTCTCATGGTGATAAGCCGCCATATTTCTGGCTTCCTTCAGGTAATTCTCACCCTGCATGGTACTGATGGCCTGATCCAGGATCTTTTTACCCGCAGTGGTGTGGGTCTTCATGATCTCATATTCCTCCGGAGTCAGCTTGCCGGGCTTCTGCAGCACCGCATCCGGTATGTTTATCTTGCCCACATCATGAAGAGGCGCCGACATTTCCACATCCGACATATACTTTTCCGTCAGCTTATCGGTATAATATCCCTTTTCCTTAAGGCCATACAGAATGATCCTCACATAAGCCGCAGTCTTTTGGATATGGGCTCCGGTGTCCGAGTCACGATTCTCCACCAGATCCGCCATGGTGATGATCAGACCGTTCTGCATCTGGGTCACCGTGCTCATGTAATGCCTTATATCCTTCATCTGTTTCAATGTGTCGGAAGTCATGGTACAAAGCACGTTATACAGACTTTCCACCTCGTCTCCGGTCTTTATCTGAAGACTTTTCAGCCTGTCCACACATTCTTCCTGCCTGGCGAAATCATCACGGTCATATACAAAACTGCCCGCCACCTGGGTCATACTGTCAATGGGATATACCAGATAACTTCTGGAAAGCCAGAGGCCGGCACATAATATCAGCAAAAAGAATCCGGAAAAGAAAAGCACCGCTCTCAGGATATACTGGCTCACATAACCTGAAAGATACTTCATGGATACATCCGCACAGGTGTAGCAGACACATCTTCTGGAGGAATCATACACCGGATGATAGACCGTCATCACCCAGCCTGTGATATCATCCGATTCCACGGGAACGATCTCCTGCCCCGATAAAAGCATGGGAATATATGGCTCAAAGGCTTCCTCAAATTCATATACATCCCCCGGCTCACCCCCCGGCGTATCCGGAGTATCCACATCAAAGACTACATGACAGCCGTCCTTGCGAACCTGAAGTACATACAGATACTGCACTCCTGAGGAGCTTTCCAGGATCTTGGAAAGAACCTTATCCGTTTCCTTATAACCCTCCACATCTTCACCGTAACGGATATAATCATCCACTTTTGAAGGATCTATGACCTGAGCTGCAAATTTAACCGCACTGTATGCATTTTCTATGTACATTTTCTTGGCGTTTTCAAAATACAGGGACATACTGATCCATGCCATGATAACTGTAATGGACAACGCAGAAAGAATGATCAGCAATGAAACTCTGATCTGCAGGGAATGGGGACTTCTTTTTTTGACGATATCCTTTATCTCACTTTCCGTGAGAGGGCGCTGTTTCCATATGCTGTTGCGTATTTCCTGCTTTTTATCATCGGGTATAAAATGCAAAGCCAGAAGTGCGGCAAGAAAAGATATGCCCTTATCCACGATATTAAGACAGATATCTATGGTTATGAACACCAAAAGAGGATTTATATGACGGGAATCGGAGATCCTCTGCATGGCTTCGTTAATGTTTTCCAATTCGGGACGGCCGGCCAGAAGCCATTCAAATAATGCGCCAAAACCTCCGCAGATAAATGCAAAAAGCAGGATGATCCCGAGCACTTTTACAGGTTTTTTATAATACTCCTTTTGTACAAACCATGAAGTCAACAGAGCGATCAAAGCATTCAGTATCGCATAATAAACCATCGGAGGGTGAAACAGAGCACACAGCAGATTAGTGACAACCGCCGTGATGACACCCGGAAGCAGGCCCCCGACGCCAGCTACGATAATGGTGCCCACTGTATCGAGATAAACAGGCAGACCCAGCTTATTCGAAATGAAAGCCAGTATCACATTCAATACAATACCTGCGAATATAATAACATTTCGCATGAACTCCCTGCTTCGAACCTGTTTTTTCTTTTTTGAACTGACGGTTTTCAATTTCCGATTCCCCATATATCATTATCATCGTGTCATCCCTTGAAAACAATAAAGGATCAGGAATGACATCAGATACAATCAAACAATCATGAACATTCTACCACAAAATCAGACAAAACAACACCCCGGGACGATCATCCCGGGGTGCTGTTTAAATATAAGAAGGTTTATCAGAAAATTCTGCGAACTGCCAATATCGTTCTGTATCCTGCATTCGAAACCTTGATACCCGACGAAGGTGTGGAAGCATGTACTATCTGTCCGCCGCCGATGTAGATTCCCACATGGCCTGAGTAACATACTATATCTCCTGCCTGGGCATTTCCTATGCCGCCCACATCACGTCCCACGCTCCTGTCTCCACCGGAGGAGTGAGGGAGGTTCACACCAAAGTTCCTGTATACACTCATTACGAAGCCTGAGCAATCGGTACCGTTTGTAAGTGAGCTTCCGCCGTATACATAAGGGTTACCCACAAACTGGAGTGCATAGCTGGCAACCGATGAACCTGTGCCGCTGCCGCCGGATACCACATAATTCGTATTTCCGCCGCCGGATACTGCTCCGGAACCGGGCTTCTTCTTGCCGTTGCTCTTTTCGGCCTCCTTGCGCTGCTTCTCACGGGCCTTCTTTGCGGCTTCCTCTGCAGCTCTTCTCTCGGCCTCTTCCTTTGCCAGACGGGCTTCCTCTTCTTCCTTGGACTCAGCTCTGACAAACTCGGTATAGAGCTTTACAAACTCGGTAGATACGTAGCCGTCACCTTCCTCTATGGAAACCTTTGCCCAGCCGTCCAGCTCCTCAAGAACCAACAGTTCGTCCTCAATGGGAACCATGCCTATGACCTCTGCCTCTGTGGAAGGATCATGTCTGACGTACAAAGTGGTGGTGGTGACAACCGCCATCCTGGTGCCCACTTCCTTTGCCAGCTCTACGGCTTCTTCACCTGTGACTACATATTCGCCTTTTACGTAACCGGCACAATTACCGGACTTGATCTTATACCATTCGCCGGCTTCCTCCAAAAGGTCACCCACCGACTTGTTATAGAGCTTTCCGACTACTTCACTATTCTCATCCGGCTCGGAACGGACATTCACGTAATCGTTTACTCTTGCTATTACCAGATTGGAGAAATCCTCCTCATCTGTATTTGTCTTCTTTGATTCATATGATACAAAAGCATCTTCCTCTGTATCATAATATCCTTCCTGTGACTCATCCGTATCGGACTCACCGTCATCGCCAAATCCGTCATCCAAGACTATCTCGGGCACTTCCAGATTAGCACTCTTTTCAAGAACCTCGTTCTCACTGATGGTCTCGCTCACCGTAACGCTGCCGGCACCGACGGTAACCAGCGCGGGATCTGACGTAGCTGCTGTTTCTTTGATGGAAGAAACCTCTTTTTTGATCTCCAGATCCTCTGATTTGATCTCAAATTCCTTTTCTTTTTCTGCGACTTCCTTTACTACCTTACTGTCCGAAGCAGCGCTGCTGCTCTTTATCTTATCAGCCTTGACAACCGTAACCGACTTACCCTCGTTAAGAGCTCTGGCCACTCCCGCAACGGGAAGGAGAAAACTCGTTCCTGCCTCAGCGGGGCTTAAAGGAAAAGATGTAAAAGTAATAACTGTCGCCAATGTAAATGCAATAAACTTAAACAGATCAGTCTTTCTCATCAATGCTCCGTATATATATAAATCTTACCAATTTCAATTATTACAAAACTGTTACAAACTATAACATCCTTTTGCAATATTGTCAACCACTACATATAGTGATCTTTGGGGAAGTTTTCCCTATATCTTCCAATTATAATAAGCTATCCTGTAAAATTCGTAAGATTTATAATAATTACAATTCGTAAAGAATTACGTAAACCCGCTGTCTATCTGAGGTATTCTATCACCGACGTCACCGCGTTGGCGCCGTCAGATGCGGCGGTTATCACCTGGCGGAGCTTCTTTTCACGCACGTCTCCGGCCGCATATACCCCGGGAACGGAGGTGGCGCAATCTTCTCCTGCCACTATATAACCTCCGGAATTAACAGCAAGTTTTCCAGTGAACTCATTTGAATTGGGCAGTATTCCCACTGCCACAAACACTCCGTTCACAAAAAGCTCCGTTTCATTCTCAGTCTGTACATCCTTTATCATAAGGCTGTTGACCATCATGTTTTCACCCTTGATCTGAGTGACAACCGTATCCCAGATCATCTCCACATTGGGCTTCTCAAACAGTTTTTCCTGAAGTGATTTGGCTGCCCTCAGCTCTCCCCTCCTGTGTATCAGATATACCTTCTCGCACAGGTTCGACAAGAACATGGCATCCTCCACGGCCACGTCACCGCCGCCGATAACAGCCACCGTCTTATTTCTGAAAAAAGCACCGTCACAGGTGGCACAATAGGACACTCCGGCTCCGGCATACTCATCCTCCCCGGGCACCTTGAGCTTGGCATGCCTGGCCCCCGTGGCTATGATGACCGTCCTGCACTCATAGGTTTTTTCCTCTCCGAATACCTGCTTAATATCATTGGAAGATTCCAGGCCGACTATGTCATCCGTGACAAACTTCACATCCAGTTTGTCACAGTGATCCCTGAAGGCCTGGGCCAGGTCAAAACCGCTGGAGCCCATAAGTCCCGGATAATTATCCACATCCGGAGTTTCCAGTATCTGACCACCGAAACCGCCGGTTTTCTCTATTACGATAAAATTAAGCCTGGCCCTTTTTGCATATATTGCGGCCGCCAGCCCCGCGGGTCCGGCTCCTATTATTATCAGATCGTATATGATTCCTTCCATGATGTCTCCTTTCTATATGTGCTTTATTTCTTTTTCTCAGGACTGTCAAGATTCTTCCTGTTGCTTCGCAACCCCTCGTCATTCGTCATAAGGGGTACCAGGCGGCATCTCTCTTCGCTATCAAAATTTACAGGAATCCACCGTCAAAACCGATCACCTGACCCGTCATATAGGGTCCTGCATTGACTATGGAAACCACCGCCTCGGCCACCTCTTTGGGATCCGCAAACCTCCCGATGGGTATCTGTTCCGTCAGCTCGGCTCTTTCCTCATCCGACAAAAAACTGTTCATCTGGGTATCCACCACCCCGCAGGACAGTGCGTTCACCTGAATGTTGGACGGCGCCAGCTCTTTTGCCAGGGCTCTGGTCATGGTATTCAATCCGCCCTTTGCCGTCGAATAAGCCACCTCCATGGATGCTCCGCTCACCCCCCACATGGAGGATATGTTGATTATGCTGCCCCGGCCCTTTTTCAACATGTAGGGGATGGCTCTCCTGCTGGTCAGGAAAGCGGAGGTAAGATTCACCGCCATAAGCTTATTCCAATGCTCCAGTTCCATATCCTGAAGCAGGCCCACATATGAAACCCCGGCATTGTTGACCAGGACATCCAGCTCGTCAAGAGAGGCAAAAAGGCTGTCCACAAACTCCTCGTCGCTTATGTCTCCGCAGGCGCAGGTATGCCTTGTGCCGTATTTTTCCGAGAACTCCCGGCACATCATCTCCAGCTGGTTCTGACTGTTGTGACTGGTCAGGACCGTATCATAGCCCAGTTCGGCAAACCTGCAGGCGATGGCGTAACCTATACCCCTGGACGCTCCGGTTATCAATGCAGTCTTCATGTTCCCCCTCCTTATCATTTTATCATACCTTCTCTTTCAGGATTCTTTGCTTATGTCCTAAGGAATCCACCGCAGGCGGTGCCCCTTATGACAGAGCTCAGAATGACACCGTCTTTAAATCTAAATAAATATCTCCTCGATACTTGATACCGTGTACCCCGCGATGACCACGAGCACCGAATCCCCGGTTTTCAGATAATCCTGGCCGGTGGGGATTATTACCTTGCGGTCCCTGTAGATACATGCGATCAGTGTGTTCTTTTTAAACCTAAGGTCCATGATGGGTGTACCCAGGAATGAACCATCGGTTTTGATCTTGAATTCCAGAGCCTCGGCCTTCTTATCCGCAAGCCGGTACAGATTCTCCACCTCGGAATCCATACCTGAATTAAAGGCCCTGGCAAATCTCAGAATGTGCTGTGAAGTGACCAGACCCGGATAGACCACGCTTCCCAGCTTCATCTCGTTTATCAGTGAATTAAAGCTTCCTCTGCTGACACCGGTCACGGTCTTGGCCTTGGACACCTTTTTTGCATGAAGGGAAAGCAGTATGTTCTCCTCGTCAAAACCGGTGAGGGAAGCAAATCCCCCGGCGTTCTCCAGACCCTCCTCGGACAGAAGCGTCCTGTCCGTGGCGTCACCAAAGATTATGGTGGCGTTGGGAAGCTTTTCTGCCAGCTGCTCACAGCGCTCCCTGTCGGACTCGATGAGTTTCACATAAGTTTTATAATTTTTCTCCCGCAAAAGAAGCTGCGCCAGATAAAATGCGGTATCTCCGCCACCCGCCACGATCACATCCGTTACGGGATTTTTCATCATCCCTATCTCCGTAAAGAACTCCGTCGCCTCTGTACGGTGGATCACCACGGATACGGTGTCATGTGCCTCCAGCACAAAATGACCGTTGGGGATGAAGACCTCATCGTCCCTCTTGACCGTACACACCAGCGCATTTGATTTAATGATCTTGGAGGATTCCATTATCATCCTGCCCACCAGAGCGCAGTCCTCATTAAGGGTAAAATGGAACAGGGCCACATCACCGTTCACGAAAGAATCCACTCTCTCGGCAAAGGGATATTTAAATATGCTGAATATCTCGTCAGCCGCCTTTGCAGCGGGATTGATCAGCATGGCAATGCCGAATTCCCTGCGCAGGAAATCCTGCTCCTCATCATAGATGGGATTCCTGATCCTCGCTATGGTCTGACAATGCCCCGCTTTTCTCGCAACAACACAGCTTAACAGATTCTTCTCATCACTTCCCGTAACCGCGATCAGCAGATCCGCCTCCTGAATCCCCGCCTCCAGCAGAACCGTATAATCCACGCCGTCTCCCGTGATACCCATGGCATCAATGGAATCGGTAGTCCGATGGAGCCGGACCGGATCCGTATCGATTATCGTCAGCTCATGATTTTCATTTGAAAGCTCCTCGGCAAGAGAACTACCCACCTTGCCGCAGCCTATGATGATTACCTTCATAATATTTGATCTCCACTAAAATTCTTCGCCGCTTCGCTCCTCAGAATGACAAACAACTGTGATCTTTTGATCGATCTCATCTGCCGTCTCTTCCAAGCCATACCTTCGGCAGCATGAGCACCAGGATCGGGAACAGTTCCAGACGCCCTGCCAGCATATCAAACATAAGCACAAACTTCGAAAATGCCGAAAACGCCGCAAAATTACCTGTCGGTCCCACCATATCCAGGCCCGGGCCTATATTATTTATAGCGGATACCACCGCCGTAAAATTCGTTGTAAAACTGAAATCGTCCACTGAGATCAGAAGCACCGATGCAAACATTACCAGAAAATAGATTACCAGAAATACATTTGTGTTTCTCAGGACCTCATGCTCGATCACATGACCATCCATGCGGATCTTTTTTATCTCCCTGGGATGAATGATCAGCGAAAGCTCCTTTTTTACCGCACGGTTCAAAATTATGAGTCTGCTCACCTTTATCCCGCCGCCTGTGCTGCCGGCACAGGCGCCCATGAACATGAGCAGCACCAGTATAGTCTTTGACAGCATCGGCCACCGGTCAAAATCCGCCGTGGCAAAACCCGTGGTGGTGATAATGGATGCCACCTGAAAAAACGAATGACGCAGGCTGACGCCCCATCCGCCATAGATATGCTGTATATTAACAGCAATGATAAGCGAAGCACCGACAATGATACCCAGATACCATCTGACCTCTTCTATTCCGAAAACCTCTTTGAATTTCCGGCAGAGCACCAGAAAATACGCCGTATAATTAATCCCGCTCAGGATCATAAATACAGTGACCACGATCTGGATCACCGGCGAATAGGGAGCGATGGAATCACATTTGATACCGAAGCCTCCGGTACCAACCGTGCCAAAGGTGGTGATAAAGGAATCAAACAGGGGCATACCGCAGACGATCAATATCACTATCTCTGCCACCGTAAGGGCTATATACATGCCGTAAAGGATCTTTGCCGTATCTTTTACATGAGGCACCAGCTTACTCACCGAAGGTCCCGGGCTTTCCGCCTTCATCAGATTCATGGTGGAACCGCCCATCATCGGCAGGATGGCCATGATGAACACAAAAACTCCCATTCCTCCGATCCAGTGGGTAAAGCTCCTCCAGAACTGGGTGGCATGGGTAAGGATCTCCACATTGATACATATGCTGGCACCGGTAGTGGTAAAACCCGAGATCGTTTCAAAAAGAGAATCCACATAAAAAGGAATGTCGCCGCACAGACACATGGGCAACGCGCCGAACACAGACATGATCAGCCAGCTGAGGGCTACCGAAACAAAGCCCTCTCTGGTATAAAGCATCATTTCCTCAGGCTTTTTGTGCCCGAGGATCATGCCGCAGACCAGACAGAGCAGGGCTGTGCCAAGATAATAAAGCCCGGATCTCTCTCCGTATATCAGCCCCACAAGAGATGGAAGCAACAAAAACAGGCTCTCAAACTTGAGAACCGCCCCCAATATATAAAGAATCATCGCATAATTCATATCATTATCCGGTTATAAGGCTTTCCCGTACTTTTATCACAGCCTTATGTATATTCATACTCTCCGAATCGGTACAATTCGGACGGTGAATATCATTTGTGAAATATATGGTGAAGTCACCGGCCTTAAGATGGACAAACTGCTCATTCTCCACCTCATCGTAAAAGATATTATCCTTGCCCTCTACGGGCTTTCCCACAGCCGAAGCGGTCAAAGGTGCATATCCCTGCATCTCCTGTCCGCTCATCAAGAACTGGATATCTATGTAATTTCCATGGCTCTCTGCCTTTTTCTCGGATACCGGACCGGTGGTCTGATCCTGTACCAGCGCAAAGATATCATCCCCCTCTATCTCATATCTGCCCACGGGAAGCTTTTTAAAATCCTCTGTGGACATGAAATCTATAGCCTTCTGAATAGCCTGTGGATAAGCAAATTTACCCTTAAGTGCATTAAGTGATGAAAAAATCATGTCGTTCTCCTCCAAAAATGTAATGATATGACCGTTTTCAAAACAGAAAAACGCTCTTTAAAAGATACCACAAATCCGCGTTTCTATCAATTATTGTTATTATATGCCCTGTCGGCAATCATCCCCATTATCCGATACAACTATCCGCTCACTGCTGCACTACCGTGATGACATCCGAAAGCACATAATGGAACAGCGGGAAAGACGTATTCTCATTCTCTATGTAGCCGTTTCGCAGATCACAGGTATCGGAGGGATCCTCCGGGTTTACACCGGTGTAATCACCCTTGAACACAAAATCCACTCTTCCCTGCTTAAATCTGTTTATGGCTTCGTCCATGGCCTCCTGTGTCCCGGGCGCGGCATTCTGCAGGTTGAGATCATCCATCTCCACCCAGTCGCTTTCAAAGCCTGCCGACACATCCGTTCCGTGTACTTTTCCCGAAAACTCCGATTCAATACTCTTGTCGTTCATGACTGCATCCACCGCAGCCAGTACATAAGGTTCCCAGCAGATCCTGGCGGTGACCAGGGATGAACCGGGAGCCACCTCGGACATACTCTGGTTATAGCTGACAAAAAATACAGGTCTGCTCCCCGACGTCTCCTCACAGGCAATGGCCGGACCGATGGTATCCGTATGCTGGGAGATGATCACACAGCCATCGTCCAGCAGCTTCTGAGCCGCGGATTTTTCCTGGGCATAACTGCTCCAGGTCCCGGTATAGCAGACACGCATCACCGCCCGGGGTACCACTGACCGTACGCCCAGCAAAAAAGCCGTATATCCCGAAATGACCTCCGAAGTGGGAAAGGCCGCCACAAAACCGACAACAGCCTGATCCTCCGTAATAACCCCTTCCGAGATCAGCTGGTTTATCTTCATGCCCGCTGCAATACCGCTGACATACCTTCCCTGATAGGCTTCGCCCTTGAACGTATGATAATTTTCCGGCACATTCTGACCGCTCATATCCATATAAGAGGTCTGGCAGAACTGAATATCAGGATACTGAAGTGCCTGCTCCCTCACCAGCTCGCTGTAGCCGTTAAAAAATATGATATCACAGCCTTTTGCAGCCAGTTCACGGATTGGTTCATCTACCTCATCGTCCATGGCATTGCTGCAGGTATGGATATCCACCCGGCCGGCATACGCCCGCTCCAGTGCATCCTTTGCGAGGGAAAAATTATAAGTGTAAGCCGTGCTCTCATCGTTGTCGTATACAAAACCCACCGTCAGATGATCCTTTTTGCCGGACAGGTTCAGAAGCCGGAAACACCCCATGAAAACAGCCAGCATGATAAGACATGTCAAAACAGTTGCCGCATATACCCGTTTCATATCCCGGCTCCTTTCTCGTCAGTCAGATCCTTCTTATCGCTGCCGTCCTCATCTTTCATCTGGGCAGCCTGAATCTTTCTGTCTTCTTCAACGCGCCGCGCCAGTTCCTCCTGGGCATCCTGATCCGCCTGCAGGATCTCCTCACGCTTTTGTGCGTAAAGCTCATCCAGATTTATCACACCCTTTTCGATCAGGCGGAAAAATGCATCCAGCACCTGGGGATCAAACTGGGAGCCCCGGCCTCTCCGCATTTCATTCATAACGTAATCCGTACCCATGTGATTGCGTTAAACACGGTTCGAAGTCTTGGCATCAAAAGCGTCGGCCACACCTATTATCCTGGCAAAAAGAGGAATATCTTCACCCTTTAAGCCCTCGGGATAACCCCGTCCGTCATAACGCTCATGATGGTATTTGGTTCCATCCGTGACATGTTCCACCAAAGTAAAGTCCTTTAATATCTCGGTTCCTCTGTCCACGTGGGATTTCATCTGTGCATATTCCTCATCCGTCATTCTCCCGACTTTGTTCAGCACACTATCCGGCACGCCTATCTTACCGATATCATGAAGCTGAGCCGCCTTACGAAGAGAAGAAAGCGTCTTATTTTTATTCCATCCCCTGAAGCACCCCATTTCTTTTGCGATCAGCTCCGAATATTCCGCCACGCGCAGGGAATGCTGATGGGTACGCACATCCTTGGCATCGACCGCATTTGCGATGGCCATGACAGTCTCATTTGCCATGTTCAGCTTTATCTGCTGCTGGTTCAGCTGTCTTTGTACCACCAGCCAGGTAAACCAGATCAGCATCAGTGACAATATCAACAGCATATAAACTATGAAAACCGGCTGCTCATAAAACTCACCTGCTTTTATCAGTTCAAATTTCCTCTCCTCGAGAACCCGATCTCCCGCACTGTCAAAGATAGCCAGATGAAATACGTAATCTCCCGCGGGAAGATTGGCGTATATGATATTGTTCATATTGTTCTGGGGGACTATGGTCCATTGCGAATCATAACCTTCAAGATAATAACCCACATTAGGTTCCTGGATGGTATAATTCAGGATCTCCGGAGCCAGTTCTATACGGTTGACTCCCTGTCCCGCCTTGATGGGTTCCCGGCGGGCTATGGGCTGCAATATCCCGTCCATCCGGACAGAAGCCAGCTGCATCCTGTAGGAACGTACATCGCTGTTATATTTGTCCACATCTATTATATAGACACCCGTATCGCAGGGAAGGAACAGTTCACCGTTTTCATCGTAATAATTCCAGGAATTGGCAGTCAGGGATGTACCCAGACCTCTCCTGGCATCCAGGAGCTCCCAGGCGATCTCGCCGCCCGCCACCAGTTCATCGCGCTCCACCACATAGATCCCGGCGCTGGACATGACAAAAAGTGTATCCTCATCTCTGATCCAGATATCATAATTATTGAAATACGGGAATTTTTCCAGCACCCGGACAGAACCATCCGGTTCATAATAGCAGAGACTGTTACTGGTAACTATGAACACACCCTCGGATTTCGGGTCTTTAACCATACGCAGGATAACACCGCTGCTCAGACCGTCATCACGGGTGATCATATCCACCACTTCACCGTCCTTAAGCACAGCTATACCGTCACCGTCAGTTCCTGCCAGGATAGTGCCGTCGCTTTGCTCTATCAGGGTCAGGATCATGGAGTTTATCAGGCCGTCTTCATTACGTATGGTCCGGACTATCTCATGATCCCTGATATAACTGATACCGGTATCACCGGCTGCCAGTATGGTGCCATCCGAAAGACCTGTCACTACACGCGCACGGTTTCCGAAGCTTCCGCTTTCCGCATTATAGGCCCAGACCTCGCCCTCCGGAGAGTATTCCAGCAGACCATTGCCATAGGTGCAGACCCACAAATGATCGGAGCTGTCATCATACATACAGCGTATACGTCTTCCGTCAAGGTCCGAGGTCAGGTTATTTCTGATCTGCTGACGGCAGGTCTTATCCACCACATCCAGTCCTTTATCAGTACCTACATAATAGCAGCCCTGCCAGGATACAATGGCATTGACTACCCGGCGTTCCATACCTATGGCTCCGTAAACATCCTTAAAGGGCGACTTGGCCAGTCTCAAAAGCCCCAGTCTTGATGACGTGAACCAGAGATTCCCCTGATAGTCATATAACATATTGTCAATGGAATTGTTAAAATCATTTGTATTCAACCGGTGATAACCGTCTTTGTCTATATAGGCCACACCGCTGTCGGCAGAGATAAATAAGGTCCCGTCATTTAAGAAATTCAGATTATTTATGCTGTTGACATCCTCACACGTCGTAACGCCCTGCTGCTTAAAGCAGTCGCCGGAAACATCAAAGCGGTAAATATGATCCGTGGAAGATCCCACCATCAAAGTCCCATCCGGTGCAAAAGCGCAGCAGTTATACAATTCCTGTTCATCCGGAAGCTGGACAACATCCTGAATGCTGCCCTTATCCAGCAGGAAAAGACGTCCGTCCGAGGCGACCGTCACCACATGACCATTCTGATCGGCTGTGATGCTGTCGGCATAATTTATCTCATCCAGCGTATCCACAGCTTTAAGACCATTGTTCATCACCAGGATCTGCATGCTGCCGGTGGTACCTACATAATAATATCCGTCTGTCGCACGGATGATGCATCGTACGGAATTGGAGGGAAGACCGCTGGCCTGGTCAAGGACATTAACGATCTTTTCACGGATCATAATGGAAAGGCCGTTGTCATTCGTACCGATCCACATACGTCCTTCTTCATCCACATAAAGGCAGTTCACATTTTTAACGGATTCATAATCATCCACCCATCTGAACTCACGCCCGTTATAACGATACAGACCTGCATATGTTCCGATCCAGAGAACGCCGTCATTAGTCTGGGCTATATCATTGGCCTCTCCGCAGGGCAGGCCGTTATTACTGCTGTATACGCTCTGGACATAGTCGTTATAATCCGTTGCAGAGCTCCCGTTCACGGCAGCCCGGGCGTCTTCATTCATTAACAGACAAAATCCCAGCGACATACAGAGGATCGTCACGATACTCCCCGAACTTCCCTGACGCATCTTCTTTTCATTATTTCTGTTATCATTCCATCGCCGGAACCGGATAAACAGATACACCGCCGAAACGGTAAGCACCTTATCTACAAATTCAAGAGCCAGCTGACCCAGAACGCAGCATATAAAGGGATTCCAGCCTTTATCCGACAGATAATCGATCACCCCATCTCCCCATTTGTTTCCGGTAAGGCCGTTGCCAAACAGCATATTCACCGGCACGGACACCACCAGAGCCGTAAGCATCGCAAAAGATGCAGCTTTCATGAATCCATAAAACCTGTCGAACCATTTCCGGCGTGCCGCAACGCCTATGATAACCGCAAGGGCTACACTTGTAATGGAATACGCCGCTGAGAGACGGTTAACCACACAATATGAAAGATTCCCCGTCAGGCCCACAACAGCCCCACACACGGGACCCGCGATATAAGCACACAGCGCGGTCCCGAAGGAATCTGCCCACAGAGGCAACTGAAGCCATGAAGAAATAAACTTTCCTCCCACATTCAGAAATACACATAAAGCAGTAAACAAAACAATCTGCCAGGTTTTCCAGGTTTTCATCTTTCTCGACTTCCTTTATATATGATCGATCGTAAAACATATCAGCAGAAAAACTGCCTCCATAATATCAAAAGCAGCGGCTCTTTTCAAGACACCGCCACCTTTCAAGCCGCTACTCTCTGCAATACCTTACATATAAAATTACTGACCAAGGTTCGATGCTGAATCGATGATAAGCAGGCAATCCGGCAGGGTCTCCTTTAAGATCCTGACCATGGCATCCTCGCTGACGGCTATGCAGCCGGCACCACCTGTAGGCAAACAGTGCAAAAATATGGCAGAACCCTTTCCCGGAATACAGGATTCATTATAATTAATGGCCAGGGCATAGTTATAAGATCTACCTGAACCGGCCAGGCTTTCAGCACTGTTCCAGTCCTTTTCCACATTGCCCAGCGATACGAACCGGTTATAATACCCGGAGGAAGGATCATCCACCCAGAAACTGTTTTCATCCACTACGGTATAAGGCAGATTTACGTTCTCCGGTTTCTTTATACCAAAGCCCATGGTAAATCGATAGTTTCCCCGGGGAGTCTTCTGATCTCCCTCTTTCGATTTCCCGATCCCGTTTTTCCCGATGGAAGCTCCGGTGCTGAATATCTCTCTCCAGTTTTCCCCATCTTCCTTATTATGAAGCGAAAGCACTGCCGAGGAGCCGGTCGCCGCAACAACCATTATCTGCCTTTCATTCTCAGCTGCAGCCAAAGATCCCACCCAGTCGCTTTGTTGGGATTCGGGTTTTTTAACATCTTCTGTCACAGATTCAGGTTCCCTGCCATCTCCTTCTTCTCCCATCCCGGTTCCTTCAGTGTTTTCTTCTTCGCTCATCCCGGTCCCGGTTTCTTCGGTACTTTCTTCTTCACTCATCCCTGGCATCTCCGTATCATCAGCCTTCGCTTCAATATGCTCAGATCCGCTCTCCACGCTTTCCGGTTCCAAAACGATCGTCCTCACTTCTTCCTCTTCGGACTCGTCATTCTCTTTTAATGCAAATAAAAACACGCCCACTGTCACTGCTGCAAGCAGAACCGGGATCAACAAATAAATTTTTCGCCGGCGGCTCATCATATTATGGGATTCTCCGGCTGTGCGTCATAAACAGGATTTTCCATTACATACCCGCTGTCGGTATAATTCAGCTCAAAGCCGACAAGAACACAGGTCTTCATAAGCGGTTCAAAATAACATACCAAAGTATCCTTTCCGTTAATCTTTCTGATCTCCGCCAGACAGATCGTCCTCTCCTTAACCGGTTCATTAAAATCATACCAGCCTGTGGAAAGTTCATCATCACCCAGCTCACACTTCTTTTCAAGATCCAACTCCGGGATCCTTATGGTGACGGTGTGATCATCACGGGTAATATCCGTTCCCACAGTCCGGGCATCATCACTTATCCTGCCTAAAGGAAGCTCCTCCTCCCGATACTCACCTATACCCTCATCCAGATCATACAGCCACATATTGCCAAAGGAATACGGATCGGTACTCGTATCATATGTCAAAGTAAACAGGATCTCCCTCTCACCGTCCCCATCGGTATCTCCCCCTGTTATATGGGGAAAACCGGTGCATACGGCATCAGGGATAAATATTTTCCTCCCGTTCCCGAATTCGATCGTATAATCACAATAATCGCTTTCTCCGGCATATTCCCTCAAAAGCCGGTCCTTTTTTCCATCCTCATCATAATCCGTATCAAGAAAATCATCCCGCCAGTAATAATCTACCGCCTCATCCACATATCCATTATACTCCCAAAGAAACATGGGCAACGCATCCGGCGACGTGGGAATAAATTCCTGCTCCTCCTTTGTCTTATCTTCCTCAGGCGGATTACCCTCATCCAACGGATCGGATGAAGTCCCGGATACCGCTTCCGATGCAGTATCCGATGCCGGATCGGTCGCCGTCTCTGAGGATGACTCTGACGCAGGTTCAGGCACAGAATACTCTCCCGCCACACGGGAACTGCCACATCCGCTTATTGCCGGTATCAAAACTAACAGCA
>JAEEGL011317345.1_pt1 | contig 17070 bp, 17 predicted proteins | sample 9134231 | NCBI WGS metagenome assembly JAEEGL01 (sample SAMN16246548, study PRJNA631951) | gut metagenome | biome: gut microbiome; feature: rumen; material: fiber-attached | host: Bos | place: Iran: Karaj | collected 2018-10
CTTCAAGAGGCTGCTCATGACCCACCACAAGGCTTCTAGCAATTGCAAAAATGAGAACCTCTATAATTGTGTTCATAGAATGCTTTATAAGCATCCTAATAAACTCAATTACAATAATCGCATTGAACGCAGTTACTAAAATGTCATCTATATATGCATCAAAGCTTAGGCTGGTAATTGCAAACACATGGATAGCCAGCTGCATGCAGCTATAGACTACTCCAACAAGAAGAATGGCGGCCACTATCTTTTCCAGAAAGCCTGGCATCTTTAATACAAATCTATGGAACTTTTCAAATCTTTCATTCATACCAACCCTTTCCGCATCACAGCGTCAAGTACTATTTTCTATGTGTAAACCTATCTTTATGATAATAATTCTCCTTCTAAAAATGTAAGTAAAACAATTAATTATTCTTAAATTTTCACAATCATGAGTTGTATTTAAAGAAAATTTGTGAATTGGCGCTATAATCTATAACTATATGATTCATATAAACGATTGCCATATCTATTTTAAAAAATATACCCATTTCCTCTGTTATGGGTTATCAATAGGTTTTGAACTTTCCGTCTGATTAATCTCCGTACACTCCATAGCCCTTTTTAATTTGCTTTTTTCCAGATGATGATTTTCTTTTTTGTGTTTCTTTTTCTTCTTTTCACTTTTCATAACAAAAAATTCTCCTCAATCATAAATAATCCTACTATATCTCCCTAAGCAGTTCAGCTAAGTACCCTTCGCCCTTCTTATGACCTTTATTAACCTTGTAATAATCTCGTATTGAATCATAAAGCAACTGTGGTCTGTCACCAAAATAACTCTCAAAGAATTTAGTACTATTGTTGTATCTTTGGCCATTGTATTTTATTTTTTCTTTGGCAAAGTCTTTTGGAGATTTCTTTGATTTATTCTTTTGGAACTCCCCATACAATCCCTCTGCAATAATGAGTAATATTTCCAACTCCGGTTTTGTGCAATACTTGGCAACGGACACAATCATCTCTTTGTATTCTCTAGGAATTTTAAGTTCGTCATTCTGCTTGTCTCCAATTCTCAAAATCTCTACCGGTCCATTATACATATTCAACTCTGTCTTTACCTGTCCAGACGTTGCAATCTGCCGAGCATGGTATGGTGTCAATCCCAGCAAATCGTCTTCATCAAAACTCAACATGTTATTTTTTAGAAGTATTTTCACCAATGCGAGCTCATTCGGACCTTCACACATAATCAGTTTCTTCATTTCAACGCCTTTTTCAGATCCATTAAGGAATCATAATTAACCGCTGTTTTAAATGCATTGCTATAGAATTGCTTACTCTTCAGAATATCATTTCTAACACCATATTTTTCATAGATACTATCCAAATGAACTTTTTTATCAGCATTTGCTATATATATGTTATCCTGACGGTTGAATAAATCCAGCAACTCACAATAATGTGTAGAGAATATAAGCGACGCATTATGTTTATTTACAGTCTTATCCTTGTATAAAGAAATGATATTTTCAACTAGTGTTTTATGAAAATGGTTCTCTATCTCATCTATAATAATGTTATATCCATACCTAAGCGAGCCGATTAAAACAGTGTAAAGCATCATTCCTTTTGTGGTTCCACTTGATAAAACAGTGAACAACTCTCGTGATGTAAGTTTTTTTATTATTCCAGAATAATTCAAATCAAAGCTGCCATTATCATCCCTAGATAAATCGAGTACATTATCATCAAATATTTTTAATATTTTTCTTAAAATATCAGCTTCGATATCTAAGGTATCCATAAAATTAAAGGTCATATTATATACCTGTTCTGTATCCATTTTATCATGCAAAGACAATGCTCCAATTTGCTTTTCTTTCATAACAAAGAATACACTTGAGACATCATCTGGCAACATGCTATCCGAAGTCACCTCAATGAAACCGTCATCACTATATATCTCATTAATATAACTTTTGAAATACTTTTTTTTCTCAATCTTTTCATTCTCAAATGAAACTGTTTTCTCTATAGAGTTTTGTTTCAAGCTGGTATTGTATCTATATATATATCCATTATCAAAGAAATGGATACAAATATGCACATCATTTAATGAGTATTCCTGGCTTACTCTAAAGCTTGATAAGATACTATATGCAACAGTTAATAAATCTAATGCTGTTGTTTTTCCTGAGGCGTTCTTTCCAACAAATGCCATCGTTGTAAAAACATACAATCCATCAGCTATCTCCTGAAGCTCATATTCTTTATCCTCACTAGTCTTTCTTGATTTTGCAACAAAATCTATTTCTGTATTATCTTCTAAATTTTTAAAGTTTCGTGCGCTAACCTTCAAAATATTCATATGAAAGTCCTCCTTGATGTATATTATACGCTTTCTGCATCTAATTTAAAACAGTTTTTATGTTTAAGCCAAAACGCAATATAATGACTATTCGTAAAGTGAAAATTTAAATTCCGTAAAGTGCGTAAAGTGAATATTTAATGACTATTTGTATATTTTGTAGAATAAATCAATTTAAGTTATTTTTTATAACCCTTTTAACAGTTTTTCTTCAATTCATACACAGAGTGTTCACAAACACAATATATACTATTCAGGAATTGATATCTTCCATATCTTGTGCCATTTTATTCTTCTCGCAAGAAGAATTTGCAATAAAAGATATCATAAAAAATAAGACTAATATCTATTATTATGTCTACACAAGTATTTGGTGGTTTCCACAAACATAAAAAAGGAATGGAGGTGTTATGAATGAATTATTCATACTATGATTTAGGGCAGTTAGACAGAGGGAGAATTGTAGAAGTACAGCTGAATGCGGCAGCTAATGTTAGATTAATGGACTCTTCAAATTATAATAATTTCAAAAATGGAAGAAATCATAGATATTATGGAGGATATGTAAAAAGAAGTCCATACAAGATACCCGTACCTAATAATGCACATTGGTATATTACAATTGATTTAGGTGGATATGCCGGAAGCGTAAGACATGGCGTTAGGGTATTGCCCGGAGTACTACCTGATGCTAAACAGAGAATATCGCTCGCTGAGGAATCTAACTTATATGTTGAAACTTTAGGAGCAAATAAAGAATTTGATGTATTTATATCGCATGCATCAGAGGATAAAAATGATGTAGCGCGTCCATTAGCAAATGCATTGCAAAGATTGGGAGTTAGGGTATGGTATGACGAATTTGAATTGAAAATAGGGGATAGTCTAAGACGAAAAATTGACCAAGGTTTGTCTCGAAGCAGGTTTGGGATTGTTGTGATTTCTCGTTCATTTGTGAAGAAGGGATGGACCAATTATGAACTCGACGGATTAATGACAAAGGCCATATCAGGCCAACAGATTTTACTCCCGATATGGCATGATATAACAAAACAGGAAGTTATTGATTATAGTCCATCATTAGCAGATAAAGTAGCAAGAAATACTAGTATAGAGACAGTGGAAGAAATCGCTGCTGAAATAGCAGAAATGATTTTTGCGTTGTGAATAATTTTCAAAAAGTAAACGTTTTACCGTTTACGTTCGAATTAGCAACTCATAAAATATTTGACAGATTTGATGTTGATATGGCTGATGCGACAGCATCATGCTATGAGTCTGCCTCTCAGCAAGAACGAAACAACTTTTCATATTATTTCTGTGGATTATGGGGAAACCTGAATCAAGACATGCAATTCCAAAAAGACGCAACCATTGCTGGATTAGAATGCCTTGAAAAGCTACTAGATGATTTAAAATGCAAATTCGAACAGGATGGAAAGCGAATTGCTAGCGTGAACATAGAAAAATTTATTCAAGATGTGGTGCGACTTAAGCAAAAATATAGTGAAGATGGTAGGTGAAACTGATGTAAGGGAGAGGCTAGACTCCTCTCCCAATCATATCTTTAGGACTTGATTATCTGTAAGCGCTTATTGAGGACTTACCAACATTCCAGATGAGCTCACCTGCCATTTGATTTTCGCGGATGGTTCAACCTGCAACTACAAGGTACCTACTGTCAAGGTACAAAAATATACACTGGATGACATCCGTCAAAAGCATCTGACACTGTTTCTCCCATACAAGCTATTGCAGTTTCTCCCGAGGCTTAAATCCAAGACAAATCCGCTCACAGAATCAGAGTTGACAGCGTTTGTTGACAGCATTATATTAATTTTAAAATAAGAATTAATAGCAGGGCGACTCACTCAGCACGAATACGAAGACTATATCGAGCTAATCGACAAGTCTGCCAAGCGTGTCTTCAATAAAAGCAACGAATTCAAAAGGACGGTGGTTTCTATGACAAAGTCATTAATTACATTACCTAGCGAAAGATATGAAATGTATGAAAAGCAGTTGGCGGAAAAAGATGCCGAGCTCCACCAAAAGGATGCTGAAATACTCAAAATATCTAAGGAAAAGGATAGAGAAATCACCAAATTGAAAAAACAGCTTGCCGAGGCTACAAAACACCAATAATTAATGTCACGCAAGGTTCCATCATCATCTGTTGACCGCCCCGTGCCGAATTTTATGTTTTAGTGTAACCTTTGTGCAGAGTGTTTAAAATGTAATTAATTGCAATAATATTTTCCCACCCAGTAAATTATCTGGGTGGGATTTTTTATGAATATCTCAATTATAAATTTCTCAAATACTCCATAAAATTCTGCTTATTCTCCAAAGCTGTGGTGGTCGGTCTGCCCAGGTCATCTCTAGCACCGATAGAGCACTTGACCTCGATTAAAGATAACTCTTTCCTAGCTTTAGCTGCTTCTAGCTCTTTATCCAAAGCTTCAAAACTATCCACAGATACAGCATTTGGATAACCACAAGCCTTGGCAATAGCTACCAAATCAATGGAAGATGCTACGGTAGGCATACCACCAACTGTCTCATGAGCTCCATTATTGATGACTACATGAACCAGATTTGAAGGTTTGTTCGCGCCGATGACAGCCATGGCTCCCATGTGCATAAGTACCGCGCCATCTCCATCAACACACCAAATTCTTTGCTCTGGTTTGTTCAATGCCACACCTAAAGCTATGGATGAGGAATGTCCCATAGAACCTACCGTCAGAAAATCATATTTGTGACTCTGTCCATTGGCAACTCGTGTCTCAAAAAGCTCACGGCTAGCCTTTCCTGTGGTGGACACAATTGGGTCGTCACCAGAGGCTGCAACTATGTGCTTAATTATTTCCTCACGAACCATAGTGTTGTCATTTTTGTATTCAACCTTTGGAGCATCTGTCAATGCACCTTTTCGAATAACAAAAGCAACATCTTTTCCTTCAGCCAAAATAGCCTTGAACTTTTCCATGGCTGAAGCCACCTCATCGTCAGTAGTATCCTGGCCAATTGCAAAGTTTGCAATTCCCATATCATCAAGAAGCTTTACTGTGACTTCGCCTTGATAAATGTGCTGCGGTTCATCATGAATCCCCGGCTCTCCACGCCATCCAACTATGAAAACAACTGGAATAGCATATACCTTGTCATTCAAAAGGGACGCCACTGGATTGATGATATTTCCCTCACCAGAATTCTGCATGTAAACCACAGGAACCTTGCCAGTTGCTAAATGATACCCAGCGGCTAATGCAGTACAGTTCCCTTCATTAGCTGCGATGATATGATGATGAGGGTCTATTCCATACTTATCCATCAGAAAATTACAGAGGGCCTTCAATTGACTGTCTGGAACTCCAGTGTAAAAGTCTGAAGCGATGATTTTAAAGAGATTTTCAACTTTCATGTTAGTTTTGTGCTCCCATCTCCCCCGTAATACTTATGAGGGTTTATTATTGAAATTAAAAAATCGAAGGCATAGCTTCGCCATTATCCATTTCCATTCAACTGAGGTCAGAAACGGAAGTGCACTCTTGCTATAATCCTTCGTCTGGAAAATCTCAACACGTTATTGATGATTTCAGGAGCGATATCTTATAGCTTGGAGTATAGTTTTTATGTTCTGCTTTGTCGATATGAAAAGCAAATATATCTATCGTAATTCCGCAAACAAGCTGCTCTCGGTATTGCTACCACTGTTGTGATAGAATTCAAGGCGGCGTAGCCGCTTGTGGTTATCGTGAGCGACCAGCGGAGCAAACCAAGTTTTATTTCAGTAATCCGTACTGCCCCGGCTGAAAAGTAAGTTCTTTGTAAACAACATTTGCTAAGCAGAGAGATAAATCCTCTAATCCCTCACCACTATGGAGCCCGTTCCTCAAAGTATCCTGTTTATCTAATAATATGAAACCCGAATCACAGCACCACTGCTCTTGGCGGGTAAGCTATCAGGGACTTTGATGACCACAGGGCCTTGAAAAGTTGAAAAGATGGTAAGGAATTAGTGGATAAGATACCTAGTTGTTTATGACCACACTTTCCCTACTTCAACCTAGCTTGTAATGATATTTATCTGGCTTTGCCATAGTCTGTACTTTAAAATCAGAATCATTTAGTGCACTCGTAATCAAATCTTTCTTATATGGTACATGAAGTGTAGCAACTTTATCCATATTATCCCTAAAGATTGGAAGATTATCCCATAAGTCTGTTATTTGCTTCTTCATGCCATATGTCCCCCAGATATCAGACTTGTCACTGAACTCTGGGTAAATGACAATAACTGGAAGTCCCTTTGAATTGATTCCATAATCAATTTCTTCTCTCAACGCTTGGCTATTCTTAGTGTTACTGCTAAGAAATAGAATAATGTTTTTTGAAACACCAAGCCTATCATGAAGTCTTTGCTTTAATGTCTCCCATTTGCTGTCATCACGAACATTGTATGTTTTTCATGGGCATCAATAAATGGAAACTGACTATCCTTTGCTTTCCATGCTCTAAGCTGATTGTAATACAGGAAATCGGGTGTAGCATTTGCCCCTAAATTGGATTCATCAAAAGGTTCTTTGACATAAAAAGCCGTGTAATTTGCTGTTCTATTATCCATAAAGTGGTTCACTTCCTTCCTCAACACCGCATTTCAATTCGTAAAGAATGTTTAGTGGATGCTTCTCACGCTTGTACGAATCTACAAACATACTCCCATACCTACCTGAGCCGACCTTCTTTCGTGCTTCATATTTTTCATACCAAGTATCAATATCTTCAAGTGTCAGCGGAATCAGTTTTTCTTTTGGTAATTTGTACTTTATTTGCAATCTCTTTTCAAAGTGTTCTAAGGCAACGCTTTCATCCAATCGCTTCTGGCGATATACCTCCCAGTCCGTTTCTTTCAACATTGTGGTCAGCAATATTTCTTCATAAATCCACGGTGAAAGCGTAAAATCATCATACCCATCGTTATCAATAGCATCTCCCAATGATGGCGCTGATTCTGGGGTATTTAAAAATATGACTCTCTCTGCCTGCTCCCTAGCTTTCATAATTGCCGACGTCAACATGGCATGAACATGTGATGTGGAAAAATTTCTCTTCTCGTAGCTATATGTTTCTCCATCCTTCTTTAAGCAGTATCTATTGTCTATTTCTTTCAGAAGCTTATCTGCACTTCCCCAAAACATTGAATCTATAAACACAGATAACCCAAAACACGATTCTAGCATACCAGCTATAGAATAAGCTAAATCTTGATCATTATGAGAATATGACAAGAACACATCCCTTCGCAAAACCGGAAAATACTCTTCTGTCAACTTGGTCCCATCAATGGTTCCGTTGACAATCACATCACGCAACAATTCCTCAATCTTTGTAGACTCGCTGTTTATTCTATTACGCCAAACTTCTGCAGCCTTAGTGAACCATTCATCTTCTAATACGTTATCTTCTATAATTAGTTCAAATGCTCTGTACATATATCCTTTTCTTCTTCATCCAGGCTGATTCCTATATTTCTTTGATCCTTTCAAATTCTATAAATCCGTAATTGATATTGGATTATCTCCTTCCCACACAACTATATGAATATCGCAATTAAGCTTTCTTCTATATAGCTTCAAAGCTTTTACAATATACTCTAGCGTATCCCTTTCATCATTTTCCGTTTTTGCCAACCCAGTTCCTATTATAGGCATTACCACGCTGAGTCCCTGCGACCGATTCTTTATGTATTCAATAAGTCGCATTACAGCTTCTCCGTACTCATCGCTATCTGTATTAGCCGTCAAATTATAGTCAAACCTACTTAATCCCAAAAAGAAAAATACTTCCTTATCGTTTAACTTATACTCAGCCACAGTTCCCGCCGGGTATCTCCTTAAATTCCCATCTCTCTTTTCTGTCTCACTTAATTCCACAGAATTAGCATGCTGCCTGTTGTTCAGATCCTTTTGTAATGCCAAATTCAGGTCTTCGTAGCTTATCTGTTTTTCTTTTATTATTCTTTCTACGACTTTTCCATGCAAAGTTTGTGACGATACCAAGTCGTTATTAACATTAGTATCAAAACAACGATTAAAATCTATAACTATATTTCTTCTTTCTGATGGATTCAACACCTCATCTTCTGAAAAAACATCTCCATACTGGACAAACACATGATGCTTATTTTGCAAATCTATTACTGGAATTCTTCTTTGGCGAATAAATACCACACTCGATAAAACAAGTGAGATCAACCATATTACAAAAACTATCACAGAACCTATGATAAACTTTATATAGAACTCCTGAATACCAGCAAGCAATTCTGTCGTGGGGACAAATAATCCAATAAAACCGATAACGGACATTACTATCCCTGTCCATTTCAGTGACCTTTTAAGAATGAACTCTTTATTTGTCCAGATTCTTTTTATTTTCCTTTTCATATGTTCCACATTCTGATTCACGCAATTATTGATAATGTACAAATTGTTTTTATTTCTATCCTGCTTTCCCAGTCACCACCACACGCGCCAGAATAATAAGGGCGCGAGGTCTTTAGGGCGGTAGTTATGATGTGATCACGACTTATATGCTCACAAATAATGGAGTCAAGGATAGATATGAGCCAGATTCAAATGAATCAAATCCATTATTTTGAAACAATGGTAAAACTTGCAGCCAGCTCTTCCCCTCTATGAGGTCAAACATTTTCATGTGAGATAGCAGAGCATGTTTTCTGCTCCTCATCTTCTTCCCGCTTCTGGGGGATTCCAACAACTGGCTGCAAGAAAGATTATGGTATGATAAATCCCAGTAACTTCAAAACTTGAGGTACTGCAGCAAGCATACCACCAACTGCTATGTCTGCTCCCTTGTCAGCTATAAAGTCTTTCCATCCTGGTTGTTTACTCATCAACTTCACAAGCTGTCTTAAAGTCTCTTCATCAACGGCAGTACCATTTTCGATAGATGTGAGTATTTCATATAGTCGCTGTAGCTGTTTTGTTTGAGTGTCATTGAGCCTTTGCAACTGATCTATAGTTTTCTCCTGACGCTCTATCTGTGCTTGTTGCTGTTCAATCTGAATCCTTTGATTATCAATCAGGTCAGACATCTGCCCTTTCATCTCGGCAATATCTCTGGACTCATCAATTTGGGCTTGCTGTGCCATTGCTTTTAGTTTATATTCTTCAGAAAGAACTTGCTTTAATTCTTCTGACATAGGATTACGAAACATCTGATCATAATTTGGTGTGGCCATCGGAATACTATCAAGTTTTATGTTTTTCAGCATATCATAATCCATAGACTTCACACCTCCGTAATATTTAATTACTCCCCTCTTCCTACCACAGTACCAGATTCGATCTTAGCATATTGGGTTATCCGATTCTCACCTTTTACGATTGCACCGGGGTGCGATGTGGACAGGCATTCAGTAATCAATTCAGTATCTTGTGATAAAGCTCATCTATATTTTCAACATCCAATTCTATAGGATGATTTTTGAGCCTTACAGGGTTTACACTTGTCTTAAGGGCTTCATACTGATCTTCGGTAGCTGATGGTATTTCAAATTCAAGTTTCTCAAAGATTTCCACAAGCCTCTCAGCCCCGGCTCCAGCATCTTTACATCCCATAGCCACACCAATCTCATCCAGAGTATTCCTCAGATATTCCTCGCCTCTCGGATCAATACACTTATCCGTATTCTCTACCATCCAAGAATACAATACCCGGTCACACAGCATTGCAGCGTGTCCGTGAGCACAGCCAAACAAGCTGGTAAGCTTATAACACATGGCGTGCCCTGCAGTAGTCTGGGTAATGTTAATAGCCTTGCCAGCCATGTGGGCAGCATTAAGCATTCCAGCATTCCCCTTTTCAGTGTTGTCCAAATATCCCTCCATGTTTGAAAGGACTCCTTCTATGGCTTCACGGCTGTATTTTTTGCTCTCGTCTGTGCTATTCACGCTCCAGTAGGACTCGATTGCATGGCAAAGGGCATCACACATTGTGGACTTCTTTTGGTACAAAGGTAATGTCTTCAATACGTCTGGGTCCATCAAAACTGTATCAGGGATGATGCTTTCACTAGTAATGCTCTGCTTAGCTCCCTGATAGTAAATCACTGCATATCTGGTAGCCTCCGAGCCTGTTCCTGCTGTAGTAGGCATCGCCAGGAAAGGAATGTTATTCGGCACAACTTCAGCCTTTAACCAAGCGCCATCTTCACCAGCGCCCGGCAAACCTCTGTATAGCTTAATACATTTGGCCACATCCATAGCAGAGCCACCGCCAACTGCCATAATGGAATCACAGCCTGAAGCTTGAAAAATCTCCACGCCTTTAACCACACTCTCATAAAGAGGATTAGGTTGAAAATCGGAAAAGCGCACCATAGGGACACTAATTTCTCCAAGCTTACTATTGAACTTTTTCAGATAATCAATCGAACCATCACAAACAAGCAGGATATTCTTCTTATCCTCTAGCCACTCATCCAGCCCCTTGTAATTGTCTTCAGCGGTAATAATCATTTAGTCAACCTCTTCTGGAATAAGACGAATAATATCCTTAAATGGCATAAGCATTTCATCACACTCCTCAGCTCTGTGGTGTTCCAAAATGCTTTCTGCTGCCTTCTGCATAGCAGGCACTTCAGCTCTCATAAGCTGATTAGCATATATGATAATATTGGCGCCTCGCTCCCTCCACTCTTCTTCAGTAACAGAATTGAATGAAGTAGGAACCAGTACAATCGGTGTAGCCTTATCCTTAGCTCTGAACTTCTCAATAAACTCCTGAATTTCAGATGGATCTTTCTTGCGACTGTGAATCATGATGGCATCAGCGCCGGCTTCCACAAAGGCGAATGCACGTGTCAACGCATCGTCCATGCCCTGCTCCAAAATGAGACTCTCAATACGAGCACAAATCATGAATTCCTGTGTACGCTGAGCCTTTTTTCCTGCTCTAATCTTTTTGCTAAAATGTTCTATAGAATCCTGTGTCTGAACGACCTCCGTACCAAATAGAGAGTTTTTCTTCAGGCCAGTTTTGTCCTCTATAATAACCATAGAAACGCCGAGACGCTCCAAGCTTCTTACCGTATATACGAAGTGCTCAGTCTTTCCACCTGTATCGCCATCAAAGATAATCGGCTTTGTGGTAACTTCAGTAATGTCTTCAATAGTTCTAAAACGTGAAGTCATATCTACAAGCTCAATATCTGGCTTGCCCTTAGCAGTACTATCACAAAGGGATGAAATCCACATAGCATCAAACTGATGTGCCCCCCCATCCTGATGAACAACAGAATTCTCTACGATAAGACCTGTTAAACCATCATGGGCTTCCATGGCTGTAACAAGTCCCTTCATTTCAAGCACTCTCTTCAATCTTCCACGTCGAATGTCGGGCATTGCAAGATTTGAACGAGTGTGAGCTTCAATAGCCTTATATGTATCATCCTCACTATAAGGATATTCTACTAGCTTACCACCATAGGTTGCTAAAGCAGAAACTACTTCGTCCCTAATAGGCTTTTGGAATCCCTGGCACCAATCATCTCCGTGGACAACAATATCTGGATGTAAAGCTTCTATATTATCCTTATAGCTTAGAGTCTTTTGTTCTACTACTTTATATACTCCGGAAATGTTTTCAAACATCAATTTTCTTTCTGATACAGGCACTAGAGGAAGTCTCTTATATGATGCAACAGCCTCATCTGAAAGAACGCCAATGATAAGTCGGCCTAACTTTTGGGCCTTCTTAATAATCGCAATATGTCCACCATGTATAATGTCTGTAGAGAAGCACATATACACGGTACGGGACTCTATCTCCTTTAACTTAGCTGAAACTATCGTTAAATCTTCTTGGTTATCTATTTCTGCGCATAGCAGGTTCTTGACATCTAGTGCATGAATATTGGCAGCTCCATTAAGTTCATTTAGTGCATTTTCTGCATAAGCATCCCGATGATCGTTTTCACAAAATTCGACAATCTTGTCCAGCCAAACCTTCCAATCATCTCTGAAAAGTTTGTATAGAGCTTGAGCCTCCATAGCCTCGTTAAAAATATCTACGCCTACCTTCATGACTTTTCCGTCGACAACCTGAGCCTTAAAGTCTTTTTCAGGTAAAGGCAATGTTGATGATACTGTCATACATGAAACTGGTGAATCCACTATTTGGTCAAACACCTCATTCTCAAAGACAAGATCTCCGTGCATGAGGATAATATCATCATCTATATATTCTCTAGCACAATATATAGAATAGATATAGTTTGTCTTGTCATAGATTGGATTCTTTACAAATGTAATATGAACTGGTAAATCCAAACTATTACAGTACTGCACAAGCACACCGTCGTAATAGCCCGTGGTAATCACTACTTCGTTTATTCCTGCATCAACTATCATTCTAAGTTGGCGTGAAAGAATAGTCTCTGTAGAAATAATTTCAGTCATGCATTTTGGATGTTCTGATGTAAGAACCCCCATACGTGAACCTAGTCCTGAATTTAAGATTAATGCTTTCATATCTTCGCCTCTCCTTGTAATGTATTGCTCTTTTATTAATAGGGATTGAATTGAAACTAATCCTTTATCTTAGCCCCTTTATCAGATTTAACAATAAATTCCTCTTTACATACCCTACTAACACAATAAATCCGATTAGCACATACCTTAAAATCCAATAAGAATAAAGAAAGTTACTAATTATACATGATAGAACAACAAAACTTGAAAGTGCAGCAATAAAATTCCTATCGTATAATAAATTTCCATCCATAAAATTTCGAAGGACTCGTTTGCTGACGATATAATGTCCTAGACTATATAATACGTAACAAGCAAGTGTGGTATATCCGGCTGCAATAAATCCATACTCATTAATAAAAATGTAGTTTAAAGCAACATTTATAATAGCAGCAATTATTGATGATGTTGCAAGAAATCGTGTTGCCTCAAAATAGAATTGTGGTATAGCGAGTAAATTATATAAAAAAATAAAAAAAACACTTGCCGCTACAGGAGGAATCACATACGCAGCACTTGCGTATTTATCTGAGCCAAATATTAGAATTATTTCTGGACTACACATCATCAATCCTAAAGAGATAAACGCGACAATAACTAAAAGAATATTAGTAGTCTTCTTAATATCATCAATATCATTTGAATTAATCTTTAAATACATCCACGGAATGAACGAGTTATTAATAGCGTGTGTAAAGATTTGAACCAATAGACCTATACTATATGCCACACTATAAAATGCTACTTCTGACTTTCCAACCATTTTATCTATCATTATTCTGTCACCTTGATTAAGAATCATACCTGACAGATAATGAGGTAATAAGGGTATGGCCAGCCTCAACGCATACCTCCAATATTTCATATTGAAAAAACATCTTCCACGATAATATTGAAGAATCATTATAGTTCCACAAAAAACTAATTCCGTAAGTACAACAGAGGAGATTCTAGCCACATCCTTTTTCTGAGATGTGATAACCATTACCATTCCAAGTAGCGGATTAACAATTGATTTCGCTATTGTTAATACCACCAAATGTACATATTTAAATTCAAAGCGTTGCTTCCCGGCCCAAAAATGAAAAGACGGTGTAACAATCATCTCTATAAACATATACATCATCAATATAGGTGCTAATCCTAATAAATCGCTCCAAAATCTATAGGCCAACAGATAAATAATAAAAATAGAACTCGTTATACATAAAGTAAGACCTTGCATCGATGCTATGTATGTGTCTCTATCAAATTTAAACTTTGTCATTCCATTATTGAACACTCCATGATAAAGATACAAGGATGTGATTATAGTAAGTATTTGAAACCATGATAAGTATAAACTATATGTTCCATATTGTTCCGTAGTTAATAATCTAGTGAAAATTGGTACAGTAATAAAGGAAATACCTTTTTGAAGAATACTACAAACTGCAAACCAAATAGCTGATTTTGCTTGAACGCTCATATCCCTATATTTTTCAAAAAAACTATTCATTTCTTTACATGTCCTTGAGTAATAATCATTTATTATTAACTACAACTGTGCTAAATATCATTTCAGATGCACATCCGCGCTCATATTCCATATATTTTTCTCTTACGTCTTTACGTTTATAGGCATAATAATCCTTACCCTCTAATTCATCAACCAACGAACTACACATATCTTCGAACGTATAACAAACGGCACCTGCTTTAAAATCATCTATGTCATAATATAATCCTGAATCAAAATCTCTGTAAAATTCATAATCATATGCAAAATGAATAATTGGCCTATCAAGAAGGGTAAAATCTAGAAAAGCGCCAGAGTAATCAGATATTAAAATGTCCGTAAAAAGAAGCATTTCTTGAACATTACAATTCTTATCTGCGGATAATATTTTATTTGATTGCTTTTTAATGAAAGATTCTTTTGCCGCAAAATGACTTTTTTCAATCAGAATAGCACCATACTTTTCTAGGATTGAATCTATTATCATTCGTTCATCCTCAGTTGAATCTGAAAAAGAAAAGATTGTTCCATCCAAACGTCTATATGTAGGTAAGTACATTATTATTTTGGGGTTACCCAATAAATCATATTGTTCCAAAAATTTCTTTTTATATAGGGTCGATGCTTCTTTACTACAATTTATTAAAAAATCATTTCTCGGCGTTCCGCTTGGAATTATTTTTTTCATTTCACAATCGCAGCTTTTCATAGCCGAACATAATATCATAGAATTCATTGGTGAAGAGGAAGCGTAGTATGTATAATTTACAGTTCTCCCTAACACCTTATCTTTAATTTTTTCAATATGAGTTGTGGCTTTTCGCTTATTAAGACCATCATCACCCCATTTCTTTACTGGTGTACCGTGGTGCAAATAACAAATTACAGCCCTATTTAATAGATTATATGTAGAAATATCTACATGATACTTTTGGGAAACGAAAATGAATTTACATCTAATAATCTTTAGATTCGTTTTTATTCTATCTTTTTCTAAAAAATGTATTTTCACTGGAGCATTTGCTATATCTCCTTGTATCTCTGTTTTTCCAACCCAATACAACTTATAGTTAGGGAATCGTTCTCCAATATATTCGGCTAAGTATCTGGAATTGTCCGAGTAGGCTTCGCCTCTCCATGAACCAAAAACGATACTGTTATTATCTTTTGGTATAATGACAGCGGCCACCCTATATAAAGCTATTACTATTATCTTTTTCAGGAAATATAACATTTCAAACACCCTTATTAAAGAACATCCTTTTTTGAATTCTTCAATAGTAAAAATATGAAAATTGTAACAAAGTAAATAACAATAATACTTGTACTGTAATAGGTTACATGTAACATTGAATCAAATAGAAAAAAAGATTGTATAGTAAGCGTAAATTTATATATCTGTTTGTAATAGGACTTCTCTATTTTTATTGCTTTTAAGTTGTCAATATAAACCCGCACTATTGGCAAAAATACCAATATAGTTCCAACTATCCCCATATCACACAATAATTCGAGTGGCATGTTGTGAGCATGAGAACGTTTGGCATCTTTTAATATACCTACATTGTTCGAATAAAAGTAAAACCAACCATTCCCGAATATTGGTTTTTGTAACCACAATTCAATAGCTTTGGAATACAGTATTGAACGACCGCTTGTTATATCACCACCAGAGTTATAAGTATTAACGGCCATAAAAATTCTTGCAAACAATCGATATCGTACCAAAAAAGGCTCGGAAATTATTACAAAAGCTATTATCATACCTAAGATACATAAGATATTAAGATACCGAGTTAATTTATTCTTTTTACTCTGAACAATGTATGTAATGATTAATGCCAGTGGAATAAATATAATATTTGATCTCTCACCAGAAATCAAAACTGTGAATACTATTAAAGGAAAAAGTAGACTTCTGATTATAATGCGATTTTTATTTATACAATAGATTGAATAACAAAGTATAATAATTGCTGAAAAAGTAATTACATTATTTGAGGACGATAATCCACAATAAGCTGATTTTAAACTTAAGGCCTTTAGCTCATTTGCAAGATACTCTCCGTCTAAAAAAACTTTTACAACGTTACTCATTTGCTGAGGGAACAAGTATTCTAGTAATTCAAATAATATCGTCACCAAGGATAGAATCATTAAAATAGCAAGTGGAATATGATAAGATACTCTATCCGATTTCGGAACAATGACTAATAACAATAAAACTAAAACTAGATTTGTAACATTATAGGCCAATACAAAAGGGGCATAATTATCAGCATATAAAAACATGATTATTAGTATGGGAAACCAAAATATCACATCTTTTGTAATCATCAACTTAAAACTAGATAATACTAACGCTAAGATTTCCATTATTAGGCACAAAGAACATATTAAAAGGCCACTAATATTTACACCAGAAAAATACGCCCACATTAAAAGCATACTAACAATTAACGTAGAAATTCTCCCATAACAATTACTCACAAATAGCCTCCCAACTATCTTCCTCTATTAATTCATATTTCAAAACTACTTTTTTGAGGGAATCTACACTCAAGAGCGTTAACTAATTGTTCTTTTGTTTTTTCAAAATTCTTGATATATACATTATCGCTATCATTCACACATATTGTTTTTTCTTTGCTATGAGC
>JAEEGL012646386.1_pt1 | contig 17070 bp, 9 predicted proteins | sample 9134231 | NCBI WGS metagenome assembly JAEEGL01 (sample SAMN16246548, study PRJNA631951) | gut metagenome | biome: gut microbiome; feature: rumen; material: fiber-attached | host: Bos | place: Iran: Karaj | collected 2018-10
GAAAGGATTAACATCTTTTCACGATCATCGATGGTGAATTTATTGAAGATGAGCATATAGTCTTCATCGCAGTCGATACGAACTTTGAGTTCTTTTTCGACTTTGACTTTTCTTCTAAGGATCTCTTCTTCTTTCTCTTTATTAGGAACAAGAATACCATCGAGATATAAAGCACCTTTATATTCGGGATCTCTAGCGATAATTTTTTCGATAATTCTAATCTTATTTTGTGTATCTTCTAAACGAGGATTAAATGGCACATTAGTGTAGACATCAAAATTCTGATATTTCTCTCCTAATGGGGTATCACCATCTCTAAATGAGATGACGATCTTCTCATTCTTTTGATTCTTCATCGGCATGAAAATCAAATGACCATTTTCATCTTTACTCGCACGTTCTAAAAGATAATCGACATGTTCGATAGTAAAGTTCTTTTTGATAAAGCCTTTTTCTAAATAGAGTTTGAATTTCTTTGAAAGTTTATCAGGGATTAAATTACCGCGATAATAGAAGCCTCTAACGAGATAATTCTCATTTAACATTTTTAATGTCGTATCAGCGATTTCTAAATCTTCTTTTTTATTTAAATCAAAGGTTTGACCGATATGAATATTGAAATTGATCTTTTCTGCGATTATCTCGTTGGTCTTTTTATCTAAAATAGAAGCATCGACCGCGGAAAAGATAATATCTTCATTTTTTTCTTTATCGTAAATCGGTGCGTAAAGAAGATTGCCGTTTTTATCTTTAGCGAACATCTCTTTAATCGCCTCGACATCTTGGATCGAGAAATATTTATGCATGAATGTTTCATATAATTGCTTGGCATATCTCGGTCTCATTTGCCCAGTATAGAATTTACCATTAAAGTAAATACCACCTTTGACGCGGTAATCAGGGGATAATAAAGCGGATAAATATCTCAATTTGAGTTTAGAATCCTCTTCATCGGGATTGAATTTCTCGGTATCCAAAATATCAAAATTAACTTTTTCGCCATCCACTAGTTGGCCGTTTTTATTGAGGATAAAAGCGTCGACGAAAGAGATAAAGACGATTTGATTATCTTTATTCTTATTCGGCCAGAAATTCGGGAATCCACTTCTATTTAATTTCGAATTTTGTAAGATTTCTTCTTTTTGGTTTGTGCGGTAGGAGAAAATGTTTCTCTCATTAATTAAATAAGTCTTACTCATCTTTCTTACCTCCCACATAAATACTCGCGACACGTTCGCTTATCTCATCGAGGATTTTTGGTCTTTCCACTTTGGGAGAACGAGGATCTAATAACCATGTTTTCGCATAATGAGTGTCGCTCACTTTAAACATCGGTGGTTCTTTGACAAAGTCAATCTCTAAAGCATAGGGATTTCTAGGCGCGAAAGCATCACCATCAATTTTATTAAATAAGGATGGAGGTGTACCGATAATAGAATATAAAGTCTCTCCTTTTTGCCCTAATTGCGGTAAGGAAGAAAGTAAAGACCATGTATATGGATGTCTCGCATCATAGAAAATATCATTAACGGTACCATATTCGATAATTTGACCAGCGTACATAACCGCGACACGATCAGCGATTTCCGCAACGACACCTAAGTCGTGAGTAATAAAGATAACAGTGAAACCAAATTCTTTCTTTAATTCATCGATTAAGGATAAGATTTGTGATTGAATGGTCACGTCTAAGGCAGTCGTCGGTTCATCACAAATTAAAATATCGGGAGCGCACGCTAAAGAGATAGCGATGACCACTCTTTGTCTCATGCCGCCGGAATATTGGAAAGGATAATCGTTATATCTCTTTTCCGCATCTTTGATACCGACTTTCTTTAATAAAGCAATAGCTTCTTGCTTTGCGTCTTCTTTAGTAAAACCACGGTGAAGTATTAATACTTCCGAAATTTGTGAACCAATCCTTAATAGAGGATTTAAAGAAGTCATCGGATCTTGGAAGATGGTCGCGATTCGTTTACCTCTAATCTTTAACCAGTTCTCTTGGGAATGAATAGCTGCTAAATCGACACCACAGTACATAATCGTGCCGTTGCTGATTAAACCATTCTCTTCGAGCATACCAGTTAAACATTTGGTAAAGACGGATTTACCAGAAGCACTTTCACCGACGATGGCTAAAGTTTCACCTTTATAAATATCAAGGGAGATATTTCTAATCGCAGTTAAAATCTTGTTCCTCACGGAGAATTGCACTTCTAGATTTCTTACAGAAACAATTGTTTCTCCCGCTTTTACACTCTCGGATGGCTCGGGATTAATCGCTGGTTGTTTCTTCTTATTTTCTTTGGCTTTCTTTTGGAAAGAAGCTAAATTGATATCTTTATTTCTCATAGATAGCGACCTCCTAGCGATGTTTCTTCGGATCGAGCGAATCAGATAGCGCTAAACCGAGTAAATAGAAAACGAATATGACAACCGCCAAAGCCGTCGCAGGAACGAGTAGTTGCCACGGGTATTGGTCGAATTGCGAACGACCTAAGTCTAAAATACAACCGATAGAAATATCGCTGGAAGGAAGACCAAATCCGAAGAACGACAAGGTGACTTCACTAGATATCATACCGGGAATCATTAATGATAATTCGGTAATAATAACGCCTAATAAGAAAGGAAGAAGATTTCTTATCATAATTCTCCAAGGACTGGTTCCTAAAGTCTTAGAAGCGATGTTATATTCACGGTTATTGATAATAAGGGTGAAGTTACGGACAAATAAGGCCACACCAATCCAACCGAAGATGGTTAAAGCGATGATTAATCTAGTTTCTACAGGCCAATCTTTAAATACACGAGTGAAAATCATACTCATTAACATGTATAAAAGAATAGATGGAACATTACTAATTAAGTTATAAATTTCAATGAAGATTGGATCTAATTTGCGGAAGAAACCCCAAATCAAACCAGCGATGGTTCCAATAACGATATTAATCGCAGAGGAAATAAGGGCTAAAATCAAAGATTTTTTCAAACCGATAAAGACCATATAGAACAAATCTCTACCGACTTGGTCAGTTCCGAAGAAATGTTGTGCGCTAGGAGCTTTATTGACTATATCGACATGATAATCAACCATTCCTGCAGGCATGAACATTGGAACGAAGATAATACCTAAAATCACCGCGATTAAAACGGAGAGACCGATAATCGCTGCGGGTTTACGGATAAAGACTCTAAAAACGCTCTTCCAATAGGAATATGGTTCCGAAGCTAAGTGTTCGCTGTCTTCTTTAGAAAGATTGACACGGCGGAACATCTTTTCTTCTTCAGCAGTTAAAGCTACTAATTGTTGTTGATTTTCTGACATAACCTTACCCTCCTTATCCTTCTAATTTAATTCTCGGATCAAAGAAGACCGTGATGATATCACCTAATAAGAATGAAAGCATGGAGATAGCACCATAAATAATGGTTAATCCTTGAATCATCTGAACATCAGGAACATTACCTTGTAAAGCGGTAATTAATAAGATACCAGTTCCAGGAATCTTCCAAATATATTCGATATAATATGAACCGATAATCGCGCCTAAGAATGTCGCAGGAATGTTTCTCACTAGAGGAACAACCGCATTTCTAAAGACGTGTTTATACATGATGGTTCTTTCGCTTAAACCTTTGGAACGGGCGAATTTGACGTAATCGGATGATAATTCATCCGTCATAAAACGTCTAACCCATATTGAAAGACCTGGTATCGATAAGAACCAGATACAGAATATCGGTGGTATAAGCGTTAGGAACGGAGATTTCTCATCATAGAAAAATCCGAAAGCGTGATTGCCGCCAAAGCTAATCCAACCCATCGCTCTATTCATGATAAGATAGAAAACTAACGCGGGAATCGCATAATTTAAAACGATAAAAACATTGCCAAGTTTATCGATGATGCCACCTGGCTTTTTCGCCATTGCGACACCTAAAGGTATCGATGTTATATAAGTTAAGAAAACAGAGACTAGGGAGATGATCATTGATAATCCCATTCTCTCCTTTATTAATTCAGTAACAAATGTATTGCCCATGGTCTTAGAACGGCCAAGATAGACAAAACCAGTCCAATATTTCACCGGTAAGTAAGTCTTGGTAGACCAAGCAATAGGAACCTTTTTCCAAATTGGTAAAATCCAATAGATGAATTTGCCGACTGATTCTAAGACAGAAATTCTTCGACCGGACATATCGACAATACCATAAGGGAATAATTGCATAGTGAGCCATCTTTGGGCCACTACCGCACCAGAAGTACCATTAATCTTTCTAAATGTCTTCATGTCATAGAAAAGGGTGTCAGGAAGGCATCTTAATAAGGCTGTGACTAAAATAGCAAGAAGGAGAAGAGTGATAATCGATCTCAAAATACGTTTTACGATATATAAAAACGTTGGATTATGTATCATTTCATAAAATTTCGAATGAGTTTTATTTGTTGTCTGATTATCTTTAGCGATTGCATTAGCCATAAACTCTTCTCCTTTCTTATTAACATAATTCAAAAGAGACACAGTTTGAAGTGTCTCTTCTGAATAACTAGATTGTTATTGGATTATTTTTCTTTTCTAGCTTCGTATTCAGCAGTAACAGCAGCTCTTTGTTCTTTGGTGATCGCGTTTGGTGTAGCAACGACGTTTTTGAATTTGTCAGATGTTAAACCATAAGAAGCTCTACCGGCTTGCCATGGGACTGTCTTAGAAACAGAGGCATAGTAACCATTTTGTGATAACCATGGGACCATGAGGCCTTCTTCATAAATGAGTGTGTATTCTGCGAGAGCGAATTTTTGGAAACGTTCAACGAGCTTGGTACCATCGGTGATGGCAGCAGCTTCTAAATATAAAGTATTGTAAGCGCCTAAAACGTCTTCTTGGAATTTAGCGACGGCTGCGGAAGCATCTTCACCATTCACTAAAGCTTGATATCTTTGTGGAGCATATTCGGAAAGTTCCCAAGTGGCTAAGTCAGCACGAGAGGTTGGGAAGCCCATATAGTCAACCATATCACCATAGATAGCGAAGGTGTGTAAGAAGGTGTTTGGATCGGCGTAGTCTGGACCCCAGCCGGACCATAATGAGAAGTCGAAGTTAGAGTTGATGGAACCCCAGAGGGTGTTTTGATCTTCTGTAGCAGGAACGTTATAGTTGATCTTTAACATTTGGACGGTAGCGCCATTAACGGTAATCTTGGAGCTTTCTTCTAAGGTATCTAACATGGCTTTTTCGAAAGCTTGTAATTTAACGTTCATACTTCCGAGATAGTCGATGTTGATTGGGAAAGCGGAGACTTTATCTTTAAGAGCCGCGTGGGCAGCATTAAAGAAGTTACCACTCTTATCTTTGTTGTAAACTGGGTCGGAACCATTATCGATACCGATTAAGGAAACATCAGTTGTGCCTTGTTTTTCGTTGAAGACTTCGTTGACATAGTCAGTGTAGTCTTTTCCACCAGCACTAGCAAGTTCCTGATTGGTGTAACCTCTCATTAAGAAGTTGATGGCATTTTCTTCACCAAATCTTTATAAGTATTTAGAAACATCCATACCGAATAAGATACCTTTACGGAAATCTTTATTGATTAAGGCTTCGATTGTATCTCTTCTTTGAGCAGCGGTTGTTGTGGTTGCTTCAGGAGAGAATTCATAGAATGTACGGTTATAGTTGAAATAACCAATAAATGTAGAACTATCGTAAGATTGAATAGCGTTACAGGATGGATCATAAGGATTCTTTAAAGAACCGGATTCATCTTGGCCAACAACGTATTTGTTCCAACCTTCTTCGTCGTTGACGTTGACAGAGAAGCTATCAATTGTGCCAGCTTCATACCATTCTCTTGTGGTTGAGAGAGCAGCGGTTGAAGGAACGAACGTTCTTGTAACTTTATCAAGATAAACGTGTTCTTTATCATAATAAGATTCGTTCTTTGTGTAGACCATCTTGGATTCGAAGGTGTGTTCAGTAATACGGAAAGCACCATTGACTAAGATGTTATTGACTGTGGTACCAAAGTCTGTACCTTCAGATTCGACATATTCAGCATTGACTGGTAAATATGGGGAATATGTTAAGACAGAGGCGAAATATGGTGTGGATTCAATAAGTGTGTATTCAACAATATTATCACCAACTGCTTTAACACCGACATCGGCGAAGTCGGGTTCTTCTTGAGATTCACCAGCTTCAAAAGCTGCTAAAGCAGCATAATATTCTTCTGCGCCAGCGATGAAGCTTGTCATTAAGTTACTTGTACCAGAACCATTGGCTGGATCTAAGACATACATAGCGCCAGAAACGAAGTCTTGAGCGACGACATCAGCATATTTCTTGCCGGTTTTGTTCTCGACCCAAATAGCATTCTTTCTGAGTTGGAAGGACCATGTTTCGGTTCCGTCTTCATTGGCTGTAACTTTGAAACCAATGGCTAAAGCACCAACGATATTACCATATTTGTCATTTTCAACGAGACCATCGACCATGTTGCAGTAATGGTAAGAGTTGTATGTCCAAGTATTCTTTAAATAGTTGAACATATCACCGGTTGGTTCGGTGGCATAAGTGGTCTTTAATTCATTCTTGGTTTCAAATTGAATACCACCAGCGGTATATTTCCCATCAACGATAGGACCATTAGCGAAATTGTTCGCTAGAGAAGTGTAGCCCTCAATTAAGTCACCGGCATCTCCACCACCGGAAGCACCACCGCCATTATTGGATTTACAACCAACAACTGCGGTAACAGCGAGAGTACTGAGAACTAATAATTTTAGTGTGCTAGTTTTCATAGTTTCTCCTTTCCACGTGCTTGCTTACTAATGCACGCGAGCTTTCTAAAATTATTCTAATAATATAATAATTAATTATTTCATAGCAAGTATTTATTTGTTAACACTGCTTTTTTTGTGTAAAAATACGTAGTTAGATATACTTTTATAATATTAATAAAGAAGATATATAATAAAAAAGTCACTTAAGTGACTTTAATATTTAATTAGTTTTTTCTATGTTTTTTCTACCTATTCACGCTCTCTGAGGAAGAAATTCACTTGGGCTAATAAAATGAACATCGTCGCTGCGAAAGCTTCGGTAAAGGCGATGAAATCTCCAGACATCGAGAAGACGATAAATAATAAGATAACAATAAATAAGAAGTTAACCGCAGTAACAATCTTCTTAGCTAATCCTGGTTTGAACGCTAAAGCGACAATTGAAGAAGCAAAGACTAAGATAGAGAAGATCATCAAAGCGATATGAATAGAGAATAAATCGGATTCAATATCCACTTCCATCACAGCAGCGTAGATAACTCCTAATAAACCGGTTAAGAATAAAGCGATACTATAAACCAATCCTAATGCGGGCATCTTACGTAAGGTTTTAGCACCATCGAATTTAGAAGCCATATGAGAGATAAAGAACACTAAAGATATAATCGCTATAGCAAATAAGCCGATTAATCTAAATAGATTAGAACCGAAGATAATGCCGGTTGTATAACTTTCTGTCTCTTGTAAATTCTTTATCCAATTAATTAAATTTTCAAAGAAATCCACAGCAAAGATGATAGAGGAGATGAAATAGAATAGCATCATTAATCCTAAAGCACTTGTAGGGAAGACAATACCGAATATTTTAGATATGACATTCCAAGCGTTAGAGCCACTCTTCTGTTCTTCTTGAGGTTTATTTTCTTTAACAGGCTGGGTATTTTGAACTCCACTTTCTTCTTTAGATGTCACTACTTCTTGTTTTTGAGGAGCAACTTCCACTTTTCCTTCTTTAGGAGCAGCGACCGCTTTAACAGCTTCCGCGTTGGCTTCATCAGCGTGTTTTAAAAGATAGAAAGAAGAGAGGACACCACCGGAAGATATCCAAGCTAAGAAAGCAAAGGCAATCATACCACCAGCATCACTGATAGAAGAGGCTGCGGCCATATAAATAGCCATCACTAAACCGGTAGTTAAATAAATAAAGGCAAAGACAATGAGGAATTTTAATACTCCTTTAGCCATCGTTTTCTTCGCTAATAAGACTACAGCAAAAATCAAAGCGACAATGACTAATAATAAATTAATCATCAAGAGAATAAAGGCTGGTAAAGTTCCATCATAAGAGAAGCAGGCTTGATAGAAGTTACCTGGTCTTCTTCCTGATGTATAACAACCAGTACCATAACAATAACCTTGTGGCACCCAGTCATAATATTGTCCGGTCTGTGTGAGAACAAGCATTAAGAAAATGGCCACAGAAAATAACGAAAGGACGGGAATAAGTTTTAGCTTTCTAAGTTTCTCCATAAGAAAACACCTCTAAATAAATTGTAAATAATCTTCTTTAAAAAAGAACGTAAGGGGATTATCTTATGTCAAATATTTGAAATTTGAATATAGGAGATTTACTAATTTATATATTTGTTTATCAGTGAAAATAATTCTCACAAATCATTATTAATGATGTATCATTATTGATATATGAATATATATTTTATAAGACATGGGATGCCTGATTATAAAATCGATAGTTTAACCGAATTAGGTAAATATCAAGCGGATTACACTACCGATTATTTAAAAAATATCCCTTTTGATATCATCTTTTCGAGCACTCTCGGAAGAGCATATGAAACCGCACAATATCTATCTAAGAAAATAAATAAAGAAATTATTAAATTAGAATGGGCGATTGAAGATATCGCCGGCTCTTATTTCGCTCCCTATGATGAAAAATTCAAAGGATTACAATGGTTCTTCTGGCATTCTTATTATTTGAATAAGGTTGCTAAACAAAGTGATAACCCTTTATGGTATGAACATGAAGACTTTAAAGATACCAAAGCTAAAGAAGGTGTCTTGTTCTATAGAAAACACGTTAATGAATGGTTAGAATCTCTCGGTATTAAACACGAACATAATATGTACACAAAGATAGAAGGTAAAGAAACGCCAGATAATATCGCCTTCTTCGCTCATGGAGGGATGGCGATGGCATTCCTCTCCACTCTATTAGATGTCCCCTATTCCTATTTTTGCACTCACTTTAATTGTTTAGATACTTGTGGAGTGGTTCATATCTATATCGATACCGATAATCATGTCGCCAGGATTATCTCTTATAACGAAGTCCACTACGACAATTCTTTATTCGTAGAGAAAAACGAAGTTAAATTCTAATATCTTTAATAATATAAATTGAGACAATAAGAAAAGGCGATACAAATGTACCGCCTATATTTATGTGTTGCTACAAATAATTAATTTACCCAGATATCAATTTCCACGACGGAACCATCAATCGTGTAAATTTGCACGACGAATGATTCATCAGTGTATCCTGCTTCGGTTAATAAAGCAGCGATATCACTAACAGGCCAAGAAGCTTATTCTGGTTGATTTATATTCTCGATAATGCCTGCGACGGCAGCCTCGACTACTGCATCAGAGAAATTGCCTAAATTAGAAATTGCTAAAGTATATTCGATATCTGCAGCGCTTAATGTCACAGTGATATTGATAGCAGTACCATCTTTAGCCATGGAGAATGCTAAGCCATCGATATAACTGGCAGCGGAACTATTATAGCCACCTAAGCTAGCGAGAGCGGGAAGAGCATAAGAGCCAAGATCATCAATGGAAATAGTGCCCACATAAGCATTTTCTGTTTCTTCTTCGAAACTTGCCGCATCAGCGAAACTACCATCGAATAAATCCGCTAAAGTGTAGAAACTATTGAGGATGTTATATCCACCAGATACTGGATCGCTAACAGCGGCATAACCACTACCTTGATCGGCATAGTTATATCCATAACCATCATAGTTGAAGATGATTTGTTTAGCACCACTAGAAAATTCTTTGTAGTAAATGCCACTAGATAATAGTTCATAAATAGCACCGTTATCAGAGACGACTTTACCAACACCATTAGCACCATCTTCTTCGATTTTAGCAATTGCGGTATTAAATCCCTCTGGAACCACTGGTGGGACATATTCCGGAACACTAGCGACAAATTCTTCTAGTTCCACATTGATATGTGTGCCGAATTCGGTGACGAAAGTGTTTTCCTCTGTTCCGTTAATAGTGACGGTAAAAGAGAGTTCAGAAGCATCTTTGCTAATTTCTACTTGTGCAGCAGACACACTGCTACCACTATTATAGGAATAACCGAGTAAAGTAGCTAAAAAGCCTTTTGTAGAATCATCAGTGACATCGATATCAAGAAGGAAAGAATCTTCTTTCTCTTCGTTTAATGTGAGAAGATCAGCGAAATCATCATTGACGACATCATAAACGGAATAGACCACCTCCGCATAAATATCAATTGTGGGGTCTAAGTCGATTTCATCCTTATCCATAACGAATTCTTCTTCATCATTCGCACGGGAATAAGAGAAGTAACCTTGTTCATTGACGAACATTAAGGTTTGTCCATAAGAAGCATATTCGCCTAAATATTCTTTAAAATAAATATTTGGACCTAAGCATTCTGCTTGTGCGTATTCTGGGATGAGAACGACGCATCTTTTTTCTAACGCTCTTAAGGCTACCTCTTCTAATACATCTTCTAAAGTAATCACTTCTGGTTCAGAAGATTCTTCAGATGATTCTTCTTCAGAGGAAGTATCACTACTAGGAACGATCTCAGAAGAAGGGTTTCCACTGCTGTCACCAGAATCTGGTCTAGATTCTTCGCTAGCCTTTTGAGTTGTACAGCCGACTAACGCACCAGCAAGTAAGAATGAAGTAAGTGTAAGTAATAACTTATTTTTCATTTTTGTGTCTCCTTTTCTTAAAAAATAATTTATGTCTAAAAAGATAATGTTTTTTATCGATATAATCAAACTTTTTTGTATAAATATAGAGATATAGAAAAAACAACCATATTTTATGGTTGCATTTCTTTATATTTTTAATTGATAATTATTTTCACATATAAAAACACCCACATGAATTATCACATGGGTGTATATCGATTTTTAAGATTGAATCTATTATTTATTCACTCTTCTTTTGCGAAGGAAGAAGAATAAACCTAAGGATGAAATCGCAATAATAGTAACGGAAACCATAATGATAACGACATTATTATTAACTACATTGTTCATCTTATTCATAGAGATAATGCCATCACCAGCATATGGAGATGTATCGCCACAAGCAGAAGCCCAAGCTTCATATCTCGCTTTCGCATCAGCGAATTGGTTTTCATTTTGTAATCTATAGATAGAACCAGATTCACTTTGTTCTAACGCCATTAATTGTCTCTTAGCATCGACATAATAGCCTTTGCTTAAGCAATAACCATTATTTGTGGTGTCATAGTTATTATCATTGATGAATAAGTATGTTTCCGCCCATTTCATCACTTTATCTTCACTGGCTTGGTGAATGACGATTTGATCATAAGAACTTAAACTGATTTGGTTATGACCACTATAGAAGGCCACTGTCGCTCTGACAAATTCTAATGTATCAGTCGCAGTAATAGTTTTTAAACGATTGACGATAAGGGCTTTTTCAGTATTATCTAAGTTCTTAGAAATAAAGATCTTCACATATTGCTCATTAGTGTCATAAGCATTGAAGGATTGATCAGAGGTGGAATCACCAGTGAAAGCAGCAATTCTTGTTAAACCATCTTCATCAGCGTGTAAACCAGAAACTGACGCTCTGATGCTTTGGTGTAAGGAAGCAAATTCGCCAGCATTCGCGCATATTGCAGGAGCGGGAAGTTGTCTAGTTCCTAATTTAGTGACTGTTTGAGCACTATCACGGGAGTTGGTTTCCACTAAAGCATTATAAGCATAAACTCTAGTATGTAATTTCACATAATCACCAACAGCGATGCCATCATAGTAAGTATATAAATATTCATTACCACTATTGATTTCGTTATAGACATATAAACCATATTCACCATCTTGAATGTAATAGCAATATCCAACGACTTGAATAACAACACCTTTGATATCAAACCAGTCATCGGCTGTTAAAGCATTTCTCGCGGTCTTTAAGGTAATTGTGCCATCGTAGAAACTGGATAATGGAGTGAAGTTATCACTAATAGTGATGGTATAAGAATATTGCACTGTTTTATTATTTTCAGTATATGTGACTTTGATACTATATGTACCAACATCATCTTCTGTGAATAAATAACCACTTGTGGTGATATCTTCTTCTTCTAAATAGACCTTTAAATTAGGATCATTATGTTCGATGGTCTTCTTACTACCGTTATCATAAGTTAAAGTAATAACTGCACTACCTAAAGTAAAGTTATCATCAATGGTGAAATTCATCACTTTATCAGCGATTGATAAGGATTTTGGAGATTTCGCCACCACTGTTAAACCAGAGATTGTACATGTCTTAGTGACATCTTTAAATGTATAAGAACCAGTCACGGATGTATCACCGATACTTAATTCAGACCAAGATAATAAATTAGTGACATCTTCATTTGGATATGTAGTTGAATCGGTGAATACTGCGTAGATAGTTAAACCTGTTGGAACAAATGTTTGACCTTCCACTAAAGTTTTTGCGGATTCTTCTAATGTACCAGTTACTAATAAACTATCAATAATCTTATTAGGATCATCTTGGACTTCTTCTTTATAAAGATATAATGGTCCACCTTCAGAATAACAGGCGAATAATTTATCAGTAGAATTGAATTTCATACCATTTCTTTCATTAGTGCCTTGCGCTACTAATGAGGCGGCACCATTATCAAATGTAATAGCCCATTTACCGTTATCATCATTTGTGGCTTGTGTTCTTAAATAGTTACTAGAAGAAGAAGCGGCATATAAATAACCTTGGGTTGCACTATTATTAGCAAATAATGTCCATTGATCTTCTGAGCCACCTAATGTTAAAACTTCATAATCGTCGTTATAAATAGAAACTTGAGAACTAGAAACCGCTAATTGAGCAGCGCCTCTATTATTATTCCTTTGTTCACTAGTCATGAAATATGGAGTTTCCGCATTACCGGAAGCAATCATATAATTGCTACCCGCTTTTAAGTCATCTGCGCTATCAATAAGAGTAAATACTCTTGCATCAACCGCGTTAACTGTTAAAGCGACGACTGGAGAAGTTACATCCGCTCCACCAGCACCAGCACCAGTAGCTTTGACACTGATATTTGTGGTACCAGGTTGATTAGCATATAATGTGCCATCAATTTCTACAGCCACTGTTTCATTGGAAGAGATATAAGTTACATCGCCTTCCCAATTTGTGCCATCTGCTCTTTTACCGGTATAACCTAAATCAACATGTTGACCTTGATTTAATTCAGTAGGACAGCCAGTAAGAGTCAAAGATGATAAAGGGGAAGCTGATTCTGTCTTTTCGTATGTAACAACGATACTAGAAGCTTTACCTGTAGCACCACCAACTTGAACAGTGAAGAATCCACCACCCACAGTCGTACCACTTGTGGGGTGAGCAGAAGTTCCATAATAAGTTGTGAATGAACCAGCTGTGGTATTAACCACAACACTCTTAATGGTTCCTAAATCAGTAACGTTATAAATATAGCCTTTACTCTTTTGGAATTGCATATCACTGCTACTTTTATAAACTTGGTAGCTGTACCACTTGATGCCACTTTTAGTATGTTCGCCATTGTTAGCATCATAACTTGTGGTATTAAAGTCATTAGCATCAATAGTTAAAGTACTTGTGGCAGCTTCAGTTTTTTCAACTTGATTATTATTGATGGCAACACCAGCACCAATGGCCATGGCAAAGCCTAATAAAGAAGTTGTAATTATATTGAATAATTTCATTGTCATTACCTCCTACAATGAAAACAACATGTATAGTTTACTATAAATGAATAAATAAACCATACTTAAATTAAATAAATAAACACCCACATGAGGCCTTTCATATGGGTGTATATAATCATTCACTATATTAACGTGAAATAATTATGTTTTAGTTTTCTTTCTTTTTGCGGAGGAAGAAATACGCTCCGGTAGATACTGTTGCTAATGCAATAACCACTACGATTGCTGGGATAGCAGCACTATTAGATCCACCAATATTTAGCATGAATCTTGCACTAGTTACTTCGGTTGAATACGGAGTTGAATCGCCATAAGCAGCAGCCCAAGCTTCATATCTCGCTTGAGCAGCATTGTAGCCGTCATCGCTTTGGAATAAAGCAATTTGAGCAGCCGTAAGAGCAGTTAATGCTGCTTTGGCAGTCATATAATAGCCATTTTCTCCCAAGCAAGAATTGTTACCTTGACTGTTATCTTGCCCTGGATCGTAATCACTCATATGCATATAAATAGCGATGAAATTATCAATTGCTGTATTATCAGCACTTCTTAATTGAAGATTACTTACTCCAGTCGCCTCATAAATAGCGCTGTTATAAAGCATTAAATTACCTTTAGCTGAAATGACATTGTTTATGACAGCACACGTTGACCAATTTTCTACATTTTGATAACCAAAATGGAACAATAAATTGTTCACACCATCTGAAATGGTAATTTGATTAGCTTTATCAGAATTTTTTGTTCCGTCTCCTTGAACAGCAGTAACTGTTCCGAAAACAGTAACAGCATACTCAGATGTCGCGCCTGAGGGAAGAGCATCAATCAACATTTTTGCTTCAGCAATACTGACAGTTCCGGTAACGGAGACATTAACGACTGATTTTTTAGCAGTACCAGATAATTTGGCAGTTATTTTTGCTGATCCAACTTTCTTCGTCTGCCACTCACCTGTAGAACTATTGATAGAGATGACTGCCGAATCACTTGAAGACCAAGAGATAGTTTTGTCATCAGCATTTGTTTTAGTAGCAGTAAATGTTCCAGAACCACCAACGGTAAACTCTGATCCGGGTTGATCAATAGATATTTTTGGCGATGTTGGGTCATTCTGTTCCCAAACAAATTCGATGCTTGTCAAATATCTAGCACCATTATTAGATCTAATGCCAACAAAAGCATAATCATCTTCGAAAGTAAAGGTTCCAGTTGAAGTTAAACTGCCAACCTTCGTGCCTTGTGTAGTTGAATCATACAAATCAGATGGAGCCGAATAAGCTGCATTACTGCCATAAATATCCATTTGAGCGTTTGCGTGAAATGTTATTTTAACAGATTTTATACGCCCACCACTAGTCGTAGATACAATGCCGCTAACATTGTCATTACTCTTATATTGTAATCCACCACCATTTGTAGCATTTGCCTTAGTGTTATAAGAAGCATAGATTGCAGGATGACCTGTTTTTTGAATATTGGATGTCAAAGAATAAGTTGTAACTGGTGTATCATCAATTGTAATAACGTCAGAAGTTGTTACAGATGCCTTAACAGTTAAACTAACGCTATCAGACACAACGTCGGAATCATCAACACCTGCGCCAACAGCTTTTGCACTAATGTTTGTGGTTCCTACACCAACAGCAGTTAAAACATTGCCGTTTATTGTCGCAACGCTTGTATCGCTTGAAAGAAATTGAACACTACCTGTCCAAGCATTTCCGTTAATATCAATACCGTTAAATTCTAAATCGAACGTTTCTCCAGTATCCATTTCTGATGGACAATCAACCAAAGATAACGTACTTAAAGCAACAGGATTTGAATAATAAACAAACACATCAAGAATGCCACATTTATCGCTTAAGGTTACGCTTATAGCATTCTTTCCGTTTGTTGGGGTTAATGTAACTATTGCCCCACTCACACTTGCTGAAGCATTATCGAACGCACTTCCAGCAAAAGAAGTAGCATTTTCATCGCTATAAGCAGTAACAGTCACTTTAGAAATGGCATAATTGTTTGTTGGTGTAATTATCATTTCTGAATTTGCATAAACTCTAGTGAAATTATAACTAGGTGGCAAATAATTATTTGCATCAGATGAAGCTCCTGACTTATTAACAACCATTGTTGCTTTAGGAGACGTCCATTCAACAGATTCTTTTGAAGCGCTAGTATAACTAGCGATTGTTAAATTCCATTTGATTGTTTTATCTACTGTATTATCACTATAGTTGGATGCGGTCCACTTCGCATAAAGTACAACGTTATCAGTAATTGAAAAAGTATCACCTTCAGAATAATCAGTGCCAGTGCCAAGAGGATCAGTGTTCCATCCGGCAAAAGTACAATCTTCTTTTGTTAAGTTATCATTTCCGAGTACGGTAACAATTGACCCAGATGAATATTCGTTTGAATCAGTAGGAACTGATCCAGACGTATTTTTATTCCCATCGTAAGTAACTGTATAAGTTGTAGGTGTGGAAGATTGAACCCAATCAAAAGTAATTGAGGTTAAATATAAAGCTCCACTATTAGATCTAACACCAACATGTGTATAATTACCACTAATTGTCAATTCAGTAGAGGAACCATAAACAATACTTCCTAATTTCGTACCTTGCGAACTTTGATTGTATAAATTGGCAGCACCAGAATATGCGGAGTTTTTTCCATAAATATCAATGGTTCTTCCGTTTGTGCTATTGCTATTCCAAACAACAGTGACCTTAGAAAGAGTCCCTCCCGAAGTAGTTGTATAAATGCCGCTATTTGAATTGGAGGATCTCAATTGAATTGAATTGTTGCCACCAGCAGAATTGCCAGCATAAACAGCACCAGATGCTCCAGTTTTACCACTCCAATTAGTGTAATTAGTTCCAGTGATACCGGTTGTGCTTCTGTTTAAGGTATCAGAAACCGTTTCAGCTCTCGCTTCTTTAATATCGTGTTGCCCAACGGCAATACCGACACCAACGCCGGTAGCTAATGATAAGCCTAAACATGCTCCAACAATTTTGGAAATTAATTTGTTCATATATAAATTCTCCTTTCTTTTAATTCCCCTGCCCTTTAGCAGTGGGATGAACAAGATCGAAGTCTTTATATAATCTATATATGAATAGATGCTTTGGCCATTAACATCTTTTCTATAAGAAAATGTTTATGACTTCAATCGGCATTATATTATAAGATTATTAGCAACCTATCAAGAACAAAAACTTATATTTTTCATTATTCGAAAACACA
>JAEEGL012727439.1_pt1 | contig 17069 bp, 18 predicted proteins | sample 9134231 | NCBI WGS metagenome assembly JAEEGL01 (sample SAMN16246548, study PRJNA631951) | gut metagenome | biome: gut microbiome; feature: rumen; material: fiber-attached | host: Bos | place: Iran: Karaj | collected 2018-10
AGAAACAGAGTCTCTGGAAAGGCTGATGTCTTATATTTCAAAACATGACAAGGCTAAGGCAGTTATTATGGATGACTACAAGAAACTCCCGCAGACAACCAAGGCTCAGAAAAAATATTACAGACAGGCAAAGAACAGAGCACATAGATCTGCTGTAAGACGGGTTGATTATCTGTTTTCGCTTCTCGAAAGTAATGATCCGGGATTGAAACAGATGGCATTTTGTTAAGAGTTGATTAATGGAAGAAAAAATCTGTAGGAGGATATGACAATGGGATATGGATATACATATAAATGTAAGTGTGGACATGAATATAGTGTTAGTTCTGGGATCGGTTACTTGTATCCGCTCACATGTAAAGAAGAACTTGAGAAAATCGAAAACGGCGAATACGGAGAAGACTGGAAGCAAGCTGCGATTGATTGTGGGCCAAATCTAAAGATAGGTGTTGAGAATAGAGTGTTTATGTGCAGTGATTGCAATACTTGGGAGGAACTTTCAGAAATAACTCTTTATAAGCCAATAGATAATATAAGTAAAGACAATGCACAGTATTTTATGTCCGGAGACAAAGGTTATAAAGCGTATAAGAGAACTGTCTATAATTGTCCCCAATGTGGGAAGAAGATGAAGACTTTAAGTGAAGAGGATCTTAATGTTTTACCTTGCCCCAAATGCGGTGAGTTTAATGAACGGGAAACTGACATGATAATATGGGACTAAAAAAGTTGATTCCGATGTATCGTTTGTCATACATGTTTGACATATTCTGAAAGAAAATGGTTCTTCTCCTGTAAGTGAGAATATGTGGCCGTCATCGGCCTACCTCCCCTGGTAGGAGAATGGGAAATATAAGAAACCAGCTTGGGGGCTCCTTTCTAAAGCAAGTGTGGCAGACAATTTCTGTAACGTTATAAATATATTAAAAGTATGTTAATGATTTATTTAGTAAACGAGGAGAGTGAGATATGGCATATATCATAGAACCACCAGAGATAAGAGAAAAATCCGAGCAAGTAGAACCGTATCTTATTGGTGCGGGAAAATTCAAGGAAGGTACTCCGGATTACATTAAAAAGATGTATGAGGAGGTATTGGATTTTTATAGAAAAGAGCTTGATGGCATACAATAGGAGGACAGCATGAAGAAGATTTTATTTTGGGTAAAGAAATTTGTTAATGGCAACGTCAGATACTGTAAATGCTTCTGCCCGGCATGCCCATATTATGAGCAGTGCAAGGATGATGGAGTGATGGACTGAAAAGTGTCTAGAATTGTGATAGAAAAAGGTTTTTTAATACTAAAAAGAGATATATAATATACGTATTAGTATGAATATGCGAGGTTTTATAATGCCAAAGAAAAATGACACGCTTGAACAAGCAAAAAAAGGAAAAAACGATGAGTTCTATACACAATACGAAGATATTCAAAGAGAAGTAAACGCTTATCTAGAGTACAACCCAAATACATTCAAAGATAAAACAGTGTTATTACCATGTGATGATCCAGAATGGAGTAATTTCACAAAGTTTTTTGCACAAAATTTTCAAAATCTAGGGCTAAAGAAATTGATTAGTACTAGTTATGCAGCAGATAGTAAAAAGAAAGAATACAATTTTAAAGAGGAATATTATCAATTTACCATTTTTGATATAACGGAATTTGAACAAAAAAGTGAGAAGTTTGATGTAGAAAAGACGCATTCAAGAGGAAAGATATTTGTACTAGAAAAAGATGCAAATAAATCGGGATTTATTGATATTGATGATTTAGAATGGAACTATTTAGAAGGAAATGGGGACTTTAGAACCGATGAAATAAAAGCTCTTAGGGATGAAGCGGATATAATAGTCACGAACCCTCCCTTTTCATTGTTTAAAGAATTCATTGCATGGATAATGGAAGCCAATAAGAGTTTTTTAATTATAGGAAATCAGAATGCAATCACTTACAAAGAAGTGTTTCCATTAATTAAAAACAATAAAATGTGGCTTGGAATGAGATTTAACCAAAGAATAAATGGAAAAAATATGACATTTGCGGTTCCTGACAATTATCCATTAAAAGGAACCGAGGTTGAGACGGGAAAAGACGGACGCAAATATATATCAGTAGCAGGAACAGGGTGGTTTACGAATCTAGATCATGGAAGAAGACACCAGCCATTGTCTCTTATGTCCATCTCAGACAATAAAAAGTATAGTAAACATAAAGAAATTAGGGAAAAAGGATATCAAAAATATGATAACTACGAAGCTATAGAGATTCCATTTACAGATTCAATACCAGAAGACTATAACGGATTAATGGGTGTCCCGATTACTTTTTTACCAAAGTATTGTCCAGAACAATTTGAGATAGTTGGTTTTGCAAATGGGAATTTTAGGTCGAATTCTTCTAATGAGTTAAAAGAGATTGTTAAGTATGTTGATGGGTTAAAAGATAAAGGTGGCTGTCCACTTATAAATGGTAAGCTCGTATATCCTCGTATTTTGATAAAAAAGAAACTATAGGAGAAAGCAAAATGGCTAATGATAGCTTAGGACAAGCCAAAAAAGAGAAAAATGATGAGTTTTATACATTGTATGAATATATTCAGAAAGAAATTAATGCATATTTAGAATATAATCCTGATACGTTTAAAGGGAAGACGGTATTATGTCCTTGTGATGATCCTGAATGGAGCAATTTTACTAAATTTTTTGCACAGAATTTTGAGACATTAGGACTTAAGAAACTTATTAGCACCAGTTATGCACAGGAATCAAAAAAGAATAAATATGAGCAATACCATCAAATAACTTTATTTGAACTTAACTCTCCTCAATACGATGAAGAAAAATCACAAGTTAAAGGAAGAATATTCACATTAACTAAAGATGCAAACAATTCTGGAAATATAGATTATGATGACTTGGAGTGGGAATATTTAGATGGAGATGGAGACTTTATGACTGATGAGATAAAAGCACTTCGTGATGAGGCAGACATAATTGTTACAAATCCTCCTTTTTCCTTATTCAGGGAGTTTATTTCTTGGATTTTTGAAGCAGAAAAACAATGTTTAATAATTGGTGGTCAAAATAACGTAACTTACCCAGATGTGTTTACTCCCATAATGGAGAATAAATTATGGATAGGTGCAACATGTAATAGTGAAGATATGGTTTTTATGGTTCCTGAGGGAGCGACAGTTGCACCGAAAGATAAAGAAAAAGCAGAAAAAATGGGATATATAGGTAACTATACTCGCATGGGAAATATTTGCTGGTACACAAATCTTGAACATGGAAGAAGACACGCCTTTATTGATTTAATGACAATGGCTGACAATCAAAAATATAGCAAATATAGTGAAGTTAAAGGGTATTGGTATATGGAATATGTGAACTATCCTGCTATAGAAGTCAAATATACTTCAGCCATTCCAAAAGATTACGATGGTATTATGGGAGTATCCCCAACATTTTTGGCCAAATATAATCCAGAACAATTTGAAATTCTTGGCATGGATGGTGGAGACATGGGAACTAGTTATGGTATTAGTCAAAATCTTACCGAAGATGAGTGTAAGGCTCTGTTTAAGGAACATAAGGGATTTAGACGTGGAAAGTTGTGTTATAGAGATGAGAATGGATCTTTACAAGTCTGCTATAGGAGAGTGTTAATCAGACACAGAAAGCGAGGATAGTGATGGTTACAGAATTAAGAACAGATATCACAGTTGAAGATATTTGCAAAGGTTTTGTTTACAATGAATATGAGGGAAAAGGATTATTTGGTCTTTCAGGTAAACTTGTAATACAGCCAGAATATCAAAGGAATTATATATACGCTGATGGAAAAAAAGATGTAGCTGTTATAGATTCACTTTTAAAAGGATATCCGCTTGGTCTTATTTACTTTGTAAAAGTATCAGATGATAAATATGAAGTATTAGATGGACAGCAACGAATTACCAGTTTTGGTAGATTTAGAACAGGCAAGTTTCCAATAATGGATGCTAATGGCATACCTAGATATTTTGATGGTCTTGCAGATGATCAAAAAAAGAAGATTAAAGAAGCCAAGTTAACTATATATGAATGCCAGGGAGAGGAATCTGAGATAAAAGAATGGTTTAAAACCATCAATATTGCTGGTGTTCCGCTTAATGAACAGGAATTATCTAATGCAATTCATTCTGGTCCATTTGTAACGAAAGCCAAAGAAGAGTTTTCTAATTCTCAGAACGCTAATGTTCAGAAATGGGGCGCGTATATAAGTGGAGATGTGAAGCGACAGGATTTTCTTAAAGCAGCTCTTAATTGGGTATCTAAAGGAAATATTGATGATTACATGAGTAAGCATCGTTACGATGATAACATCACGGAATTAAAGACATACTTTAATAGCGTAATAGACTGGGTTTCGAGCGTATTTTCAGATGTCGAAAATGAAATGCGTGGTCTTCCTTGGGGCGATTATTATGAGAAATATCATAAAAACTCATATAATCCGTCAGAAGTACATAATAAGTTACAAGAACTGTATTCTGATTTCTACGTAAAGAATAGAAAAGGTGTATATGAATACATTTTAGGTGGTTGTATAGATGCAAAGTTGCTTGATATTCGTATTTTTGACGAAGTCACAAAGAAGACTGTATACATGAAACAGACTTCTGAGGCAAGTGCTAAGGGAGTATCAAACTGTCCTTTATGTGCTCTAGGAAACGATAGCAATAAGACTCGTATCTATAAACAGAATGAGATGGATGCGGATCATGTAACGGCTTGGAGCAATGGTGGAGCTACCGATATAAGCAACTGTACAATGCTCTGCAAGACGCATAATAGAGCTAAGGGAAACAAATAGTATCAGAGTTAACTGATACACTCGCCTATATAGTGCAGGAGCAACTATGTCATTTTTTAAACCTTATGATGCTTATCAGGCGAAACGGTTATTGCAAGATTATCAAAATATTCTAGATGATCTTACTAAGATATCAAATTTTGATCAAAGATATCGTGGTGAAATCAAAATCTGCGTTGATAATTATAGAAATCACATTGTAAAAAATCGTGCGTCTTCGACATCAGTTGAAGAATTAAGTAAATTTCAATCAGGCATAAAAGTCAAAGCCTTAATGGATGAAGGCTATTATAATATTGGGCAACTGCGAAGAATTACTTATGACCAATTAATGGATATGTATGGCATAGGTCAGAGTAGTGCTGATAAAATTCTTAAAGCTTTAGATCAATATTGGCGTACTGCGCCTAAAAATGTCAGTATAAGACTGAGTCTTGATGACAAAAATCCCCTTTCTGAGGCACTCGTAAGTGCAATCTATCGATACCGAAATTGTAAACCCTATGTAGAAAAAGCTCTTAAAACTAAACATTTACAAGAATCACCAATTAAAGACGCAATCAAAGACTTAACAGCAGGAAATAAGGGACTCTGGTTTCTAAAATCAGCTGCAAACCAGACTCGAACTATAAATGCCTTTCAAAAACTTCAGGAAATAGATGAATCTGACTATAGAAAAGTAGCAAGAACCACCATAGACGAGGCATGGAGATTTGACAAAGTATCGAGTGTAATAGTATGGGATGATTTTGCTAAAGATTCTATTGCGTACGTAACAACACTTGAGCAGATTGTTCCGAATTGTTCGGATAATGGTGTTGTGGACAAGTATTCGTCTCAGTATACCGATAATGTTAAGGTTTCATATGATAAGAAACCCACTAAAACATATCAAGAAACGGAACAGATTAATACAGACTTTGTCCTTCCAGATGATATTGAGGAGATAAATCTATCGGGATTAAAATGTACTCTTCGTAGATATCAGGAAAATGGTGTTAAATACATCATACATCAAAAAAGAGTAATGCTTGGCGATGAAATGGGTCTAGGAAAGACTATCCAAGCAATTGCAGCAATGACAGCATTGTACAATGAAGGATATAGGCATTTTTTGGTTATCTGCCCTACAAGTGTACTTATTAACTGGTGTAGAGAGATAGCAAAGCATAGTTCTTTAACTCCGGTCAAAATACATGGTCCATATAGTTATGAGGCTGTTCAACACTGGAAGTTTAGCGGTGGTGTGGCCGTCACAACATATGAAACGACAGGAAAAATATATTTAAGTGATAATCAGCATATAGCAATGGTCGTTGTCGATGAGGCTCATTATATTAAGAATCCAAATGCTCAGCGAAGTCAGAACACAATAAAACTCGCACAACATGCAGATAGATTATTGTTCATGACAGGAACACCGCTTGAAAACAAAGTCGAAGAGATGATTAAGTTAATTAAGGATCTTAGACCGGATATTGCTTCGAAATTATATGGGATGACGTATATTGCTTTTGCTCCAGAATTTCGTCAGGCAGTGGCACCAGTTTATTTGAGAAGAAAGAGAGAGGATGTTCTAAATGAACTTCCAGAACTGATTGAATATGAAGAATGGTGCACGATGGGGAGAAAAGAAGAGGCAATATATGAATCTACGATAATGAGCTACGAGCGAAATTATATGGCTATACGTAGACTTTCATGGAATGTTGATGAGCTAAAAGAGTCATCGAAGGCTAGACGTCTTTTGGAAATAGTTGAAGAAGCAAAGTCCGAGGGAAGAAAGGTACTTGTCTTTTCTTTTTTCTTAGATACGATTTCAAACATTGTAAGATGGATGGGTGATAGGTGTATGCCCCTTATAAATGGCAGTGTATCGTCAGTAGATAGACAAGCCATTATAGATGCTTTTGAAAATGCGCCAGCCGGTACGATATTACCAGCTCAAATAATGGCTGGTGGAACTGGTTTAAATATACAATCAGCAAGTGTTGTAGTAATATGTGAGCCCCAATATAAGCCTTCAACAGAAGAGCAAGCTATATCTAGAGCATACAGAATGGGGCAGACAAGGAATGTAATAGTATATCGGTTATTATGTGAGAATACCATCGAAGAACGAATGCTAGATAGGCTAAAATATAAGTCTGCTACATTTGATGCATATGCTGACGAATCTATATCAGGAAAGAAGGATACATATTTGGATGATAATACATTTGGTTTATTAGTTCAAAATGAAAAGATGAGAATTGCAGAAAAGAATAAGAATGCAAACCTAGAAATACGGTCAACGCAAGAATAGGCGAAAGAAAAGGAAAGTATGAGTTGGTCAGATGGATTTGTAATAGAGTATGTTCATAAAGGTAATAAAGGCAAAAGAATTAGTTGTAGAGACTGTTCTAATTACGTCGCTTCAGATCGTTCATGTAGAAAGAAACCCGTGTATCTCCCGGAAATAGGATATGATTTATGGAAAACATGTAATTCTTTTAAACTTAGTAAGAGTACAAACTTTTACGAAGAAAAATTAGAGCGAATAAACAAACTGAAGCCTGAAAAAAAGAAGAAACAAAAGCAACCTCAATTTATAAGGAAAAATACTGATGAATCGGCTCAAATTGTGGTTAAATGTAAATTAAATCCAGAACAAGAGAATACTCGAAAAAAACTGATACGTAAGGGTACTCTTGTATGGGGAAATGATATAAATGATGTAGGGGAAGTTATTGATTACAACATGCCCATTATATCGATAAGATATGATGGTGAAATTATAAAAAAATATAATATATATTTGGCAGTTAAGAAGGGAATATTAAGACCACTATAGGAGGGTTACAGTTCAATGGCTATACCGAAGATAGAAAATAATCATATTGAAGAAGCATTAAAGTACATAGACGAAAATGGTGTGCCTTTTCATAACCAAAGTACAAAGTATGAGTTGGTACTCGAAGATGGAAGAAAGTATCCTCCGAAGTATGTCATTGCTGTAGCTGCGAATATTTCGACGGGAAGGAATATTTCGACTGATGATTTTAATGCGAACGAAGCAAAGAAATATCTTGAACAAAAGGGTTATACCATCGAATCCAAGCAGGAAAAATATGAAATCACAGTTACTGCGGATGAAATTGTATCTACAGACGATAGATTTACAATGGATGATCTTGGCCTCGGTGACAATTATGAGCCTATAGATGCTTATTTTCAGCCGGCTTTTGGAGAAATCGTTAGAAGGAAAAGAAATAAAAGCGAAAATCGCATATCTAATCAGACATTACCGCGACTTGTATGTCAGATATTTGAAAAGCAATTAGTTTCGTTATCAGACCTAGATAAAAAGCAATTTCCTATTTGTAAATATAAGAATCAAGACTATATAAGGGGTATATTTCCAACAGAAGATGCATATAAGCAGTATAGGAATTCTATGGAGCATCTTATATATTGGCGAGAAAACGGTCCAAAGTTTGTTATCTATTCGTGGAATGTTTTTTCAACACTTATATTTACCCAGGAATGTCTAAAACGATTTGGTGAAGAAGGCGACAAGTTTGTGCTTATATATCGTGATAAGACAGATAAGACAAAAGCAAATGATGAGGTAGCTAAGGTAGTAGAAGAGAAAGAAAAAATCGCATCTCAGGAATGCAAGAATCCGTATTCAAAAATATTGCTTGAATCAAAAAATATAATCTTTAGAGGTGCTCCCGGAACAGGTAAGTCTTATCTTGCTAAAGAGATTGCAGCGGATATTATCAGTAATGGATACACGGATCAGTATTCAGATCTTACTTCTGAACAGAAAAAGCAGGTGGAATTTGTACAGTTTCATCCAAGTTACGATTATTCTGACTTCGTAGAAGGTCTCCGTCCCAAAATGAATGAAGACGGAAGTATGGGCTTTGAACTTCAGGACGGTATATTTAAGGCATTTGTTGACAGAGCTAGAAGAAACTTTGAAGATTCTCAAAAGTCAAAAGAAGCAAGAGAACAGGAACTATCTGCAAAAACTATAATGACAAAATTCTTCTCTGAGATTGAATTTGGAAAAGATCAGTTCCAGACATTAAATGGCAGTGTATTTACTATTGTTGATGTAGATGAGAAGCGTATTTTTATTTCTATTCCTGCGAACAATACAGTAAATAAGCTGACTTTGAATATCGATGAAATACGTCGAATGTTGGAGTCGAAAGTTGAATTTGAAAAAATCAGCGATATAACGAACTTCTTTGGAAAACAGTTTGCGACTCAGGCTTTTTCTTATGATTTTGCCTTATATAAAGAGATTAAGAAAACAGTAATTAATGAATCTAAAACTCAGATTATTCCAGAAGAGTTCAAGAAGTATATCTTCATTATAGATGAGATTAATCGTGGAGAGATTTCGAAAATTCTTGGGGAATTATTCTTCTCGATAGATCCGGGATATCGTGGTAAAGCCGGTGAAGTATCAACACAGTATTCAAATATGCATTCAGATCCTGATGAGAAGTTCTTTATTCCTGAAAATGTTTATATAATTGGAACCATGAACGACATTGACAGATCTGTAGACAGCTTTGACTTTGCTATGCGCAGACGTTTTAGATTTGTTGAGATAAAGGCAGAAGACACTCAGGATATGCTCGAAGCTCTTGAGGATGAAGAGAAAAAGAACGAAGCAGTATCTCGTATGGATAAGCTTAATGCAGAGATACTTAAAGTTGAGGATCTGAACGAGAATTATCAGATAGGTGCATCATATTTCCTTAAATTGAAAACGCTTGGCTTTGACGAGTTATGGACTGACTATTTATCTCCGTTATTACAGGAATATGTACGTGGTATGTATGATGAAGAAGGTATCATGCAAAGATTTGCTAAGGCATATGGTTATACACTTCCGAATGAAGGTGTTATAGATGAAGCAGCTCAAGATTAAGGATAATGACAGAAGAAAAAAAGAAGATTTTTCTGATATTTCAGGCCTTGTAAAGTCTGTTGCGGATAAGACACTGGAAGAACTCGAAAAAGAAGGGGTTTTTGTATTCCCGGAGTTAGTACGTGATGCAGAAGATATTACAAGGGATCAGATGATATTACAGAGCATTAATGATACTTATTGCTCTGGTAATGTTATGGGATTTCTTGGATATGGTGAAGAACGTCTTGTCATAGAGTCACGCTTTAGCAATGGAGAGAACGACTTCTTCTTTCAATATCTTTTGGAAAGAGTTCTTGATTTCCCTAATGTAGTAAATCTGGAAACAGATGCAACACACGATGACAAGATGTTCTCGTTACTTTTGTTTTTGTTTCCGTCTTATTTAAGCGCTGCTATGCGAAAGGGTGTTTTTAAGACGTATGTCCGTAACGAATATAATGACGGCAATGTTAAGGGAACGATCAACATAGACAGGCATATCAAGAAGAATATCCCTTTTGTTGGAAATATCGCGTATAGCCAAAGAGAATATGCATTTGATAATTATTTGATGCAGCTAATTAGGCATACTGTTGAGTTTATCAAAAGAAAGCCTTATGGTCACAAGCTCTTGGCAAAAGTAAAAGACGAAGTAAAGCAGGTGATTGAAGCAACGCCAGGATATGAGGCTAAGAACCTAAGAAAAGTAATATTAGAGAACCAAAAGCACACTATAAGACACGCATATTATCATGAATATAGAGCATTACAGCGTCTTTGTATCTTAATATTGCTGAACGAAAAGACTCAGGTTGGACTTGGTGCCAGAAAGATTTACGGTATTCTGTTCGATGGTGCTTGGTTATGGGAAGAGTATGTTAATTCTCTTGTTAGTGAGTATTTCTATCATCCTATGAATAAGGGTGGAAAAGGAGCTCAATGGTTGTTCGCTGGTAGCACAGGATTAATATATCCGGATTTTATTGGAAGGGACACAGACAATCGTATCATTGCAGATGCCAAGTATAAGCCGGTTAATAATATAGCAGGAAAAGACTATCTTCAAGTATTGGCATATATGTATAGATTTGATGCAAAGAGTGCATTCTACTTCTACCCGGAATCCAACGATGCAGAGGATACAGTATTATGGTTAAACAGTGGATCTTCTTATGAGAAAAATGTTGAGGCAAGAGATGATATCTGTCTAATAAAACATGGTTTGATTATTCCGCAATACGCTCGGTCTTTTGAAGAATTTACGGATTTGATAAAACAGGAAGAGGATCATTTTATTTCCTTTATCACAGAAACAGTTTTCTATATAGTTAAGGAGTAAATCATGGCAGAATCTTTGTTAGCACATTTATATACAAGAATCAAAGGATCTCAGGAAGATGTCGCAACCATGGCGTTGCATTACATCATCTCTTCTCATGCAGAACTGGGTATAGCATATAATAAGCTGTTAAGTGATAAGCTAAAGATCAATATTGATCCTCAAATCCACTATAATATCCAGTCTGTAGGCAAGAACAGTGAACGTCCGGATATGTCCGGTGCAGACAATAAGGGAAAAGAACAGATTCTTTGCGAGATGAAATTCTATGCAGGTCTTACTGAGAATCAGCCCAATGGATATCTTGATAGATTGATAAAAGAAGATGGAAAAGCTTTAGTATTTGTATGTCCTGAAGATAGACGTATATCGTTATGGAATAAAGTAAAAGAATTGTGTATTCAAAATGGTCGAACGCTTGTCGATGAAGATGGATACAGAATTACCGTAGATGGAATAGCGATGGCTGTTGCTACGTGGACAGAAGTTATCGAAGAACTGAGACGAGTGGCTTCCTCTGTAGCTACAGAAGCATTGCCTGATATCGTTCAATTGTCCGGACTTTGCAACATGATGGAGAACGAAGCATTCATTCCTTTTACCGACGAAGAACTGGGACCCCAAACAGCAAGGAAACAGGATCGTTATTATCAGGTAGTTGATGCGGTAGTAAACAAATTGATGACAATGAAGGATTTTGATCCTTCGATTAAGGGTGTAAGAGCAACACCGTTTGCGGCTGGATATTCAAGAGCAATAAGGCTTAAAGGAATATGGGCAATAGTTTCATATGATCGCAGAGGGTGGAAGAATACTATGACAGATGTACCATTCTGGGTTACTTTTCGTGATTCAACATGGAAACAGCCTGAAGAGTTCAAGCCCTTGTTTGATATGGTAAATGGCAAAGAAAGGACTACTCTTGATAATTTCGAGGCATTAGCGTTACATCCACTTACATATGCACCTTTGGATGATATAGCGGATGATATGGTAAAGCAGATTCTAGAATATCATAAGATACTCATAAATGATTAAATATACTTATCTATATTGATTATTTCGCCACGATTCATAAATATGATTAGTCATCCTTGAGTATAAAAAGTTCATCTACACTTAGCTGTAAATATCTTGCTATCCTGAGTGCCAATTCCAAAGAGGGATTACGGTCACTAGTCTCATACCTACTTATTGTTCTTGTGCTACATTGAATAGCTTCTGCCAGATCTTCCTGGCTGATTTTTTTTTCGATCCGAACTTTCTTAATGCTATTAGTAACGCACATTTTTATTCCCTCCTTCTTTCAATATAAACCTTAAAAACGCGATAGCGTTTTTTGCCTTTTTTCATAGATAATTTTGTACAATTAGTTGTACAATTTATTGTACTTTTCCAAAATCCCATAGAAATCCTATAGACCAAATTGTCTATTGAATTTGTCATAATCAGGACTTATACTACGTATAATAAATCGAACAAATGTTCCTGTCAAATAAAACAAACTTATGGGGAGATGTCACCCTGAGAGTTAATAGAGTAGAATGCGAAACTTAATTCCGCATTGCAATATTTCAGGTTGAACTGATTATGGGAGATAATGTGTTATGGCTGTCAGAAGAGGATATAAAGTATATGTAGATGTAGGAGCTTTCTTTTCAGATGAAGGAGAACTCATGCCACAGTATCTAATCTGGGAAGACGGAACACGATATGATATAGATATGGTAAAAAGCGTGGAGCGATGTGCCAGTCGTAGAGCAGGCGGAGCTGGAATACTGTATACCTGTAGAGTAAACGGAAAGTACATGAAACTGTTCTATGAAGAAAACTACAGATGGTTTGTAGAGGCGAAGTATTAAGCGCAGAGTGATAACAACGAAAGTATTGGGATTACAGGAGGAAAAGACATATGGTTAAAGATGTTTATATGCGTAGAAGTATTTGAGGCTTACTTCTGCGCATTCTGAAGGATTTACTAAAGAGAAACACGGTGAGCCGAATATATTGGTAGGGAATATGAACGGCTCACTCGGAGTAATAGAGTATCGGAGTAACATATTACTTGTAAAGGTGACTTTCCCTTTCCTTTTCAAGATTTGTAAGACTATTGAATCGGAGGTGAACAGTCAGAATGCTGGATATTGATTTTTATTGCAAGAATTGTAAAAAATCCATGAGAATCTCGTATACCATCACTGGGGACGGCGAGAGCCACGTGATGAATGGAGTGATGATAAGATGTCATACTCATAAATGTACAAGAGTGGTCATGTTTAAGAATCTCACAGAGAATCAGGTAACAACAAGGGCAGATGCTCATGGAAAATGCTATATATAATTAAGAAGATTAAGGCGTGATGATCACGCGTAAGAATAACAGTTTAATTAGGGCTTCATGATATGGGGACTTGATCCACCGCGGACGCATGAAAAGACAACCGGTAAAACGGAATCTTTTCGTGCGTTTTGCTTTTGGATAGGACACAAAAGAATACTTCCTTTTTCCGGTTTATTCGAAAAGAGGAGAAGATGTATATATCTATTAAGGAAGAAACATTAGGACAGAGGATCAGAGCACAGCGGATCAGACTTGGAATGACCCAAGAAGGACTGGCTGAGATGATGTGTGTCCCGAAATCCACTTTATCAGCATATGAGAATGACAAGGTGGATATAAAGAGCAGCGTGATCATAGAATTATCTCATCTGCTTGAGACCACTCCGAATTATCTTTTAGGTGCTGAGCAGGATCCTTATATCATAAGAGTATATACGCTCATTTCTGGGATAAAAGATGAGAAGATACGAACACTGCTCCTTACCCAGATAGAAGCTGTAGCAAATATCAGTTGAAAGGAAGATACGTTATAGACCTCGTTTTATCATATGATAGATGATATATTTATAGAGTGAAGTTTTTTGACTATCATATCAGAGGTTTAATGAACAAGGAAGAATTAAAAGAGTTAGCCGAAATAGCTATGGAAAATAATATGAGTGAGAAAAAGGCTATTGAACTTGTTCAATGGGCATCATTAAAAGATACAAGATCCACTAAAATGATTGAATATCTGAGCAAGAATCCTAACGTTTCGGAGGCTAAAATACGTTATGAAATGAGCAGAATAGTGGCAGATGAACAAATCGGTGAATGAATATAAAAATATCTAACAATGATATCTATTTGGGTATAAGCATTTCTTAGGAGATGCTTATTTTTTTATCCATTTGGAGAGTGAGTACAACGTCATTGTACTTTTATATCCAAAAGTCTAATCTTTGGGTAACGAAATATTCCGTCAGGTTCCGTAGAATTACATGTGTAAGCAAGAGGTGACGCAAGCCGGCAAGCCTAGCCTCCGTGTTAAGTACGATGGAGGATGCGAATATGTGTATAACAGATGATAAGTTGGTGGATATGTATGGACAGAGTAATCCCCACGAGCGTTTCATGCTGATTTACAGGAACTACGGAGTTTTTCCTAAGCTGATAGACAGTTATGAGATTGGATTATTCAACAGGATTTTATATGAGAGAGAATATAATCTCAGAGCTAAGAATGGCGAAGATCTCGGAGTGAGAATTCAAGATCTGAGGGTAAGCGATCCTACATCCAGGCAGGCTATCGAGAATCTGATGATTCATGAGACAATCGAGAAAAGCGACTTTTCAGGAGATATATTGAAGTATACTGATACCCCCGAGAAGCATAAAAGAGACATTTTAACTATCCAAATGATGCGAAGAGAGTATGAGATTTTCAATACCAACCTTGAAGCACTTCCTGAAAAGGAATACAGGATAACATGTCGCTTTATTAAGAAAGAATCTACAGCAGTTAAAATTGCGGAAGAAGAAGACCGAGCTTATCAGACGATAGCAAATCTTATTGCGGTGACCAGAAAGATCTTGGAGCAAAGAACTGTTCCCTTTTTCGGGAAAACATTATAGGAGAATAAAACAATGGCATATAAGAGAAAAGAAACAGAGAATATGGAAGGTTTGCTTACCAATGGTAAAAAGAAGTTCGTGAAGTATGATGAAGGCGCAGCGATGTTTTCTATGGGGATACATTCTTTTATGGATTTGGCCAAGGAAGCAAAGGCTGTTTATCGCATCAGACGAATCGTGTTAGTAAATACCGAGATCATTGAAGAATACCTAGAGAACTTCAGAGATTTGTAATGAAGCAGGACGAAGAAGAACAGTTTCCAATGGATGTAAAGTTTACATTGATTAAACGTGGGACATTTGATAAAATATGTATAGAGTTATCTGAGAGGAGTAATGTAATGGCTGGACATGGAAGACCTCCGGTAGAAAATCCGAAGACAGTTAAGGTTGGATTCAGAGTATCTGAAGCGGAGAGGGACAGACTGCTTGCATATTGCGATAAGATGAAACTCACCCAATCACAGGTTTTGAAAGAAGCACTTGAACTATTCTACAAGACCAAGCCATAGGAGGCTGTTCCTTCTATTAAAGAATAGGAGGAGCTTGAAATGGCACAAAGCAGAAAGGACTCCCGCGGATATACGCTCAGATGCGGAGAGTGCCAAAGAACGGATGGACGTTATTCTTATTCCTATACGGATAAAGATCACAACAGACATGTTGTATATGCGCCCGATCTTATCAACCTTCGTAAGAAGGAACAAAAGATCAGAAGAGACCTTGAGGATGGACTGGATCCTCATAGGGCAGAGCGTATTACAGTAAATCAGGTATATGACGAATACATCAGTCAGAAGTTTGACCTGAAGCCGACTACCAAGGTAAATTACGTTTACACTTATGATCATTTCATTCGGGAGACATTTGGTAAGCGTAGGCTTATAGATGTAAAATATACCGATGTAAAGAAGTTCTATTATTCTCTTATTACGGAGAAGGGACTTTCTCCAGCAACGGTAGACAACGTACATTCACAGCTACATCCTGCGTTTTCCATGGCGGTAAGAGTCGGACTTATCCGTACCAATCCTGCGACAGGAGTTCTCGGTGAAATCAAGAAGAGCCATGTATGGGTGACGACAAAACGTGAGTCTCTGACTCTTCAAGAACAGAAGGTGTTCATGAATTACCTTTTTTCAAATCACCGTTACCATGGATGGAAACCCGTTATCACGGTTTTAATCGGAAGCGGAATGAGAATCGGAGAGTGTTTAGGGCTTCGCTGGCGTGACTTAGACTTCGAAAATCGGATCATTGACATTAATCACAATTTGGTTCATCGTAAGGTTGATGAAGAGGGAGGAAACTTCCACATCAATACGCCGAAGACTAAAGCAGGTGAAAGAAAGATTCCGATGATCGAGCCGGTGTACGAAGCGTTCCTGGAAGAATATCAGATTCAGCAGATTACCGGTTTCTGTACACAGGAGATCGAAGGTTACAAAGGATTTGTATTCTGTAGTTCCAATGGAACCGTTACATTACCTACAGAAGTGAATCGAGCGATTCACAACATCGTGGCAGACTATAATGAGGAAGAGACTGCCAATGCGAAAAAGGAAAGAAGAGAACCTTTTTTACTTCCGGAATTTTCCGCGCATCATTTAAGACATACCTTCTGCACCAGGCTTTGTGAAAACGAAACCAACCTTAAGGTGATCCAGACGGTCATGGGACACAAGGATATTCAGACGACGATGGATATCTACGCAGACTGTACTGATGATAAAAAGAAGGAAGTCATTCAGAAGATTGAAAACAAGATTTTCGTTATGTAAGTGGCTGATTTTGGATGGCCATTTCATAAGTAGATTAAGTCTCCGTCCTAATACTCGAAATCGGAGCATTCTGAAAATCTGACACACGTTTTACTACGCGTTCGTGGTACCTGACGGACTGTGACGTGAAGTTTGAAGGGCTCGTTTTTGGAGACTGACGGACACCTCGTAACAAGGACGGATAAGGACGTTAATTTGTCCCGAACCCATCCCGACT
>JAEEGL010358854.1_pt1 | contig 17068 bp, 18 predicted proteins | sample 9134231 | NCBI WGS metagenome assembly JAEEGL01 (sample SAMN16246548, study PRJNA631951) | gut metagenome | biome: gut microbiome; feature: rumen; material: fiber-attached | host: Bos | place: Iran: Karaj | collected 2018-10
AGGCGGCGGATTAAATTCCGTAAACCGAATGATAAAAGCAGGGGTAAGCAATGTTGAATTTTGGGCAATTAATACTGATACCGATATTCTTGATTCATCATCCGCAGAAAATAAAATCAGAATAGGCATAAAAACAACCAACGGTTTAGGTGCTGGCGGAAACCCTGAAAAAGGCAGAAATTCTGCCAAATTGGTGGACAAGAAAAAATATATTACAAACTGATACAATCATAAAATAGTAAAGATATTGAATAGACACTTGATATAATGTAAAATATTTTTGTAATTCAAATTTGAATTTGTAGTTGTTATTGTTTAAACAAGGAGAGTCAAAATGCTAAAAATTTCTGTTATTGCAAAACACACAGTTGTTCAAATGGCTGGATGTGCAAAAAAACCAAACTCAAGTAGTTGCCCTGAAATTATGGCAAAATTCTTTTCTTAATTTTTAAAAGAAATTTTAAGTGAGCAGATTTTTACTGCTCACTTTTTGTCTGTGTTTTACTTGTATAAAAGGTGAAGGGGATATTTAAGTGCAATTAACAATACCAAAGTGGTTAGCATTTCAAACATACTTGTTTGGGACGGAAGAAAGCCGAACATTTATTTCAAATGAAAGAAAACATGAATTTATTTTACTTGAAGGACTTTCTTCTGATTTATGGAAAGTAATATCTGATACAGAAGACTATAATAAAGTTAATAATTGGGCTAAAGGAAAAGGATTAGCTGATGAACTTGATGATTTTATCAATGAATTGCAATCACAAGACTTAATTATAAAAAACATAGATGAAATATCACAAATTAATAAAGAAATCGAGCCTGTCGGATGTAATGATGAGAGAAAAACACTTGAACTGGAAAGTAATATGACTGAGTGGTGCTATAATAATGGTTATTTATTTTCATTATTCGTTGAACTGACTTATGCCTGTAATCTTAAATGTGTTCATTGTTATAACCCTAAAAATATAAATAGTGTTCAGATTAATTTAGATAGAATGAAAAAAATTATTGATGATGCAAGGGAAATCGGAGTTTTTGATGTTACTTTTTCAGGAGGAGAATGTACTTTAGATAATGATTTTATTGAAATTGTTGAGTATGCAAGACAAAAAAGAATGTCTGTTCATATTTTTACCAACGGGCAAACATTGTATGATAATCCTGAATTGTTAAACAGATTAATAAACACTTACCCTTGTGATATAGGATTGAGTTTATACAGCTTAAATCAAGAAACTCATGAAAAAATCACATCGGTTAATGGCTCATATAATAAAACAATCAGTGTAATTGAAAAATTAAGAGAAAAAAATGTTAGTGTTGAAATTAAAAATTTTTTATTAAACACAAACTGTAAAGATTGTATTTCCGTAAAAAATTATGCTCGGAAATTAAATGCAAGTTCTGTTGCTGATTTATCTTTAATTCCGACAATCGAAGGAGATAATAAAACTTTACAATATATTGTAGGTGAAGATGATTTATTTGAACTTTATACTAATCCACATTCGCCGTTATATTTTAAAAATATTAAAGAACGTGATATTAGTAAAATGCAGAATGAAAGTTTATGTTATGCAGGATGTCATATATTATGTATAACTCCAAATTTGGATGTACGCCCTTGCGTATCTTTACCTATTGATTTAGATAACTTAAAAAAAGTCAGTTTAAAAGATATATGGGAAAGTGCAAAAAATAAAAATCAAGATAGCAAATTATATAAATGGATGCAAATATCTTATAAAGATTTAAAAGAATGTTATAAGGAAGATTATTGTAAATTTTGTGCATATTGTCCCGGAATGGGAATGCTAGAAAACGGATTTTTAAAAAAGTCAGATATTTTATGCAGACAGGCAAAAGTAAAACAAAAAGCGTACGAATATAATCATAAGAATTCTTAAAATGTGTGAGCCTAAGTATCACAAGCAAACTCAAGAAAACAAGAGCGTATTTGGGGAATATTATAATGTGTTTTTTGTGCAGAACATGTATTTCTGTGGAATTCATATATACCGATTTTTGTGTTTTCTAATCCATCCTTTTTAGACCAGATTTAACATAATTTACTCAATAAATACGACTATTTATTTTATTCTTATATTTTTAAGGTATAATTACATAAGAGAAAGAGAGTGAATATATGAAAAGAATACTAACAATTTTAGCATTATTATTTGTTTTTTCGACGGCAGTTTATTCTGTAGAATCATTCGGACAAAATACTGTAAAAACGACACAAAGCATTTTCACTCAAATGGGTAATGCCATTTATAAAGATGTTCAAAATACTATTGATAACACGGTTAATGCCGGTGTAAATACATTAAAACTTGCAAGCTATAAAGCCGAGCTTGCTCAAAAGAAAAACGAACTAAACCAGCTTGAAACAAGTAAGGATAATTTCTTCTTGAAAACTTATAAAAGAATTAAACTTAAACACCAAATTAAAGATTTAGAACATAAAATTGCAGACCTCGAAAAACAAATGCATTTCTAAAATCAAGTTTTAAATACCCGACTTACATACTCTATAAAATTATGACCAATACATATTTATTATTAAATTGGGGTCTCGGCGTACCCTGATAAGATTTTTTATAATATTCATAGTTTGCGGGAAATATGTTTCTATACATTCTTTACAAGAAGTATCTCCTAACATTAACAGGCAATAAGTTTCAGCAAACATTTCCTTAATGTTCATAGTTACATAATTTTTTGTATCGCCGGTTATTGTTGGATTTTCTCTATTACCTTTTTCGCTGTATTGGACATTTCCTGCCTCAATAAAAGCCTTTAATTCTTTATTATACATTGCCATAATACCAAAATTATCTTGTGCCATGCTTAGATTAATTATGCCAGCTACATCACCATAATCAAGTGCGTGACCTGTTTCATGCACTAACGTTTCACTGTTAATAGCATAATCTCCTATATTTACACTATCATTAGCGGGGCGATAGAATGCCCGATTTATTTTATCCGAATAAGCTATGTTATCTTCATTAAACATGTCAATAATAACTTCTGCCGGAATTGTTTGTAATACTTGTTTAAATTTTATTTTTTGTTCAAGCGGAAGATTTTTTGTTAATTTCTCAATATTAATAACATTTTCTTTTCCGGTATCTTTATTTGTTATTGTCATTGTATTTCCGTCTTGAACAATATCATATGCACTTCCGGTATAATATTTATTTTTTATCTGTGATGTTGTTTCAAAATCATCTGAATAATTATATTCCTTTTTCAGACAATCTTCCATTTTATTTAAAACAGCATTTTTGACTTCATCGGGTATTTTTTCTTCTTTTATTGCAATATCCAAAGGTTTACCATATTTATTTTGGTATATTTGCATAACCTCTATGATGTTTTCTTTATCTAACATCTGCAGATGTTTTTCAAAATCTTTGCCGGTAGAAGGCAATACTAAAAGAGAAGTTTGCGATATATCTTTGTGTAATATTTCAACTATCTCATTTAGTGTTTTTGTATCTATTGTTGATAATACATTGCCGTCTTTATCTTGTATTTCTTTAGTTATGCCCGTTTTTTCTTTATCTGAATTATAACTGATAATTTTTTTTATTATATTTCCGTCTTCTTCATATTTCGAAAATTCAATTTTCCCTGTAAGTTCATTATTTTCGAAGTACAATTCTGCTCCTGAAGTAATATTCCCATCTGAATCATAATCGTTATAAACAATTGTTGTAGAATTATTTTCGGAATATTTTATTTCCTCGTTTCTGTATAATTTACCGGTTTCGCTGTCATAAGATTCTTCTTTTATTATATTTCCGTTTTCGTCATAAAATTTAAACCATGTTATATCGGAACCGAATTCTCTTATACTCAAAATTGTGTTTTTGTTAATTATATTCCCTTCTTCATCAATATCTGTGTATGATATTGCACTTAAATCTCCTGTGTTATAACTATAAAAATCCTCGACCGGTAATTCTTTTTTTATATTTCCGTTATAGTCAATAACTAATGCATTATGATTTGGTTCCCTAAATGAAATAATAATATCTCCGTTTCTTTTTATGTCAATTATTGCATTTTCAGTTGGTAAACCTTCTGTTTCAAGTTGATTTATTGCTTTTTTCTGGCTTCCGGATAAATATTCGGTTGCTCTATCCTGATTGATACCTAATAAGAAAAAATATGGTGTATAATTTTCATATGTATCTTCATATATTGGAGGATTTTCCTCACCATAATCTGATAATTCGTTATTTTGATTATTGATATTATCATCACAATAATCATCAAAAATAGATGTTTCATAACTATCTTCGGAAACAATTTGCTGTTGCTTCTCATTAGGATTAGCATTAGTTATTTTATTTATTTTAATATCTAAATCAGACATAAATACCTTCTACAAACACTTTCATTTATTATCGGTTAAAATGAAAGAAACTTTAATTCAACAAAATATTTTTCACAAATATTTATGATATACTTTTTTAGAGAAAATTTATGAAACATTATATAGTTTTAGCATTGATATTATTATTTATAGGAATTATTGTTTTTGCTCTTTTAAAGATTAAGGCATATAAAGAAATTCCTCATGTCAGCGTTTTAATGTATCACGATGTATTCTACAAAAAAGAACTCCCGTCCAAATATACGGATAAACGCGGAAATATTACCGATACTTGCGTTGTTTCCGCCGAGAACTTTAAAAAGCAAATGGATTTTTTAAAGGCTAACAACTATCACACACTGACTCTTGATGAATTTTATGATTTTGTTATTAACGGTGCAAAAATCCCGCCTAAAAGCGTATTAATTACTTTTGATGACGGCAGAAAAAGCAGTTATATTAATGCATACCCTATTTTAAAAGAAAATAATTTCAATGCCGTTATGTTTCTTGTCACATCTAAAATTCCTAATAAAACAGCAGCTTTTAACCCTAATAAGTACCAACGAATGAGCAAGGAAGAAATCAACAACAGCAAAGATGTTTTTGAATTTGCAAGCCATACTCATAAAATGCATGAAAAAGAATCCGAAACAGCCTATCTTTTACTAAAATCACTTGATGAAATCAAAAATGATTTAACAGAAAGCCTTAAACTTGTTGATAAACCATATTTTGCATATCCGTACGGCAGATATAATAAAAATCTTTTTCCTATCATTAAAGAAAGCGGATATAAAATGGCTTTTGCAACATCTAAAGGGAAAGTCAGAACGGGAGATAACCCGTATTGTATTAACAGATACGGGATAAAAGAAAAATATTCAATGAATAAATTTAAACGATTTGCAGATTAGATTTAATTAGACTTCCATAAACCATGAAGATTACAATATTCTCTGGCTTTCAAATCGTCTTTGCCGTTTATTTTGAACTCCATTTTAGGCTCTTCACCCGGAGTTAAATACTTACGGGTAATATATTTATCGTCTTTTGATATGGCTTCAATAAACATAATATAATGTTTTTCTTCCATTGGATGAGGGATTGAGCCGACTCTTATTGTTTTTGTTTCGCCTTCCATTGTTATTATAGGAACGTGTTTTTCGTTTGCAGCTTCATCAGTTGATTTTTCACACATTCTTTCCATAGGAACTGAACAGCAAGTAAGACAACCTTCACCTGCATTTATAACTTCTACTATATTTCCGCACACATTACATTTATATACTGCCATTTTTTCTGTCATATATTTCTCCTTTTTTACGGGTATTATAACCGCAAAATATATATTTTATACTGTCCTAAAGGCTATATTTATTTGCCGTATATAATATTTATGATTTCATTTTCAAACGCTTTAACTTCAGGTTGAGGCTGCGTGAAATTTTGAGTTAATATAGCAACCGAATATGTATGTCCGTCTTGAGATTTTACATATCCAGCCAATGTACTTACATTTGCAAGAGAACCTGTTTTTACCCAAACATCTCCTCTTAAATCATGTAATCTGTTTGCCATTGTTCCGTCGCCCGGTTGCGCCATATACTCTTTAAATTGTGCAAAATCTTTGTGCTTATATATTTTGTCAAGCGCATTTGTCATCCAATTTGCACTTAATAAATTATTTCTTGAAACTCCTGAACCGTCTTTTATTATTATATCTTTTGTATCTGCATCATTCTGATTATAAAATTCTCTAAAATTATATATCGCAAGTTCATTTGTACCTGTTGAAGCATATTTTACGGCACCTGATAATTTAAATACAGATTCTGCCATTAAATTATTGCTGTTTTGCAAAATTCTTGAAAGAACTCTTGTTATAGGATTGTCAATTTCAGTCAGTAAAACCGCATCATTTGGAACTATTTTGGAAGCAAAAGCTGTTCCTGCAATTTTAATATTGTTATCATCCATTGCTTTTTCAAGTACGTGGATAAAATATCTTCTCATACTGCTGATTGGAACAGTGATAGTTTGCGGAGAGGTTACATTTCCGTATATTTCCACAACTTCGGGATTCGACCAGTTAAATCTGTTAACATCAATGAAACTGGGCTGGTTGCCGCCGGTTGTTATTTTGCTTACAACAGACATAGGATATGTGGATTTTAATGATGTAGCCATCATTCCGTTTGTTGATTTAGACATTCCTATTTTTACAACATTACCGTCTAAATTATAAGAACTTACTTTCGGAGTATAAGGATTTACATCATCATCCCACATCCATCCGGGTGCAAATTCTTTTTTATCAATAATACTGTCATCAATATATAAATTTTTAAACGAGGTTGTTCCGTTTTCTTTTAATTTTGCTACTGCATCTTTAAGCTGTGCAGAAGTTAACAGAGGATCAGCACCTAATTTTATATATAAATTGTTTTGAGAATCCTTATAAAATTGTGTTTTAAAGAAATAATCATATCCTAAAGTTTCAAGAGCTTCATATGTTGAAAATATTTTCAATGCTGAAGCGGGATGCATCATTTTCTTTTGATTGTGTTCATATATAACATTGTTAGTGTTTGCATCTCTTACTGAAATTGCAACAGTTGATGTTGTATCAAAGGTCGAACCTTTAATATGTCTGTCCAATTTTTGCACTGAAAATGCAAAACTTGAATTTATGCTAAACATAACAACCATAACAAAAGTTAAAATTTTAAACAGATTTTTCATTATTTCTCCATTACTTTATATTGTGATTTCGTATCCTTTAAAATAGGCATTTGCTGTCTGTATTGTCTCATTTCTTCTAAATCTAATTCTGCATACAATACTTTTTCTTCATAATCTAATTTTGCAACAGTTCTGCCTCTATAGTCAATAACCTGTGAATTCCCTGAAAAATCATATGTTTCATTAATTTTACCTGTCAAACAAGAGGTGATGAAACAATTTTGATTTTCAATTGCACGAGCTTTTGCGAGAGTACAGTATTCATCTGCAAATGATTTTGGCCATGCCGCCATATTTACTATTATATCAGTACCTTTATATGCGTACATCCTAAATAATTCAGGAAAACGAATATCGTAACAAATTGAAATACCAAGCTTCCCGATATCGGTATTCACAATAAGTCCGGTATCGCCTTCTTCTAAGAAAGTGCCTTCCGATTCGCCTCTGTGCGAAAACAGATGATATTTATCATATGTTGCAAGAAGATTTCCTTTTCTGTCATATATTACCGTTGTATTTCTGTCTTTTTCGTTGACCTTTTTTAGGATGGCGCTTCCTCCAATAACATTCGCATTATACTTAACGGCAATATCTTTTATGAAAGAACAAAATTTTGAATTTTCTATATTTTCTGAAAATTCGTTAAAATGTTCACAATCCCAGCCGATTGTCCACAACTCAGGCAATACGATTAAATCAACTGATTTGTATGCACTGTTTTGCAACATTAGTTCGACTTTTTTTATATTGCCTTCTATATCCCCTGCAATTGCTTCCAATTGCACTACAAGCACTTTTACATTCATAATAAAATTGTATTACAAAATGAAGATGTTATCAAATTATAACGGATTTATTCGGTAAAATAAAAAGCTAAATCTTCAAATACGGTTTGTTCTTTAATATAAGCATTTAACATCTTTTTGGAAAGTTCTGTTCTTTTAATATCTTTATATATTTTATTAACAAGAATTTTATTATCGGAATTTGCTTTTATGAGTTCGGTTAAATAATATTGTAAGCAATCTATTACATATGAAGCTTCAACATTGTTATTATTTCGGTATAAAAGCAAGGCTTGAGCGAAATCAAGAGCATCTGATCTCTTAAATTCAGGATAATTTGCAAAATACTTTTTAAAAAAATCCGTTGTATAGTATGTATTTTTTGTATCAGCGACATAAAAAGCCTGTGAACGTGATACTATGGTTGAAATAAGGTCGTCTTTATTATTTGTTAAAAATATGAAAGTAATATGACTTGAGGGTTCTTCTATGGATTTTAACATTGAATTAGCGGCAACACTTGTGAAACAAGTATTGTTTATCCCTTCAGGATACCATAATTTATCTTCCTTACCTTCTTGCGGTGTATTAAACCCTGTTGATATAAACTCTTGATATTCTTTATTTTCATCCTCGGACAATTTTTTTATTTCGGCATCACAAAAGATAAAAACTCTGTGATAGTCGGAAGAATTAACTAGAGTATCCAGCACCATATTAATTTGTTCTTCAGATATAACTGTTTTACTGTCATCCGATTTATTATCTATCTTGGAAATGGTCATAACTGCAGGATGTTTATTTGTTTTTATCCATCTGCAATTTTGACAATCACAATCAGGTCTTTTATCTTCAAGACAATTTAATTGTCTTGCAAGCTCAAGTGCCAGTGCATATTGTATATATTGGTTGCTGCCGTATAAAATAATTGAATGAAAAAGTCTTTCTTGAGATATTGCCGTCTCAAAAAAATTACTTAAATACGGATATTTTTTATTTAATACTTCATTCATATTTAACTCAACAATGCCAATTCTAATTCGGTTTCGCCCGATAAAGTCTGCCCTGTTTTTAATTTATATTCTGCATTTATCAGGTTTTGCCTTATCTCTATTAATCTTTCAAGATTAGTTTTTCTTAATTTCTCTTGTATTTTTGTAATAATAAACTCGGTTAAAGGGCGCAGCTGCATGGACATATCCTTTGCGCTCATTTGTTTTTCGTAATTTTTTATATAAATAAATCTTTGAAAACTGCCTTGAAGAGCACCAAATATTTCTAAAGGATGCCTTTTCTCTGTTAAAAGATTATACTGTTTTAATATTTCGTTTTTATTTCCCTGCACGATTAAATCAGCAAGCAAGAATATATCTTCCGTAGAAACACAATATTTTTTTATATCTTCCTTTTCAACAGTTTTTTTAGGATGAACTGCAACTTTTAGTTTTTCCAGTTCGGAATCTATCAAGGTTAAATTTGAACCTAATTGCTCTTTTATTAATTCGGCATTGGATGAGCTAAGTGTTAAATCTTTTTCCTTAGCCATTTGAACAATTTGCATATTTAATTCTTTTTTGTATGTCGGAATTTGTGCAAATTCTCTTACTTGAGAATATTTTGAAAGTGTTTTATAAAGTTTCTTTCTTGAATCAGGTTTTTTATTTTCATCTCTTGCGATTTTGCAAACAAAAATTATATTAACGCTGTCACTTAAATTTTTAAGTGAGAAATCAATACTTTCTATTTGTTTATCATCCAATGACATTTTATTGCCGATTAAATATTTATCCAGTGTTATAACACTTAAAGTATTACCAAACATAAGCGGTGCAGATTGTACACAATCTAAAAGTGTATCAAAAGAAGGATTATCAAATACTTTATATGCCATAGATACAAAAGAAGCATCAAGAAGCTCATTTTTAAGCTTCTTGATTTCTTTATCCATTAAATATTCTTCTTGTCCCCAGAAAAAATATATTGCCATATTTTCTAATTTTCAATTAACAAGCTTGCACCTATGACACCTGCAGTATTGCCGAGTTCTGCATGAACCACTTCTACAGCTTCACCTTGTATAGGCATTGAACGTTTCTTTAAAGCTGCTTTAATCGGGTTAAATAGTAAATCTCCGGCATCTGCAACACCGCCGCCGATAACAATTTTTTCAGGATTTAAAAGGTTTACTACACTTGATAAACCTATTCCTATATATGTACCTATTGTTTCAAATATTTGTTTTGCAACAACGTCACCCTGTTTAGCCGCCTCTGCAACAATGTATGGTGTAATTTCAGGGTTTGCAAGCTCTCTGTATTTTGTAGATTTTCCGCCTCTGATATATTCTTCAGCCATAGCTACTATCGCAGGACCTGATGCAAATGCTTCAAGACAGCCTCTGTCTCCGCAGCCGCATATAGGACCGTTTTCCATTTGAAGTTTTATATGTCCTATTTCACCTGCCGCATTACTTGCACCTCTGACTAATTTCCCGTTTAAAATTAATCCTGAACCAATACCTGTCCCTACTGTAATACAAATAAGGTTTTGAGTGCCTTTACCTGCTCCGAAATTCAATTCTGCAAGTGCTGCACATCTGACATCATTATCTACTTTAACCGGAATTCCGAATTCTTTTGAAACAATATCAGCAATCGGTATATTAACCCAGCCCGGAATATTCGGTGCTAAACGAACTATACCCTTATCACAATCAATTTGTCCGGGGAAGCCAAAGCCTATTCCGTCAATTGATTCTTTGGAAACTTTAGATTCCTTCATTAAATTTTTTATAGCCGTAATTATATTTTGAATAGTATATTCATAACCCATTTCCGCACGTGTAGGAACGGTATCCGAATAAACAATACTGCCTGATTTATCTACCAATGCGACTTTTACGTTTGTTCCGCCAACGTCAACCCCGATTTTGTACCTTTTTGCTACTGCCATTATAACTCCTTTGATATATCTGCTAACATAAGAAAATGATAGCACAAAAATGCTATCATCTTATAATTATTTATATTTCTTATGAATTTATATAACTTTGTCAATTAAACCGTATTCTACAGCTTCTTGAGCAGACATATAATTATCACGTTCTGTATCTGCATATATCTTTTCTATTGATTGACCTGTATGTTCAGCAAGAAGCGTATTTAATTCTTTCTTCATTCTTAAAATTTCTTTTGCTTCTATTTCAATATCTGTTGCCTGTCCCTTTGCACCGCCTAAAGGTTGGTGAATCATTATTCTGGCACTCGGAAGAGCCATCCTTTTACCTTTTGTGCCGCCTGACAATAAGAATGCGCCCATTGAAGCAGCTTCACCCAAGCAAATTGTGCATACATCCGCTCTTACGTGTTTCATTGTGTCATAAATTGCCATGCCCGCAGTTATAACACCACCCGGACTATTTATATACATCATAATATCTTTTTCGGGATTTTCCGAATCAAGAAGAAGTAATTGTGCAACAATTGAATTTGCCATTTCATCATCTATTTCTTCACCGAGAAAAATAATACGTTCCCTTAACAATCTTGAAAATATATCAAAAGATTTTTCACCTCTTGACGAAGCTTCAATAACGGTAGGAATATAGCCTAAAATATCTTTTCTGTCCATAATAACCTCAAATCTATAATTACATAATACAAAAATTGGGAAATTTATTCAATATCTGATAGAATTGAAATATGATTGTAGATGCAACTTTAATTTCATATGACTTTATGACCGATTTTAACGGCCCGAGCAGGCATTTTCCACAGCCGTTTTATCCTGCCGGCATATATGATGAGGACAAAGTTCAAAATAAAGGTCCCGAATCTACAGAGTACCCGAATTTGGCTTTACCATGCTCGCTAAGAGATGCTCAAGGGGATATTATTCCGGAAGGATATTATATGGTAGCTCTTTCATATGATAGAAAGTATCTTGAATTATACCAAAGCAACATATTACGAGCTAAAGTCAAAGTTATAAAAGTTGTTGAACAAATGTATACAAAAGAGGAGCTGGATGAAGAAACCGAAATCATCGGAAGATTAAGAAAGGCTCAAATGAATAAAAAGTTAAAAAAAATCAGAAAAGCAGAAGAAGATTTAGTTGCTTTTAAAGAAAAAACAGCAGCCAATACATATGCAGAGATTGAAGATTCCGGACAAGGGTATTATATACTTAAGTACAATTGCAACGGAAAAAAAGCAACAGGAATTATTCAAAAGTAGTCTGTAATTTTCTGAAAAAAATGATATCATGTTTAATATAATTTTGATAAGGATTTATATATGTACAAACCTACAAGAAATGTTTATACAATAAGAACTTCTCCCTATAATGACAATGAAAAGCTTGAAAATTTATTGAATGAAATGTCCAAAGACGGTTGGGATATTTATTCAATGCAAGAAATAGAAAACGAAGAAGAAGTTTTTTATAACTGCATTTTTATTAAAGAAGTTGAAAACGACGATTTGGCAGGAGAAAATAACGACGATTTATTGAATTTTAAATCTAAGATTGAAAGAATTATTAATCCTGAATTAGACCCGTATGAGCTTTGTGTTGATATTCAGAAAAAAATTAAAGAAAAAAGGCAAAAAATATCGCAGGTTAAAGCCTTAATTGATGATACTTCCGAAGATTCAAGAGCTATATTAAATGATGAAATTTCAAAATATATAACAGAGCTTGATGAATTAAAAAAGAAGCTTTCTAAGGTTATAAATCCTAATATAATGGAACAAAAACTCGGCGAACCAAAATTATCATTGGCTATTTCCGAGGAACTTATTGATATTTTAGACAGCGATAATGAATATAATATTCTTACGCAAATTGTGTACATAAGACAAAACTTAACAGAAAATCTCGGATACATAATACCTAAAATCAAAATAGAAATTGATGATTCATTGGAAGAAAATGAATTTTCAATAAAAGTAAGAGGAATTCCCGTATTAAAATCTCACGCATATACTGGTCATACTATATTTTTTGAAAAAGAATTAAATATAGAAAAAATGCCCGACGATGCAATAAAAGACAAGGATTTTATTACAAATTTAAATACGGTTTGGATTAATGAAGAACAAGCAAAAGATTATTGGGCAAAAGGTTTGGATACAACAGACTATATTGCGGCATTATTGGAATATTGTGTAACTAAGTACATAGATGATATTTTTGATTATTCCGATATTAACAGATATATAGAAATTGTCGGAAACCAGAATTTATATTTGGTAGAGAATATAATTCCTGATTATATGTCTGTAGCGGAGCTAAAATATATACTTTCAAGCCTTATTAAAGAAAAAGTTTCAATAAAAGATATTGTTTATATCTTTGAAAAAATAAATGATTTTGCGGATGAAACCGATAAAGAAGATTTACTTTCAAGAATAAGAGTATCATTAGCAAGGCAGATAAGTAAATCATTATGCAGTGAACAGGATAATGCTATACATGCTTTTGAATTATCTAATGAAAGTATTAAAAAGTTTATGGGTGATAAAAATCCTGATGATGAAGTAATCAGGATTGAAAGCAGTAAAATTGAAGAAGTACTTGATATTTTAAGAGAAAAAGTTCAGGAACTTACACCTGATGACAAAGAAATAATTCTCATTGCTCCTATGAAATTAAGACATATTATATTTTTGATATTATCTCAAATGATGCCGAATTTAAGAGTAATAGCAAGAGAAGAACTATTATTTGAATATCCTCTTCAAATAATAGCTACAATATAAAGAACAGAGCAGTTTATGCTGCTCTGTGATATTTTAAGTCCGACCAATTCCGCTTTTATATAATTATCAGCCTACACCGTTTGTTTCAAATAATTTATATACTTTAGATGCATCAAAATCTTTAACCATGCAAGCCATTGGATAACTGTGTAATAAATTGTGGAATTCCATTGATGAATTCGGTCCGTTAAATTTAACTTTTTGTTTTTGCATTGCAAGAATAAATTTATGAGTTATTGCTATTGTATTATCTATTGCAGCTTCTATATCATCCTGATTTGTTTCTTGTCCGCCGTTTGAACCTGCATATGTTTTAAAGTAATTAATATTTGTAAGTGCGTATAAAACATTACCAAAATCCGGTTTCATTTTGCCTTTGTCCATATCAATAATATTAATTGATTTATTTTTTTCATCTAATAAAAGATTGTTTGAGTTTAAGTGGTCAAATATATAACCTGCATCAGCTGCTTCTTTTATATAAGATATTAACTTTTCATATGATTCAACAGGTAAAACTGCTAATTTTACCAAAGATTCGGCATATTTAGCTTTTCTTTCGGGCGCTTCATAAGGTAACACTCCGGGTCTTATCTTTCCTGTTTCTTCATCGTATATTGTTGAAGCAGGAGGAACACCAATAGATTCACCTTCTTGTTTTCTTAATACTTCTATAAACATTGGTATATTTTTATGTGTTCTTAATTCTATTTCCGCAACCGGCTGCCCGACATTTATTTTTAAATTTCTGTCCATTATATCATTTATTTTAGATTTCTCGTAGTCAACATCACTATATGTGAAGCAGTTTGGTGTTCTTAATATATAGTCTTTATTATTAGGAATTTCATATGTTGTATGGCTGAAGCCTGTACCCATTACATGTGCTTCGGGATTCATAAGAATGCTTGGCAATTCTTTTAGTACAAATTCTGTTTTATCTGCCCAGCTGGTAAATTCATTTACTACTTCTTCTTGGATTGGTGCGGCATCTATGGGTGTTGTCGAACGAACAAATTCATCGTTCGGAATGCCTGCCATACTTATACGCTGCTGAGGTTGATTATTCTGTGATATTCTAAAAACATTTGTAAAATTAATAGGACTAATACTAACCATTTCCATTCTCCTGCTTTGCATATTTTCATAAGAATACTCAATATGTTAAATTGACATAACAGAAGAATGTTGTTAACAAACTTTACAATCTTTTTTCTTTAAAATTGGGGAACATATTCAATGTTCCGTCTTCATTACGCCAGTTAAACCAGCCAACTTTTGCCTGACCGGTATGGTCATTAATTGAAACAAGTATCCAGTTTCCTCTGATGACTGTAAAATTAACATATTCTGGAAATGTAAAAGTATCTATTGTCTTAGAATTAATATTTTCAGCGGAGTATAGTACTTTTTCATCTTTGGTAAGATCATTGAAAAATCTTAATCCGTATGGTTTTCCGTATTTATAAAACAAATCTTTATATGTATAGAAATCGGAAGGATTTTCATTATATACCCAACCCATTTGTCCTTCTTTTTGGTCTAAATATACGCTATACCAATTGTCTTCATTATTCATATCAACAGGTAAGAGAGCTACATTGTTAGACGGTACATATGCTATATATGAATGTTTTTGCATATTAGTAGAACGTACAATTGCTGATTTTCTTGAATCTGTATGAATAACTTTTTTGATAATTGCTGAATTAAAAGAAGGTGCAGAATATATATTATACTCTTTAGGCATATTTATAACGCCGATACCATAATATTTTATGCTCTTTCTGCCATACGGAACCGTATCCGCATTAACGGGCATAGTAAAAAATAAAAATATTAAAAATATAAGTGATAATATAAATCTTTTCATAGTTATATTATAGCAATATTTTTTTATATTTCAAAAAGTAAAGATATAAACATAATATATTGAAGCAAAAGAGATTACGTGCTAGATTATAAATGTATTAAAGCGGAAAACAAGGTGAAAGTCCTATACTGACCCGCAGCCGTACAGTCGGAATGCGTTTTAATACATGTTTACTAATACTTCGAGTCTAAGGAATGTGAACATTTTATATGGCTTTGATGTATTTCTGTAAATACAGAAGGAAAATCTATGAGTATATCAGGAATCAATGGTGTTCGTCCTGCAATAATTATTCAACAGGAAGCAAAAATTAAAGAAGAAATAGAAGATACAATAGTATTAAATGCATTAGAAAATGAATTATCTTCAAGAATGGAAAAAGAAGATGTTAATAAATGGATGGAAATAATAACCTCCATATGTAAAAGAGCGGGAATTGCGCCGAGAAAATTACCTATAAATGAGCATTTTCCGGGTAGTTTGACACAGGAAGAAAACCACGAAATATTATTGTCGGTGTTGGATACCGTAGTCTAAAATTCTGAACAACGACCAATCCGAGGAATAGAATACAGTTCTGCTATTCCTCTATTTTTTTAAATATTTGCTGATTAATTTTTGCCTGTTTTGCTGTCCAATCCTGCGTGCATTCAACGGATGCTTTTACAATGTCATTTATAGGATACTTTTTTATGCAATCCCAAGAGGAGTTCATTAAGTCGGTTTTATCAATTTGTTTGGCAAATTCATTGATTATAATATCCTTTTTTGTTTGTTCCATATCAAGAGAATTGACCGTTTCCGATATTTTTTGCATATAACCTTCAATGAAAGCATCATAAAAAATATTTTTATCTTCATCAGAATAATTAAAAGCAAAAGCAGTATTTGTAAATAACAATAAATAAATAATAAAGAGTTTTTTCATAATACGCCTCAAATAGAATTATTTAATCAATTTAATATTTTAAAAATCCCCTTATGTACATTTAGAGGTATACTATTTTATACTCTGCAAGATTAGTCTGTAGTTTATTTTTAGAATGACTTTATTGTCATTTTGAGGCGGTTAAACACTGAGTACTTAGAACATATAAAGTTGCCTGATTTACCACGATATCGTTTGCAATGACGGACAATTGTCCTCTTACCTCTCCCGTCAGGGAGAAAAATATATAATCCGATAATGTCAGACTTGCTTCACCTACAAATTTGAAGTAAAAATTAATTCAAATAGATTTGTAGCCTTTAAGTAAAAATTAATGTAACGATAATTTATTAAAATCCTTATGATGATTGACTTTTACCCCACACAGCGGTAAAATTGAATATCTGTTAAAAATACAGGGATATTGATATTTAAGAAAAGGGAGTATATCATTATGGCTTTTACACCAAAGAAAAAGAAAATTTCAGGTACTAAGAAAAAAGATAAAATAGTTTGGCAAAATAAAAAGCCATGGAAAAGCGCTTTGACTGTTAATGCTAATAGCGGTAACGA
>JAEEGL014295360.1_pt1 | contig 17068 bp, 14 predicted proteins | sample 9134231 | NCBI WGS metagenome assembly JAEEGL01 (sample SAMN16246548, study PRJNA631951) | gut metagenome | biome: gut microbiome; feature: rumen; material: fiber-attached | host: Bos | place: Iran: Karaj | collected 2018-10
GCAGACCTTCTCTTCGAGAACGGCATCGATGTTGAGGCTGATTACTCAGACAACAACATGAAAGAAAAGATCAAGAAGTTCAAGAACTACAAGGATCCCTACATCATCGTACTTGGTGACAAGGAGGCAGCAGAGAATACTGTTTCTATCAACGTACGTGGTTCAAATAAGCAGATTCAGAATGTGCCTCTTGATAAGTTTGTTGAGATGTGCAAGAAGATGAACGCTGAGCATACACTTGAACTCATTGATAGCGTAGAATAAGTGAATTGATTATATAAACAGATCAGTTCATTACTCTTGTAAAAATAAATCTGAGTAACATACAGATGAGGTTTTGATGGGCGAAATAAGTAGTTCTAAAAAAAGAGGGACTGCGGAGACGCTATGCGGAATATCTCTATATATAATATCCGCGGGAATGCTGGTATATTCAGTTTATCTCTGCTTTAGTCCTGACATATGGTATGACGAGCTTTTCAGTATCGAATTTGCCCGCAGACCGATATCGGAAATGATCAGATTAACAGCGGCGGATGTACACCCGCCGCTGTATTACATTATTGTACATTTTGCGATAGCGATAGGACATGCGGTAACAGATAACCTGAATCTGCCGGTGGCGATGATAGGAAGCATGGGAGCTGAGATTGTATGTGCCAAGCTTTCCAGTGTAGTTCCGTTGATCATACTCTTCATATATTCGGTTACGGCAGTTCGCAGAAGATATGGCAGTATTGCCGGAGGCCTGTTTTCAATGGCTGTAATTGCCATGCCGAACATGGCAGAGTACTCTGTTGAGATCAGAATGTACAGCTGGGTTATTCTTTTTATCACAGCAATGTGCATCCATGGCGAAGCCTTTATCGTAAGGGATAAGGACAAGGCTATACGTGGTCTTAAATGGGGAAAGGTTTTTCCTATTTTCATATATGGGTTGATGGCATGTTATACTCAGTACTATGCTGCTGTAGCAGTCTTTGCAATATATCTGTTTCTGATCATTCACTCAGTGTGTAAGAATATATGGCAGCTGGGAATACTGCTGATAAGCGCGAATCTGACGGTGGTTTTGTACATTCCGTGGTTAAGCGTCGTATTTTCTCAGGTGGGAACTGTGTCGCAGAATTATTGGATACTTCCCCTTACCTGGAGAAGCCTTGGAGGAGTTATTAAATATCTGATTCTTCCAGCATTCACGGTTCAGTGGATTGCTTATGCATTTGCGGCGGTGTTGTTTGCTTTGTCTTTTATTACGGTAATTAGTAATCTCAAAAACGAATATATGTGGCTGTGCTTCATGCCTATTATTGGAATAGTGATCTTTGGATTTGCGGTATCCTTTATTGTAAGACCAATTTTCGTCTACAGATATATGCTGCCCGGCATGGGCGCCTTCTGGTATGGTATAATCGTTGCTGTGTCAGATAGGAGATCCGGTCATACTGTAAGCGGAAGCTCAGATGAAGCCAACGGGCACCAGGGGAGTGTCTGCTCAGAATCCGGATATAACAGAGGAATGGTTTTCAGGATGCTTGGTATGGCACTGGTGGTCGTAATGGCGGCCATAAGTGTTAGGGATTTCTGGGCATTCAGAGGAAATGAGCTGTATAAGTGTGTGAACATGGTAAAGACAGCAGAGCTGTTTGACGACCTACGCAGTACTTATGATACTGTTATCATCAGTAATTTTGATCAGGTGGACGCTCTTCTGGCATTTTATCTGAATGAAAATGCCAGCGTGGGCGATGAGGCTATCCCGGTGCCGCTTTATGGAGCAGAACCCGAGATGCTGATTCAAAAGCTTGTGCCCGGTGTCGGAACAATAGAAACAGGCGCGGATGTGAGAAAGTTACTTGAGGATGGTCGAAAGGTACTTTTCCTTGGAAGCTTTAATTCAAGGGAAGATATTGTTAAGGATTGGGAAGATACCGAAGGAATTAAAAACACAAATGCCGGGAGCTTCCTTATGGAAAGATACTGGTTCGATGTATTTGAGCTTTCGCTTAAATGAAGATGCTTTTGTCTTAGAAGATTCAGGATTCTTTTTTAGTAGATTATTATAAATTGGATTTTGGAGGAGTTATAGGTTGATGAAGGGATTTATCAGAAAAAGATATGTACACTGCATAGGAATGGCACTGATTGTAGTCATGATGGTTTTGTGTACAAGGTTTTCATCCCATGCGGATATGAAGGAATTAAAGGAGTCTAAGTACTGTTCCTTTATTGTACCAAGTGGCTTCGGACCGACAGATACGCCGGGTACTTATGTCAATGAGTTTTATCCGCTGGAGTCAGCTAATGTGACCTACAAGATGACGCTGATACCTCAGGATAAGATTCTCACCAACGCCCAGAAGGCAGCAGGTGAGGATGCTTCCGGGACAGATGAGGATCTCCTCTACGATGAACTCACAAAGGAGATGTATGAGGAAATTCAGGCTGAAAACTATACAGCTCTCTATGGAGAGAACATTGGCTTCAAGGTTGAGGACTTTAAGGATATAAATATAGATGATTTCCCCGGATATATGATAACCACCTCCTTTACGCCGGAGGATTCAGAGAAAATCCATCAGACCGTCATCATAGTTCTGTCCAAGAACAAGGTTTACACGGTCGTATACTCCCGTGCCGAGGATGATGACTTCGACGAGGCTTTTATAGACAGCATCGCAAGTATCCACGTTGTACAGTGATGTTTTTTGCACCGGCAAAGGAGGAAAAGCTCACATCCACATGATATAGAATGATTGAAAAATAAACGCTGAGAATTGTAGAGTTCTCAGCGTTTTTAAAAAAGGTAAAGGGGAGGAGAGACAACATGAAACCTGTAACGAAAGAGGATATCAGACAGGCATTTGAGACACTTGGAATTCATAAGGGACAGGTGATGATGGTGCACACATCGCTTGGTGCCATTGGGTACGTGTGCGGTGGAGCGCAGACTGTGATAGAGGCGCTTATTGAGGGCGTCGGGCCGGAGGGGACGATAATGATGCCTACACAGTCATGGAAGAATCTTGATCCGGAGGATGGTGTTCACTGGACTGTACCTGAGGAATACTGGCAGATCATTCGTGATAACTGGCCTGCGTATGATAAGATGATCACACCCACCAACACTATGGGTGCGGTGGCAGAAATGTTCAGATCATGGCCCGGAGCAGTACGTAGCGATCACCCCGCAAGGTCTGTGGCTGCATGGGGCAAACACGCAGAATTCCTCACCGCTGATCATGATCTCTCCAATATTTTCGGAGAGGGTTCACCAATCGGCAAACTTTATGAGCTGGATGGTGATGTGCTTCTGATAGGTGTTGATAATGACAAGAATACATCCATACATCTGGCTGATGTGCGCGCAACTTATCCGGGGAAACATAATTGTATTGAACACAGTGCCATTATGGAGAACGGCAGTCGCGTATGGAAGGCATATGAAACTCTTTTTGTTGATGGAGAAGATTTCGTTGATATTGGCATTGATTTTGAAAAGCAGCACGATGTCAAAAAGGCTTCATTGGGCGACGCAACCCTCCGTTTGATGAAACAGAGAGATATAGTGGACTTTGCCATCGAATGGATCGAACAGAACCGAAAATAATAAATACATAGCTTATGGGAGTTATGCTTAAAAAAATGTGAGATGCCGATAGATGCCTGAAATTGTGATGATATGGAGATTTTCATATGATAATAAGAATTGCGGATAAAAATGATATAGATTTGATGATGAGCAGCAGATTGGAGATGTTAAAAGAGGTAAACTCTCTGGATGCAGATTATCAGTACTCTGAGAGTTTTGTAGAAGACAGCAGGAAATATTTCCTTGAGGGAGAGCAGACAACTGTCCTTGCATTGGAAGGGGACAGAGTTGCAGGCTGTGCCACTATCTGCTATTTCACGATAATGCCCACATTCTCACATCCTACAGGTAAGAGAGCTCACTTAATGAATGTGTACACTGCCAAGGAGTATCGCAGACAAGGCATAGGAATAAGGATGGTCGATATGCTCATTGAGGATGCTTGGAGTAAAGGCGCTACGGAAATCAGTCTTGACGCAACAGAGGCCGGGAGACCGCTTTATAAGAAATTCGGATTTGAGGATTCAGGAGAATGCATGGTTCTGGTGAAGAACTGAAATACCACAGCAGGTTTAAGAAGCTTGGCAGGAGAGCATGTCACAAAGTAAAGCAGTAAGTATCAGCATTGACATCGGACACATTTAGGAATATACTACATGCAAATGATAACAATTCTCAAAATTGTTTTAGGAGTTATATATGGTAGCAAGTATATTTATCGGTTTGATCATCGCGGTACTCATAGTACTCGATGTCAGATATATTATCCGAAAGAAACGCCAGGGAGGTTGCATAGGCTGTTCAGAGTCTGGTTGCAGCTGCGGATGCAGCAAATGCAACAGTGCCCCTGCTAAGAGATGACAAGACAGGGGACAACAAGACAAGGGGACGGTTCTAGTGACTTATATTATAAGTCACTAGAACCGTCCCCTTGTCTTGTCTAAACTGACTTATCGCTTGCTCCAGGTTCTGGGGGACATGAGGATGAGCATCGGAAGGAGCTCAAGACGTCCTGCCAGCATGTCGAACATCAATACAAATTTGGAGAAATCTGAGTAGGCACTGAAGTTACCGGTGGGACCTACCATACTAAGACCGGGACCGATGTTGTTCAGAGTAGCCGCAACGGCTGTGAAGTTGGTCTCATAATCGAACTCATCGATGGAGATCAGAAGAGTTGAGATTATGAAGATAACAACGTACATGCTCAGGTATGCGGATACTGATTTGACAACGGTAGAATCGATCGGATCACCGTCCATATATACCTTTTTTACGGACTTTGGATGCACGATGTAAATAAGCTCATTCTTAGTCGCTCTGAGCAGAATGATGAATCGTGACAGCTTGAATCCGCCTCCAGTGGAACCGGCACATGCTCCTGTCAGCATCAGGAAAGCCAGAAGTGTCTTTGCCAGCTGAGGCCACTGGTTGAAGTCCAGGGTTGCAAAACCGGTGGTTGTCATCACTGATGCAACTGTAAACAGTGAGTGATGGAAGGATTCAAAAGGTGTGGCGGTAATTCCCTGATGATAGATCAGGCAGGCAATTACTGTTGCTGAGCCGAACATCAGGAAGAGATAGAGCTTTACTTCATCGCTCTTGAGTGCTTCCATAGGACGCTTGGTGATCAGGTAGTAATACACACTGAAATTGATACCACAAAGTGCCATAAATACTATTATAACTATCTGAGTAGGTGTGCTAAATGCACCTATACCTTCATTTGTAAGTCCAAATCCACCGGTACCTACGGTAGCGAAGGTGGTTGTGAAGGCCTCATATGGATTGAGTCCTGTGAGCATGAGGCACAGTATCTGAAGTACTGTTATGCCGATGTAAATCATGTACAGGATTTTGGCTGTCTCACGAACCTTTGGAACGAATTTACCCACTGAGGGGCCCGGGCTTTCTGCACGCATCAGGTGCATACTGTAGCCGCCGGCCATAGGCATGATCGCCAGAATGAAAACGAGTACACCCATTCCTCCGATCCAGTGAGTAAATGTACGCCAGAACTGGACGCTGTAATACATTGATACATCATTAAGAATGGTTGATCCTGTTGTTGTAAGACCGGAAATAGTCTCAAAGAGAGCATCTACATAGGTCTCTGTCACCCCGGTGAAAACAAATGGAAGAGCACCAATGACACTTATCAGGATCCAGGTAAGTGCGGTTGCGACAAATCCTTCTCGAGCATAAATTGCATAGCTATCAGGTTTAAAATGTGCGCCGATGGCACCGCCTATAAGGCATACAGCTGAGAGGATTCCAAATACCATACCGCAAAATGGTTCGCCATATATTAAGGCGACAATCAGCGGTAAAACCATAAGGATTCCGGTTATCTGCATTACACGAAATAACAGGAATCGTATCATTTTATAATTCATACCATATCTCCCAAATAATTACGCTAAGATGTCTGAGATGTCCAAAAGACCAAGCTGGCTGGTTATGATAACGATGGTGTCGCCTGCTTTTATCTCACTTTGACCGGTAGGAGATATAATCTCGCCAAGTCTGTTAATGAGCGCAACAAGAATACCCTTTTTAAGATTTAACTCAGAGAGTGTCTTGCCAAGGACAGGAGAGTTTTCCGGCACGAAGAATTCTATTGCCTCAACTCTGTCACCGTTCATCTTATAGAGGGCTTCAATACTGTTGTTACCCATTGAATTACTCATACCGCGGACAAACTGCACGATTCTCTGCGCAGTGATGTTCTTGGGATAAATAATACTGCCTATCTGAAGAGAGCCGATTATATCGCCGTAATTGACACGGTGTACTTTGGTAATAAGCTTGGCTTTGGAGTTGATGCTCTTTACAAACATTGAGAGCATGATGTTCTCTTCGTCCAGGTTGGTGAGAGCCACAAAGGCTTCGGTACCGGCAAGCCCTTCTTCCATGAGAGTATCCTTGTCTGTTCCGTCAGCGTTTATAATGAGTGCCTGAGGGAGCAGGTCGGAAAGTCTCTTGCAGCGTTCAAGATCACGCTCGAACAGCTTTACATCAATACCAAAGGTTATGAGCTGCTGTGCGAGGTAATAGCCAGTAGAACCGCCGCCTATGATCATGGCTGAGTGTACTCTTGTGGTTGGCAGACCGATTTTTCTGAAGAAATCTGCGATATTGCGGGATGCTCCGACAATTGTCAGCTCATCACCGGCGCGCAGTACGAAGTCACCGTTCGGAATGGATACCTCATCCGCACGGGAAACAACGGCAATAAGCACTTTACTCTTGATCTCACCCTGAATTTCACGAAGAGACTTATTACAGATCTTGAGATTATCCGATACTGTCATGTGCACTATTTCGGCACGTCCCTGAGCGAAAGTCTCGATTTTGGTAGCAGCAGGGAATTTGAGCAATCTTGCGGCCTCATTAGCTGCAAGCTCTTCCGGGTTAACTACCAAAGATAATCCAAGCTCTTCCTTAATGAAGTCTATTTCCTTTTTATAGATGGGGTTCTTTACTCTGGCGATAGTGTTGCAGTGACCTGCCTTACGCGCGATCAGACAACACAGGAGATTGAGCTCATCATTTCCGGTAACTGCGATCATAAGATCCGCATATTCTATACCGGCATCCTTCATAACAAGATAGCTGGCACCATTTCCTACGATGCCCATTACGTCAAAGTTATTGACAACTGACTGGATAACGTCTTTTTTCTGTTCAATGACGGTTACGTCATGCCCTTCACCGCTGAGCTGTTCAGTGAGGGCTGCTCCGACATTACCGCAGCCTACGATTATGATCTGCATAAAATGCCTCCAAAAATTTAGATACAGATTAAATTATAATACGATATTAAGACTTTTTTAAGATTAATTTATATGCGATTCATTGTTTTTTCTATGCCTAAAAATTATACTTTGGTTTAGGTGAGGGGATAATGTCAGTATTAAAGGAGATTGCAGGTTAAATGAGGAACTTTCTGAATCGTTTTTTCCAGGGGCGATACGGTGCCTATGGAATTGACAGATTGACCAAATGCCTGACTGCTGTGGCATTGGTCCTGCTTATATTATCATTCTTTACTCCCCTAGAGTTCTTTTACTATATTGCCTTTATAATCGTGTTTTACGGCTATTTCAGGCTTGTTTCCAAGAATGTCCCTGTCAGATATAAAGAAAATGAGGTATTTGTCAGGTACACTGATAGAATAGTCGGGATTTTCAGGAAACCTAAGAGCAATATACTTAACTATCGTACCTTTCATATTTATAAGTGTCCGGGCTGTGGGCAGAGGATTCGCATTCCACGCGGAAAGGGGAAGATCGCGATAAGATGTCCCAAGTGCGGCATTGAATTCATAAAACGTGCGTAATAGAGGGTTATATGCTGAAATACTTAGTTGTTTACGCAAGTGAAACCGGGAATACCAAAAAGATAGCGGATGAGATATTTTATGCTCTCCCTTCTGACTCCAAAGAAGAGATAAATGTTAGGAGCTGGATAGGAAAGCATGATGCTGAGACCTATTTTATCGGTTATTGGGCTAACAGAGGCACCTGTTCTCTGGAGGTCATTGACCTCATTTCTTCACTGCATGGCAAGAATGTGGCATTCTTTGGAACGTGTGGTATGGGAAATGACCAGGACTATTACAGACAGATTGAGCATATTGGACTGTTGTGGCTGCCTGAGGACAATAATTATCTCGGCGGATATTTTTGTCAGGGCAGTATGCAGCCTGTGATAAGGCAGAGATACGAAGAACTTAGAGGTAAAGTTGATGACAGAAAACTGGACAGTATGATCGCCATCTTCGATGAGGGGCAGTCGCATCCGAATAAAAAGGATCTGCTCAAGGCGAATGTTTTCGCGGATACTGCGATACATAAACTGGACAGTAACGATACATATTCAAATCTGAAAGACATCATTTAAGGGACTTTGCAAAATGGTATGCAAAGTCTTTTTTATGTTGAACGTTTGTTATATTATTATTTTCAAAGGCAAAAAAGGGAGGAAAATAATATGCCATCATGGTTAAAAGATGCGGTTTTCTATGAGATTTACCCGCAGTCATTCTGTGATACAAATGCGGACGGAATCGGTGATATTGAGGGAATGATCACAAAGCTTGATTATGTTAAGAGTCTTGGATGCAACGCACTCTGGATCAACCCGATTTATGATTCGCCATTTAAGGATGCGGGTTATGACGTGCGCGATTATAAAAAGGTCGCACCCAGGTATGGAACGAATGACGACCTTGTGAGACTGTTTGAGGAAGCTCATAAGAGAGACATTAAGGTGCTTCTGGACCTTGTGCCGGGACATACCTCTGAGGAACACGAGTGGTTCAGGGAGAGCTGCAGTGCAGATAAAAATGAATATTCAGGCAGATACATCTGGACCAACGGTGCTTTTTGCGGAATTGCGGGGCACCCGTATATTGGCGGTGAGGCAGAGCGCGATGGATGTTATATGCTCAATTTCTTCAAGTGTCAGCCTGCTCTCAACTACGGAGTACTCAATCGCACTGAGGATTGGCAGATGGCACCGGATGCGCCTGACTGTATCGCGACCAGAGAGGCTATGAAGGATATTATGCGCTTCTGGCTTGATAAGGGTTGTGATGGATTCAGAGTGGATATGGCCGATTCTCTTGTAAAAGAGGACGATGAGGTGAAGAGTGCCACAGGTAAAGTGTGGCAGGATATACGTGCGATGCTTGATAAGGATTACCCCGAGGCAGCACTTGTTTCTGAGTGGTGTAACCCTGAGTGTGCACTGAAATACGGTTTCCATGCGGATTTCTATCTTGATCATCATGGAAATGGCTACAATGTGCTTTTCAGAGACTGGGAGACAGAAGGCGGAGATCACAGCTATTTTAAGCAGGATGGCGGCGACAGCCCTATGAGATTCCTCGCTGATTATCAGAAAAAATATGAGAATTCCAAGGAATATGGTTACATCAGTTTCATCACCTGTAACCATGATACACCCAGATGTTCCAAGACCCTTACAGAGAGGGAACGCAAGCTGGCTTATGCCTTTGTTTTCACCATGCCGGGAGTACCCTTCCTTTACTATGGCGATGAGATAGGTATGAGATATCTCGACGGAGTCAGAACCAAGGAGGGCGGATTTGCCCGCACCGGATCCAGATCACCCATGCAGTGGGATTCTGATAAGAAAAACTACGGCTTCTCAGATGCGGACGAAGCTATGCTCTATATACCGCAGGACAGCGCGGCTGATGCTCCTTCAGTGGCTAAGGCTGAGGAGAATCCTGATTCAATCCTTCACACTGTCAGAAGCATAATTGCGCTCAGACATGAGTATGAGGATCTTCAGGCTGAAGGAAAATTCGAAGTGATTCATGCAGCGGATAATGACAGACTCTTTGTATACAGAAGAGGAGAACTCGTTGTTGCTATTAATCCCGGTACTGACGAACTTCGTGCATCAAAAAAAGACTGTGGAGAGATTTCCTTCGATCTCATTTATGGCATCGGTGAATCTGATGTCACAGAGGATGAGATAGTACTTGGCCCTCAGTCTTTTGCAGTGTGGAGATAGTCTGAATTTAATCTGTTGTCACTCAAATCTGGCGACAGACAGGAAGATTGCAACGAGTATCAACAAAACAAATATCGTGAATATGATTGTGAGTATCTTGGTGAACAGAGCGTACTCAAGCCATTCTCCGTTGAAAAATACAAATCGTATGAATACAAGGAGAAAGATGAGCTCAGCAAGTGCGATTATTGCATCATATATAATTGACATTAGGGTTATTGAAGCCATGGGTGCCAGAATCATTATTCACGTCCTTTGTTTTGAATTTTTGCGGAAAAACATCTCAGAGATCCAGTCGGATAGGTGAAACAGGCGACTTTCTTCCTGAAATCATTATAACAAATAGGCAAATGTTAAAAAATGAAAAATATATTAAATACTTTCGATAAGTGCAAAATCATAAACGCTGATGTACTCAAGATCACAGCGGTGATTACCATGCTCGTAGACCACATTGGCGCGGGTATTTTCCTTAGAATGATCCAGGCAGGAATTTATCCATTTGGTATGGATTTTGAAGGGGCAAAAAACCTATATTACACGACCAGACATATCGGAAGACAGGCATTCCCGATTTACTGTTTCCTGCTGGTCCAGGGACTCATACATACGAAGAATATCTATAAATATCTGCTTAATTTGGGAATATTCGGAATCATTTCGGAGATTCCTTTTGATATAGCACTTAAAGTCAAGGATGATGTCACGTCTACCAATATACTTCAAATGCTGAATCAAAATGCTGAGATAGTCTATAAGAGCTGCAATGTTTATTTTACACTCCTGATAGGGCTTGCTGTCATATGGGTGATGAAACAGGTGGAGGAGAGACTGTTATTTGAAACACCTGATTCGCCGCTTGGATTCACGGCAAAAAATCCATTCTATATGATACCGTATTTCCTGCCGGCTGTAGCCGGGGCGGCGTTTGCATATGTGGTTGATACAGATTATGACTTTTGGGGAATCACCCTGATCGCAATTCTTTTTGTATTCAGGAAAAATCAGCTGATAGCCTCGTTGCTGGGGTATATTTTTCTGATGAATCTGGCATCCGAGAGATGGGCGATATTTGCCTTTATCCTCATCATCTTCTACAACGGTGAGCGCGGAGCTATATCCAGGAAGTTTAAATACGCTTTCTATGCATTCTATCCGTTGCATCTGATAGCTATTTATCTCATCAGGTTGAAGATAATGGGATGAAGTTGTCTAAAAATGAAAAAACGGAATATTTGTAATAACGATAAATTTTTCAATATTTTTGAGTAGTTAGTATTGACATAATTTATGGGGAATTTAGAATAGAAGTTGTCACGAGTCCGGAATAATAATTCGGAAAAATAATCTAATCATGGAGGAATTGCATATGAGTAAGTTCTCAAAATTTGGTGCAGCAGCACTCGCTCTTGCACTGTCTGTAACTATTCTATCTCCAACACATGTATTTGCTGCTCAGAATACAAGTCAGTCACTTTACAGAAATTCTGATCTAGGTGACAGCAGTTCAGTAATTACAGAGGATGTTAAGGATTATCTTAGCAGCGGAAAAATAACAGTAACAGGAGCAACCAGTCAAGAAGCAAGAGATGCTGTAAAAGAGGTTGTTCTTAAAAAAGCTGTTGCTGAAGGATTTGCAACAACAACTGAACCTAAATATGAATACGGTTATAGTTCAACAACAATCGGAATGACAACATATTATTACAGTTCATCTGCTTCCATATATGCAGAAGCGGATTATGATAGTTCAACTAAAGTATATATAGGTGAACTTACCAGGGCAAAGTTCTACCGTTACACAAATTCATTAAGAAATATTACCTCTATAACAAGAATTGAGGCACTTGGCAGACAATCTTCTGACTCAGCTGACTATAATAAGTTCGTTTCAGCTATAAGAGTTAGAAAGGATTATACTACATTTCTTAATGTAGAACTCTTGGCAGGCGATGACGCTATTAAGGTTAAGATGGGCAAAAAAGACAAGAAGGTATTGAACGCATCTGTAGTTAAGAAGATGGGAAGAACTATCGCTTCAAATGAAGACGGTGCTGAAATTCAAACTATGGCAGATGGCAAATATGAGGTTTCTTACTACAATAGTGCAGGTGAAAAGATCATCGTCGGAACTTTTGATAAGTATGAAGATGCTTTAGCTGCAAAAAAGGATTCTGTAAGAGGCAGCTATGCTACCAGATATATTAAGCTTGCTCCTAAAAAGTCAGGCAGCGCAAGTGTTACAATCGAGTTCTATAACGGCAAAAAGAAGAGCTGCAGCACAAAGGTTAAAATCTATGTTGTGGATGATACAGATGTATTCAGTACATTCACATATGGTGGAAAATCATTAATAGAAGATGCTTCAAATCCTAAATATATTAACTATAATCTTAAGAGAGGCCAGCATTCCAATCTTGCAGCAAAGAAGGGTAAACTGGTAGTAAAGGGAAATCAGAATTATCAGATCAAGAAAATTGAAGTAGGTACTCTCTATGATGAAGTAGTTGATGATCCTACTGATTATCCTGAAAACTATGATTCATATAAATATTCTTACACAACCACAAATCATAAAGTTGATTTGAATGGTGATGGTGATTTTGATGATACTGTAAATGGTGTAAAAGAGACAAGCGTTTCATATAGATACAAGACAGTAAAGTCTGGTAAGAAAATCACTCTCGGAACAGTTACATCAAAGAGCGAATTTAACAGAACAGGTAGTCACACATATAAGGATTATAAAAATGCCAATGGTGAAAAAGTAACATCATCTTCATCAGGAAAAGAAATGGATGGCTTCTATGCACCTACAATTATTAGGGTTACTTACTTTGACAAGCTCAATAAGGAGTATGGAGTATCAACAAGAACTTTATATGTTGCAAAGAAGTAATTCAATAGCTGCTTAAAAAGCAAAAGAATCATGGGACCGATATCATTTGATAACGGTCCCATTTTTGTGACATGAAAAGAGTGTCTTTTAAAAGGGAAATAATGAATGAGGTATTTTTACAAATCAGTCCGGACATGTTATATTGTTTCTGCCCTTTGGGGGACAATTTTGTAATGTTAATGAATATTAAATGTAAGTGTTAGTTATGAATATTTTAAATGTAGAAAACGTATCAAAATCATATATGTCAAAACCTGTGCTTAGCGGAGTTTCTGTAGGAATAAGTGATACAGATAAAATCGGTGTAGTCGGTACCAATGGAACAGGAAAATCAACACTTCTTTCGATTGTTGCAGGGGTGACTGCTCCGGACAGCGGACAGGTTATTTCAAGTAATGGACTACGCATTTCGTATCTTCCTCAGAATCCTGTCTTTGATATGGAAAAGAGTCTATTGGAAAACATAGCGGGTAAGATATACGCCGGCACTGATCACTGGGACAAAATGGGAGAGATAAAGGCAAACTTATCCAAGTTTGGTATTGATGATCCGGAGTGTAATCCATCCATTCTTTCAGGCGGACAGAAGAAAAGAGCAGCTCTGGTAGCAGCAATCATGACTCCGTCAGATCTTTTGATCCTGGATGAGCCGACTAACCATCTTGATTCTGATATGATCGAATGGCTTGAGGATTTCCTTAGGCATTTCAGAGGCGCACTTCTTATGATCACACATGACAGATATTTCCTGGATGAAGTGACCAATCAGATTCTGGAGGTTGATAAAGGCAGCGTATATCGCTATGAATCCAACTACTCAGGTTTTTTGGAATTAAAACAGCAAAGGCTTGATTACGAGCAGGCAGCAGAGAGGAAGGCGGCCACTCTTTACAGAAAAGATCTTGCATGGATGCTTAGAGGAGCCAGAGCTCGTTCAACCAAGCAGAAGGCTCACATTCAGAGATTTGAGGAATTAAGAGACAGACAGCGTCCCGAAGAGGAAAGACAGGTAGAGCTCTCTTCACTTCCTACAAGAATGGGAAATAAGACAATAATCGTTGATGAGATTTCAAAGTCCTATGAGGGAAAGGTGCTTTTTAAAGGTTTTTCTTATATATTCGGTAAGCTGGACAGAATAGGCATCATCGGCCCCAATGGCTGTGGAAAATCAACGCTCCTTAAGTGTATAGTGGGTACTGTGACTCCCGATTCCGGCTCTGTTGAAATAGGACAGACTATCAAAATCGGTTACTTCGGACAGGAAAATGAGGCACTCGATGAAAGCAAGAGAGTGATTGACTATATACGGGATACAGCGGAGTTTATAAGGACTAATGACGGACTTACCTCTGCATCGGTCATGTGCGACAGATTCCTCTTTAATCCTGAGATGCAGTATGCTCCTATCTCCAAACTGTCAGGCGGTGAAAAGAGGAGATTGTATCTCCTTAAAGTTCTCATGGAGCAGCCCAATGTCATCATTTTGGATGAGCCTACAAATGACCTGGATATTCAGACACTTAGGATACTGGAGGATTATCTGGACGGCTTTGCGGGAATCATCATTACAGTAAGCCATGACAGATATTTCCTTGACCGCGTAGTGACTAGGATATTTGCCTTTGAAGAAGACGGCAGTTTGTACCAGAGCGAAGGCGGATATTCCGATTTTCTGGTGCATAAGAAGGAAGCTGATGCTGATACCGACGCCGCCGTTACCAAGCCTGCTTCGGCAGAAGATAAGTCAGCGAAGACAAAGTACCGCGCTCCCCGTGAGAAGACAAAACTCTCCTTCAAGGAACAGCGCGAGTACGACAATATCGAATCGGAGATCGAAGCCCTCGAGGAAAAGAGTGCTGAACTAGAGTCACAGATAGCCGAAGCTGCTACCGACTATCCCAGGCTCATGGCCCTCAGCAAAGAAAAAGAAGAAGTCGATGCTGAGATAGAGAGAAAGATGGACAGATACGTTGAACTCCAGGAAATGGTAGATAGCTTCAATGCTGATAACTGATATATATGTGCAACATGGCTTTAATGGAAAGTCTGATAACTTCAAATTTGTAACTCATAAACGTATTTGAAAGAAGTGCTAAATTAACTATTCATGAACACAATCGGCCCACATATTGATAATTACTATTTCTTTGGATTGCCATAACCCCTCTGCCGGAAAATAAACATGTATGTTACACGAAGCTGCCTTGAAAAACGTCAGTACTTAGTTGGTGTTTTTTACCAACTTAGTACTGTTACGTTTTTCACGGAGCGGAAGCGCCAGCTGAGAGTAACATACATGTTTATCAACCCGGCAGAGGTATTATTGACAACCAAACTTAATGATTGCAATTTGGGGCCGATTCGTGTAAATTAAATATGTCGCATGACTGGCGGATTTGTGGAGGTACCACAGGGGAGTGCGATACTTTGAGTAAGATTGTCGACCGCCTGGGCAGAACCAATTATGTGGTATGCCCAGGCGGTTTTCGTTTTTTTTTGACGTAGATACTAATAAACCAAGGCATGCCGGAAACAAAATCAAAGGAGCCAAGTACTGTCCCGCGAACAAAGTGAGTGGTTGACAGCACTGGCATCCGACAGTGTTTGGCAGAAATAAACTAATTTTAAAGAGGAGAAGAACTATGAGAAATCTGGAAGCTGAACTTAAATCCAACGCCTATCCGGGACGCGGGATAGTGATTGGTACAAGTGCCGATGGGAAGTATGCTGTGACAGCATATTTCATCATGGGCAGAAGTGAGAACAGTAGAAACCGTGTCTTTGTGACAGAGGGAGAGGGCATCAGAACCGAAGCTTTTGACCCTGCAAAGCTTGAGGATCCCAGCCTTATCATCTACGCACCTGTTCGCGTAAGAGGAGACTACACCATCGTTACCAACGGTGATCAGACTGATACCATCTATGATCTGATGGAGGCAGGACAGTCTTTCGAGGAATCACTCAGAACCAGAGAGTTCGAGCCTGATGCTCCGAACTATACACCTCGTATTTCCGGACTTATGCATATAGATGATGGCAAGTATGACATCTCAATGTCTATTCTTAAGAGCGACAAGGGTGATCCTTCATCAACTCTGAGATTCACCTATACATATGAGAAGCCCGCTGCAGGTAAGGGATATTTCATCCACACATATATGGGAGATGGCAACCCGCTTCCCAGCTATGAGGGAGAGCCTACAGAGGTTGAGATCGCAGGTGACATCGATACTTTCACACAGACTATCTGGAATGCTTTAAATGAAGATAATAAAGTGTCATTATTTACACGTTTTATCGATATTGTAACAGGCGAGTACGAAACACGCATCGTAAACAAGAATCAGTGATAAAAGCGTCACAACTGGCTCACAGTCGCATATTAACAGTTTGAATCAGATATAAACAATCGCTTATTAAGGAGAGAAAAATGAAAGAATTAGCATTGAAATATGGTTGCAATCCGAATCAGAAGCCCTCAAGAGTTTTCATGGAGGATGGCTCTGATCTTCCTATAGAGGTATTAAACGGCAAGCCGGGATACATAAATCTTCTTGATGCCTTCAACGGTTGGCAGCTCGTATCAGAGCTTAAGGCAGCAACAGGAATGCCTGCAGCAACATCCTTCAAGCACGTATCACCTGCCGGTGCTGCAATTGGCCTCCCGCTTACCGATATTGAGAAAAAGATCTACTGGGTTGAGGATCTGGGCGACCTTTCACCCATGGCGTCAGCTTATGCCAGAGCAAGAGGCGCAGACAGAATGTCTTCCTTCGGAGATTTCATCTCTCTTTCAGATACCTGTGATGAGGATACAGCACGCCTTATCAAGAGAGAGGTATCAGACGGAATAATTGCTCCCGGATACACAGATAAGGCTCTTGAGATTCTCAAGGCCAAGAAGAACGGCAACTATGCGGTTATCAAGGTTGATCCTGAATACAGACCTGCAGCAATCGAGAAAAAACAGGTATTTGGTGTTACTTTTGAGCAGGGACACAATGATATAATAATTGATGATAAGATGC
>JAEEGL015177561.1_pt1 | contig 17068 bp, 11 predicted proteins | sample 9134231 | NCBI WGS metagenome assembly JAEEGL01 (sample SAMN16246548, study PRJNA631951) | gut metagenome | biome: gut microbiome; feature: rumen; material: fiber-attached | host: Bos | place: Iran: Karaj | collected 2018-10
TCCACCATATCCGCCATGGTGATGATCAGAGCACTCTGCATCTTTGTAATGGCTTCCGACTTTCTCCGGTTATCATTCAATTGATAGACCGTATCTCCGGTCAGCTTACAAAGCGCTCGATAAAGCTGTTCCACCTCATCTCCCGTACGGATATCCAGCTCCTCGATCTTGTTCAGGCTTTCTTCTTTGGTGCCGACACTCTGCTCGACCAGTTCATTTGCGCATACTGTCATCCCCAGGATCGGAAATACGATATGATATCTGGTCATTAAAATACTCATTGCCAGAACCAGGGATAACACACCGCTGAACAGAAGCAGTACTCTTCCGATAAAATATACCAGCCTGCTCCGGATCAGTTCGGTTTCCACATTTGAGATCGCATAGCATACACATTTTCCGTTTCGGTCATACACCGGACAGTAGGATGCGATAAAACTTCCGTATTGATCGTTCATCTCCACTGTCGGCATTTTCTTTCCCGCCAGCAGATCTTCCAGGTATGGCAAATAGGCCTCTTCATACGGAACGATCGTCCCCGGCATCTCTCCCGGAACAAAGGCCCCGTTGTTTAATACCGCATCCAGATCAAATACCACATGGCATCCGTCTGCTTCGATCTTATATACATACAAAAACGCGATATCCTCCGAGCTGTTCTTGATCATACGCAGTCGTTCCATGGTCTGCAGGTATTCCGGCATCGAAGTACCTGCTTCCAAATACGCATCCACCTGTTCCGGATCGATCAGTTCCGAAGCAAGATACGCGATCTGCGTAGCCGATGCCGATAACGAATCGATCGTACTTTCCCGAAAACTCATGATACTGAAGATTAACGCAACTACCGTCATAAGAAGCGTAGAAAAAATGATGATCAGATTGATCCTGGTAGCAATGGACATCCGCCCCCGCAGCCGGCTGGTGGATTTTTCCATTTCTTCAAAAGACATGGGCTTTTGTCTCCAGGAAGACAGATGTACATTGTCCTTTACCCTGCGCGGGACCAGACGGATGATCAGCAACGCAACACCTACTGATATTGCTTTATCACAAACATCCGTAAGATACGAGGAGATCATATGACACCCAAAATCCCCTACACCCAGGTGTTGCGAAAACCAGGTAAAGATCTTTACAGAGATCGGTGCCTCCGAGGGCGTCGCATAAAGGTACCAGGTGATCCCGCCGCCGATCCCGCCACCGATCAGAGCCAGCAGCAAAATATACAACATCAGATCCAACAGGCTCTTTTCCGGGTTTGCACTTTTTTCTTCCCGATATTTCTTTGCTTTTTTATACAAAGAATATTCGCCAAACCATGCTGCCGTCAGGATCGCGATCAGCATATTGAGTGACGCATAGAAAATAGATTCTCCATCCAGCAGGAAATTGACGGCATTTGTAAAAAAGGCCGTCAATACTCCCGGAACGATACCACCCAACGCCGTAGCCACAATGGTTCCGATGGTATCAATATAAAACGGCAGATCCGTTGATCGTACAACCAGCGACAGAAGAATGTTCAACAACAGAGAAACGGCCATCAATGCGATGACCGCAGGATGCAGTATACCATTCTTTCTTCTGCTCTTCCCGGAATTCATATCTCTGAATTCGGCTCTCCTATACCGTGTACTGTGACAGGTCCGTGTTGATCTCATCCGAATACTGATTCAGATTCTCTGAGATCGAAGTAATGTTTTCCGTTTCGGTCCGAAGGATATTGCTCTCCGTTACGATCCGGTCGCTCAGCCCCAATACTGCATTGATACTGGATGCCTGTTCTTCTGTGGTAGCGGCGTTGTTGGATGCCACATCATTGATCCGCTCGATCCCGCCGGCAATCTCAATGATGCCTTCCGTAGCCTTTGCCACATCTCCGCAGATCTTATGGAAGGATGCGTTTGCCCCTTCCACACCGCTCACGCAGGCTTCCATATCTCTGGAGCAGATATCCGCTTTTTTATTGATATCCTCCATATTCTTCGTAATGTCATCCACCAGTTTACGGATCACATCGGTAGCCTCCGAAGACTGCTTTGCCAGAGCACCTACCTCGCTGGCAACGACCGCAAATCCTTTGCCCATATCCCCGGCTCTGGCCGCTTCGATCGAAGCATTCAGGGACAGCAGATTGGTCTGTGCAGAGATCGCATTGATCGTGTCGGTGATCCCGGTGATCTCTTCAACGGATTTTGCCGTTGCACGGATCAGTTCCGTCAGCTCACTGATGGTATCGTTCAGCGTATTCACATTCTGCGTCATGCTCTCCATCTCATCCTTGCCTTTCGAGGATGCTTCCAGCGTCTCATCGCACAACGCCTTGACTTCCTGCGCGTTCTGAGAAAGCTGTCCGGAAGTCGTTGCCAGTTCTGTTGCCGCATGCGCCACATCTTCAATCGAAGCATTCATATCGCCGAGTGTCGTATTCAGTTGTTCGATGGACTCTCCCTGATTTAAGTTGGCTTCCGAAAGTTTACGGGAAATATCAAAGCACTCTCCCGCGCGGTTGTTCATGGCACCGGAAATATTGGACAAACGATCGAGGGTAGAAGGCATCTTTTCGATGTATGCGTGCAGACGCTCACTAAGTGGCGTGATGTCATTATTTCCTTCCGGTACCAGTGTCACGGTAAAGTCGCCCTTGCTGATATCGGTAATACGCTGTGTTACCGTCGTTACCGGATTGATGGCCTTGCTGATCAGGATGTACATCACTACAGAAAGTACGATCAGCAGAAGGATCGCGCTCACAAAAGTAACGATCATTACTTTCAGGATACTGTTGCTCAGCAGACTGGAAGGAACCGCGCTGACCACTGCCCAGGAAGTACCTTCGATATCCGTAGCCGTAAACATCTGCGATCCCGCTGCGGTCTTGGCGGTCACTACCTTACTGCCGTCCGCAGCGATCGTGGTATTTAAGCTGTCAAAAACTTTTCCCAGCCCTGCTGCAACCGGATCCGTGGTATCGTTCAGCGTCTGTCCCACACTCTCTGTCACATTGCTGATCAGAATGTCTTTCGTTTCTTTATTGACGATATAGTACTTTGCATCCGGAGAGATCGATGCAAATCCCTGTACCTTCTCCGCCACTTTATCAAAATTGATATCGCTGGAAAGTACCACATTTTCCCTTACCATGATGGCACAAGCCAGGCAGGTCTTTCCGGTGGATGCATCCACATATGGTTCGGAAGAATAAATAGCCCCCTTGCCGGCCAGCGCCCCCTGGTACCACGGCCGGTCGGTAAACACAAAAGTATCGTCCGGTATCCAACCGGAACCGTCCAGGAATTTGCCGGTATCACCGTATGCCATATAGATGTCCTGGGAATCGGGATCCTGCGAGGTCAGTGTCAGAAGCATGGCGAGCATCTCATCGTAGGAAGGCTCCGGAATATTCCGGATCACGGCAGCCGTCTGGCCTACCCGTTCCTCCACACCACTCCACCAGCTATGCACGCTGTTTGCATAAGTAACGGATTCTCGCGCAAGTATATTATTCGTCAGGTTCTGGATGTTATCCGCTGCCAGTTTGATGCTGATCTGCGTGATCACGACGATGATGATCGCCACATAGATGATGATCCTGCTCAGAAGCGTTTTCTTAAGAGACTTTCTTTTCTTTTCTTTCATTATGGCGATACCTCCTTGTACATATCATAACTGTTAATATTATACACCTAAAAGCGCAAGCAAAGTGCAAACATTGTGCAAGTATTCAAAAAAAACGGCAACCATATCAAATACAGTTGCCGTTTTTTGTACAATCCGTACAAACAGTCGTTCCTTTTTGTATTGGATTTATCAGAAAGAGTTATACCCTATACCTCGCATTTCTATGCTCAGCCAATTCCTTATCATAATCCATATCCGATATCGGATGTGTCATCTGTTCAAGTTCACGAAATGCTTTGGTTCTTTCATCAATTTCTTTCTCTTCTGTCGTTTCAGGAAAATAGATTCCGAACATAGTAACAAAGCCTTCTAACTGTTTTTCATCCATTTTTGAAAATCCAACAAAAAGAATATCTTAAGCAGTGAAGCAAAGCTTTTTAAGAAAGCCTTGTCTGCTTTTTTCGGCAAATAATTCCCGGGAAATCTTATGCTTCCAGATCCTGCATCCACAGCGCCATGGAAGCGTCACTGGGCATACGCCAGTCGCCACGCGGCGAAAGCGTGACCGATCCCACCTTCGGACCGTCCGGCAGGCAGCTGCGCTTAAACTGCTGCGTAAAGAATCTGCGGAAAAAGTTTTGGGCTGCAGTACGCACTTCATCAGCGGACAATTCCGGATATGCGCGCAATGCATACGCAGCACTTCTGGCCGGTTCAAATCCGTAACGCAGGGTATAATACAGAAAGAAATCATTGAGATCATATTTTCCGATCTTTTCTTCTGTTTTCTGTGCGATCTGTCCGTTTACACTGGGCGTGAGTTCCGGTGAGATCGGTGTATCACAGATGGAAAGCAGGGTATTTTTCAATGCCTCGTTTCCGCAGATCTGCGCATAGGAAGAACAGATATATTTTACAAGCGTCTTTGGTACCGATGCATTTACCGCATACATAGACATATGATCCCCGTTGTAGGTACACCACCCCAGTGCCAGCTCCGACAGATCACCGGTCCCGACCACCAGAGCGTTCCGCATATTGGCAGCATCCATCAACAGATAGGTACGCATTCTCGCCTGCGCGTTTTCATATGTGTTATCGCCTTCTCCCTGATAAGTTGTTTCATGCCCAAGCTGTGTCAGATGCAGATCCACCCCTTCTTTGATCGGGATCTCGTAAGATTCATCTGCCAGCAGATCCATCAGTTTGCCTGCATTATCCAGCGTGAGTCCCGAGGTGTTTCCCTGATTGGGCATCGTATACGCAAGGATACGGATGTCCGGGATCAGTTTCTTCGCTTCCGCACAGACCAGCAAGGCCAGTGTGGAATCCAGACCTCCGGATATGCCGATCACCAGATTTTTGATCCCGCTGGCGCGCACTCTGGTCGCCAATCCGTTTGCCTGTATACGCAGGATCTTTAAGCAGCGGGTATCCCGAATCCCGGTATCTGCCGGAACAAAAGGATTCCGTGCGATCGGATAGTTCTGCTTTTCTAAAATCCGGGCCAGATCCTCTATCCCCGCATCCTCTGCACCGATAGCCGGAAGACTGATCTCTACCCTGCGGTAATGCAGATCTTCTCCGTTTCCGTAGGTGTTTTGTTTTCTGCGATCATGTGCAATGGTCCCGAGATCCACCAGCGCCGCCTGCACATGATTCCCTTCCGGAAAGATAGACTGCCCCAGGATCCTGCCGTTCTGTGCAAGAATGGAATGTCCGGAAAACACCGGATCCGTACTGCTCTCACATGTTCCTGCCGACGCATACACATACCCGCAATAACATGTACCACTCTGCTGCTTTACCAGCTGCAGACGGTATTCTTCTTTACCGATCAGCTCATCTGAAGCCGACAGATTGGCTATGATATTCGCTCCCGCCAGGGCAGCATGAGTACTGGGCTTATCCGGGATCCACAGATCCTCACAGATCTCCAATCCCAATATGGCACCACTGCGCGCATCCTCCGCCAAAATATCCATTCCGAAAGGAATCTCTTCCGTACCGATACGGACCGCTTTTCCCTGCAATCCCTTCCCGGAAGCAAACCAGCGCGCTTCATAAAATTCCGCATAATTGGGCAGATACGCTTTGGGAACGATCCCACGGATCTGTCCTTCCGAGAGGATCGCTCCGCAATTATAGATGGCATTTTCAAAACATACCGGAAGTCCCACGACTACGGTCTGTTTTTTTCCTTCTGTTTCCTTTGCGATCTCGGGGAGGGCGCTTTCGGATGCCCGCTGCAGCAGTTCACTTTCAAACAGATCCGCGCAGGTATACCCGGTAACGGATAGTTCCGGAAATACAAGAAGTCCGCAATCTTCATTTGCCCGGATCATAGCTATGATCTGTTCTGTATTATATCGTACATCTCCCACCCGAAGCTGCGGTACCACCGCTGCCACCTTGATCAGACGATTTTTCATGTTTTCTTCTCCCTTCAGCGCCTCGGCAGTTCCGGATGCGCACGGTAATAAGCTTCCTTTGCCTCGTACATCCGCTCATCTGCCTGCTGCATCATACGGTGGATACTGCCACCCTTCCCGCTGTATACACCACCTACGGAAAACAGGTTCGCCTGCTCCCGCAATGTATCCAATGCCGCACGAAACTCGTTCTCCGGCATCTTCCGTACCAAAACAACAAATTCATCTCCACCGGCACGATAGATCTCCTGCCCGCGAAATATTTTACGCAATACCTTGGATGCCTTTTTCAACAGCTCGTCCCCCGCCTCATGTCCGTAAGTATCGTTCATCACTTTAAGTCCGTTGACATCCGCAAAGACCACACCCACGGAATTGTTCTGCAGATCCTCATCATCCTTATAGGTATCCACACGGTTATTCATCGCGTTGCGGTTCAGCACTCCGGTCAGCAGGTCTGTACGACTCATCCATTCCATATCCTTATACATCTGACGGTTGGCGATCTCCGCCGAAAGGATAAAGGTAGTCGTCCCCAAAATATCTTTGATCTTGCGTGACCTCTCCGCATCAAAGTTTGTCGCCCAGATATATCCGAGACGCTTCTCATTATTCTTCAGCTCATAAAGCACCACGCTATTTACCATGGCAGCCTGCAGGGATGCCGCCCACTCCGGCGTCAATTCCTCCAGCGCCCGCATATCATGCTCATCTGATATCACGCAGCACTTATCTCCGCCGATCGCCTTGGGCCATGTCTGTACGATATCATAAAAATTGTCATCCAGGTAATGTTCCATCGGAAGCAGACCGCTTCCGGGTTTGATCGATTCACAAAGTACGGAGCATTTTTTCTTTTCATCATCTACCATCAGGATACAACAGTGGTTGGCATCGCACAACTCACGAATATCTTCGATCACAGTGGTCATGGCATCATCAAAATCGGGAGTCTCCCGCAAACGGATGCAGGTCTTTAAGACATGTTCCGCTGCCACGGCTGAAGTATTGGCCATCATCGTGGCATCCAGCTGCGGCATCATCTCGTAGGTGAACAAACAGTAGCCGATGTCTTCCCGATCCGAAACAAGAGGGATCACAAAATTGGAAAGCCACGCGTGAAACATCCCGTTCTTGACTTCCACATACAGATGCAGCGGCTGATTCTGTTTAATGCCCTGATAACACAAATTTTCAAAAGTCAGATCCCTGTCGATCACCGTCGTATACAGTGCACCACGCTCAAATTCACAGCCTCTGGCGCGGACCGATTCGATATACAGATCATTCGCTTCCACCAAACGCACATCTCCGTAATCATCTTCCCCTTTTAATTCTACGGAAAGTACTGCAGCAACCTGTGAAAACCCATTTACCAGTTCCTTATAATCCACCATTTTTTCTCTCTCCAAGCAATCTGATCCCGTACGATGTGTTACAAAAAACTCTTTTCGCTCCCCCAAAGATCATCTTATCATAATCCGGTCGTAAAGTCTATGTATTACGGTCTGCCCGCAGGCGGCGCCTTACCCGGTTGATGTGCCGTTCAAAATCGCCACCGTTCAGAAGTTCCGCCAGCACATACTGTTCCAGCAACGGTACCGCGCAGGAATAAAATCCCAGCTTTCGCGTAAAGACTTCCACCAACTGTGTTGGCAGGATCATATACCCCACACGGACCGTAGGCGCGATGGTATGGCTGAAGGTATTCAGATAGATCACGCAGCCTTCCGGTGCCATCCCAAATACCGTATCCTTTGCTCTGGCGCTGAAGGAAAACTCGGAATCAAAGTCATCTTCGATGATATAGCCCTGCCGATCCAGCGCCCAGCGAACATATTCCGAGCGTTTTCCCGCTGTCGCCGTGATACCGCTGGGATAACTGTCATACGGCGTAACATGCAGTAACTTCGCCCCGGTTTCCTGCAATGCCTCCGTGCGGATCCCGTCCTCTCCCATGGGCAGAGGCTCCACCCGAAGGCCTTCTGCCGCATACACTTTTGCGATCTTTTCATACGAAGGATCTTCGATGGCGATCTTTTTCTCTTCATAAAACAACTGTGCCACCAGACTGTAAAGATACTCGCTGCCGGCACCGATCACGATCTGCCCCGCCGTAATGCGTATACCGCGGCTGCGTGCCAGATATGCCACCAAAGCCTGTCGCAGCACCATACTGCCTGCATTTTCTTCCTTTACAAACAGATGCTCTCCATAGTCACTGAGTACCCGGCGCACGGTTTTGGCATAGATTGCAAAAGAAAAATCCCGTCCGGTATTGACATAGGCCGGCTGCGCCTGGATCTGCGCCGCACTATCCCGTCGTCCCTCTGCCGCATCCGATGCTTCTTGTCTGGCATACAGATCATCTTCACGATAAGAAACAAAGTAACCACTGCGCTCCCTGGCTTCCGCATATCCCTCCTCCAGCAACAGTTCATACATATGCTCCACCGTGATCAGACTGACATTTGCCTCTGCCGCAATCACACGCTTGGATGGCAATCGCTCTCCGTACGCATATACGCCGGTAGCGATATCACGCCGAAACTGCTCGTAGAGCTGCTGATATGCCGGTTTGGTACTGTCTTCTGCAATCTGATAATTCATAGCCTCTCCATCTGGTCTTATATTTTTATTCATTTTTGGATATTTTAATATAACCAGTATGGGATTATAGTACAGGATAGCATATGCGGAAGTCAAGAGAGATTACGAAGGAGATTAAATTATGAATCAGAAAAAAACGATCAGCGTTCAAAAAATAACACTCACCGCCGTCTTTATGGCGATGACCATCGCATTGTCCACCTTCAGCATCACGGTACCGGGCGGGCACCTGTACTTCTGCGATGCAGCCATCTGCACCGGTGCCATCCTTCTGGGTGATCCCGTTCTGGCCTTTATTATGGGAGGGCTCGGTTCTTTCTTAGGCGACCTGCTCTTTAACCCGCCTTCCATGTTTGTATCCCTGTTTACCCACGGGATCCAGGCTGCTGTGATCGCACTGTGCGCCAGCCGTCTGTTCAAAACCGGTTCCCTGCATGAGAAACATCCGCTGGGTGCCGAGTTCACTGCCCGTCTGATCGGTGTACTGCTGGGTGCCATCATTATGGTAGTAGGTTATACCTTCGGCCGTGCCTTTATCTACAGCACTCGAGAGGCCGCTATCTTAAAGCTCCCGTTCGAGATCGTACAGGCTGCCTTCGGCGCAGTGGTATCGTTAGCCTTGTGCGCGCCGGCTTCCTCGATCTCACACGCGTTTCGCAAATATGCAGGTCAACGCTGAACAAATGGATCATAATTCCAAAAAGAACACCGGAAATACTCCGATGTTCTTTTTTTGCACTCCTATTTCATTCCCCTCATTCTTCTGCTGCATGCGCTTTTTCTTTCTCTTTGTAAAGTTCCGCATCCGCTTCGACGATCAATGACCGTATCCCTTTCACTTCCTGCGTATACCGTGCTACGCCAATGCACAAGCTCAATTTATAGCTCAGCAGGATCTTAGCATTCTGATCGGCGAGCTTGGAAAAGATTTCTTCCTTCAATCGCTCCGCTTCCCCGGCTTCTTCCAGTTCCGCTACGAGAGCAAATTCATCTCCACCGTACCTTGCGATCACGATCTTCCGATGCAGTTCCGAACATGCTTCCCGTAACGCATCTGCTGTCATCAGTATCGCCTTGTCTCCTTCCACATGTCCGAAGGTATCATTGATCCGTTTGAACCGGTTCATATCGATCATGAAGAGATAAAGCTTGCCATCCTCCTCATGTTCTTTCATCCCTTCTTCCAGCGCATGCATAAAATGCTTGCGGTTTGCCAGTCCCGTGAGCGGCTCACGGCTGACCTGATCTCCCAGTTCATTCAGATACATGATCAGTACACTCAAGGTAAACGCCATACAATTATACGGAACACGCCAGTAAAACAATTGGAACAAGGCACTGATGGCCGGTATGATCGGAAAGGTTGCGATCACGATATACCGCGCCCGTTCCACATAATTGCGATTTGCCATATACAGTGCATGAAATCCGGCTGACGCCAGATAGGCATATACCACCAGATACTGCAATCCAAACACCGGTCCTCTGGAATACATCATATTCTCGTCGATCCGAAACAGGATACCGGTAAACACATTGATCACCGCAAGTAAAAAATGCGCTACTACCAAGGAACCGGAAAACAAAATACTTTTCCGGCTGCGCATAAGCTTTGCATCACTGAGCGTTCCCATAAAAATAAACCAGAAATATCCCGCCACACTCGCCGACAGAAAATAAACGGTTTTTAACAATATGCTGATCCATCGGATCTGCGGTATTGCCGCACAATCCATAGCATACCAGATCGCATCGGATGCATAAAAGACCATCAGCGTGATCGCCGCCCGCCGGAAACGCCGTTGCGTAGTGGAGATTCCCATTCCCACCTTGCAATGCAGCACCAATACCACCAGCAGAAGCACACAAAACAGATTGATCAGTTCATATAATCCCAGATAACTCATCATGATCTTTGTGTCCTCTCCCGAAAGCGGTACACTCTCGTCTCATACGGCCGAAACATACCATGCTCCGCTGCCAGCATGCTCACCTCCTGATGCGCCCGCTCCCGCAGGGAATCCGCCATGACCTGCGGCCCGTCCGGATAATTACACAACATCAGCTGCCCCTTTCTGTCCGCATAGTTTTCCGGAAAATGTACTTTTACCGGCAATTTTGAAAAAGAGCAGATGATCAGATACCGGATATCCCCCAGTGAGCGTTCATACATATAGATATTCGGATCTTTCGGAAAGTATTCCTTATATTCCCCATAGATCAGTGTCTTTGACTGTTTCCGCAGCGCAAGACATTTCCGGTAAAAGTTCAGGATACTGTCCGGATCTTTTTCCTCTGCCGCTACATTGATCTTACGGTAGTTCGGATTCACATAAAACCATGGCTTTACTTTGGAAAAACCGGCATAGCGCGTAGCATCCCACTGCACCGGCGTACGGGACGAATCCCTGCTGGACAGATGGATGCGTTTCAGTCTGCGCTCGATCGTATCCTTTAAGTGATAACTGTGATAATTATTCTTCGTCGACACATCCACATAATCATCGATGGAGTGCAGACGGATATTGGTCATACCGATCTCCTGCCCCTGGTAGATAAATGGTGTGCCCTGCTGGAACAGAAAACTGGCTGCCAGCATGGTACCGCTCTCTCTCCAATAATGCACACTGCCGTAGCGGCTGATGATGCGCGGATGATCGTGGTTTTCCAGATAAAGGGAACACCAGCCTTTTCCTGCCAGTGCCTTCTGCCACTTCGTAAAAGCCCTCTTCAGCTTGACCAGTGAAAACGGGCGATGCACATACTCGGTATAGATGCAGTCCGCCATCATATGGTCAAAAGAAAACATCATATCCAGTGACTTGGTGGGGCCCGTCAGATACTTCATGGCCGACTGCACCGTTGTCATAGGGCCTTCACCGATTTGGAAGCAGTCGTATTCCTTACATACTTCCCGAAATTCTGCCATATATTCATGAATATGCGGACCATCTTTATAATAGGGCATACCATTCACTGCCGGCAGAAAAGGCAGGCCGTTCGGTAACCCCTCTTTCTTGGAGATGAAATTGATCACATCCTCGCGGAATCCGTCCACGCCCATATCCAGCCAGAAGCGCATGATATTCTTCACTTCTTCACGGACTTTCGGATTGTCCATATTCAGATCCGGTTGTTTCTTCGCAAAAATATGCAGGTAGTACTGCCCCCGCACTTTATCATATTCCCAGGCCTTCCCCTCAAACAGGCTGTCCCAGTTATTCGGCTTATCCCGCCAGATATAATAATCACTGTAGGGATTATCCTTGCCCTTGCGGCTTTCCAGAAACCATGGATGTTCGTCCGAAGTGTGATTCACCACCAGATCCATGATCACCTTCAATCCCAAATCGTGTGCTTTGTGCAATACCTTCTTAAACTGCTCCAGTGTACCGTATTCCGGGTGGATATCCCGATAGTCCGAGATATCATAGCCATAGTCCGCATTGGGAGACGGATAGAGTGGCGAGAACCAGATGCCGTCCACCCCCAGTGATCTGATATATTCCAGTTTATCATACACGCCATACAGATCTCCGATGCCGTCTCCGTTTCCGTCCGCAAAACTGCGCACCCAGATCTGATAAAAGCTCATGCGTTTGTACCAATCGTTATGCCATTCCATTCTGATCAATCCTCGTTATCGTCCTTTTTCCCAAAGACATTCTCGCCGATCTCTTTTCCCTTTTCCACCATACGATCGCCGAACTTATTGATATTGTCGCCAAACTCCACCACCTTCTCCGGCAGTATTTCCCGCATATCTTCTTTCCACTCTTCGTAGTTTTCCTTCATACCGCCGTAGATATTTCGCGGTATATCGAAGACATGCTCCGTTCCTTTTACGATCTTGGACGCTGCTTCCAACAGGAAATCCGAGCTCAGTTTCTTTCGCGGCTCCAAAGTACCATCCAGCACCATCTGGTGCAGTTCTTCATATCTCTGATATGCCGCCCGTGTGCTCTGTTCCCAGGAAATATAGATCTCATCCATGGCATGCTGGCCCACATCACGCATATGCTCCGGATGCTTTGCCAGATCCGCCAGCAGCAATGCCATGGCCGATGCGCTCTCTTCCGTCACAAAACCGTTCCGATCATGCGTGATCCCTTCCGCCGCACAGGAGTCTGCGATCAATACACTGCCCAGCCCGCATGCTGCCGCTTCCCGTACCACGATACCGTTTGTATCATACACCGACGGGAACAAAAACAGATCTGCTCTGGTATTCCATGCACGCAGCCGCTCTCTGTCATGCTCCGGCCCGATAAAGAGCACTTTTCCGACAAACTCTTCCTTTCCGGCCAGGTGTGTGATCTCCTTATTCTCGCCCGCAATGTCCATGGCGATCCCGTAATCACGCACCTTATTCTGCATCTCTTCCGCATCCACGCCACCACCGATGAAGACCATACGATAGTCCACACCGTAAGCAGACAATCCCCGCAGCGCATCGATGATCAGCGGCAGACCTTTATACTTCATGATCCTGCCGACAAACAAAAACACCGGCACCCCCGCAGGCAGATCATAGCCTTTGGTCACCTCGGCAACTTTATCCGCATCTACGCGTCCCTTCGGGAAATCCACGCCGTTCATCATTTTACGGCAGGTAAACTCCGGCAGTTCCACCATCCGCGCCAGGTCATTTAAGTTCTTTCCTGCACCTTCCGACACCACCCAGATCTCATCGCAGGCAGCAATATTATTGATCATTGCCTTGATGGTCTCCTGTTTTAAAAATCCCTCACCGAACGCCTTTGCGATATCCACATCAAATTTAGTATGGTAGGTAAACACGATCGGAGCGTATTTCTCTTTCACTTCATTCTGCAGGATACGGGCCACATAGGTAGAAGCCGCCGGACAATGGGTATGAATGATATCCGGTGCAAAATCCGCCATCTGCTCCACTTCACGCATGGCCAGGGGATTACCGGTACGATATCCATTGGCGATCTTGGATGTATCCATACTCTTGTAGGCCACCACCTTATACGGATAGCCCTCATACTCGGCCCCGGGATACTTCGGCGTACCCACGATCACATTTGCCCCCAGATCCTGCTGCATGATCCGCCCGTAATTCATCACTACATTTGCCACGCCGTCCAGAACCGGCGGAAAAGAATCATTTAACAAGCATACATTCATTTGTTTTGCTCCTTCCCTGCCCGAAAATATAATCCACTATAAAACACTCTCAGCAAATATAATAACATAAAAAACGGCTCATCACCATATGACAAGCCGTTTTTATCCCATTTCTTACGCTTATTTTACGATGTTTTTCGCCCAGATCCCGCTGCGGACCAGAAGGATGCCCACCACACATTTGATCAGGTCCAGGATCTGAATGGTCAGCAGCATATAAAACACGGACAGCTGTGTAAACCGGCTGAGGCCAAAAGCCGTCGGCACGGAGATCGCCCACACAAATACGCTATCAAACAGCATGGTGACCAGCGTATTTCCTCCGGATCGGATCGTGAAATACGATGCGTGCATACATGAAACGGAAGGCATAAAGACACCGGTGATGAAAATAAAACTGGATGCCATCTCCCGGATGGTGTCGGTAGTGTTATACAGCATCGGGAAAAACGGTGCCACCACCAGCATCCCCACGCCAAAGATCACACCGCAGAAAACCGTAAACGCGATCATCTTACGCGCAGTATCTTTCGCCTTATCCATATCTCCGCTGCCCAGAATCTGTCCAACCACGATGCCTACGGCTTCTCCCATAGCCAGGAACGCCACACCCAGCAGGTTCCAGATCGTAGACTGGATATTCAGTGCTGCCACGGCATCCAGGCTGCGATAAGAATAACTTTGGCTCATCACGGTATTCCCCAGCGCCCAGAGTGTCTCATTCGCCATCAGAGGCAGGGATCTCAATATATACTTCTTTATCATGTGACCGGGCACGGTAAAGTGGGTAAACGCACCGACTATGAAGGGATGCTGCTCCTTATGCGTTTCGGTATAAACCACCAGCACACCCAGTTCCACAAAGCGGGAAATCACCGTCGCGATGGCTGCACCCGCTGCCCCCAATGCCGGCAGCCCGAACAATCCGTAGATCAGCAGCGCATTGCCCGTCAGGTTCACCATGATCGCGATCAGGGATGCGATCATCGGCACCCTGGTCTGTCCGGTATCACGCAGTGTACCGGAATATGCCTGGCACAATCCCACCGGGATCAGTCCTGCCAGCATGATATGCATATAGCTCAATCCGATCTCCAGCGTCTCCGCCGCATCTTCCGGAGTACCTTCGCCCTTCAAAAACAAGCTGATCAACGGTTCCGAATAGCGGTAAAACACCAGGATACTCAGCATGGACAAAATGGTATTTGCGATCAGCTTAAAGCGGAAAGTCTCCCGTACGCCTTTCACATCCCCAAGGCCGTGATACTGCGCGGTAAAAATGCCCACACCTGCCGTCGCGCCGAAGATCAGCAAAAAGAACACAAACATCAACTGGTTGGCGATCGCCACCCCCGACAGCGCATTGGTCGCATTCTCCCCCACCCTGCCGATCATCAGGTTATCCAGCAGGCTCACAAAATTGGAGATGCCGTTCTGCACCATGATCGGTACGGCGATGGTCAGCACCATCTTATAAAATGCTTTATCTCCGATATATTTGCTTTTCTGTAATTTTGCAGTCATAAGGGGCATTCTACCAAATCTCGCAGACTTTGTCAAAACTTAAAAACCGTAGACTCCGCACAGTCGCCGGGCAATAAAGACAGCTATTTCACCAAATCAACATGCTGCACCGTACCGACAGTACCGTTTTCATACAGAAATACGCCAGTCTTTCGTATACGCCCGTTCAACACATTTTCGTCAAGTGATCGCAAGTCAAAATCTGTAGACGCATTTGCGAGACAGATGGCGCCGACACCTTTATCTTTTAGACGATATAGTTTTTGTTTACCGTCTGTATCGGTCACCCAGATTTTCAGTTTCTCAAAGACAGGATCTGCCTCATCGATCCAGCCGTTGCCATCGGAATCGTACTTTGCCAGGTCCGCAAATCCGTCGCCGCTTTTGGTTCCGAACAATTCACTACCGTTATTGATCACGCCATCTCCGTTTTGATCCAGCGCAAGGAAACCACTGCCGGAGGATAGTCGCGATATACTGTCTTCTTCTCCGTCCGCATCCAGATCAAAATAGAATTTCTGATCCGATACCTCTGCGATATTGTCGTTCAGGTTGATGACCAGCGGATCGCACAACGATAATACCGGCGCTGCCGTGATTGTATGCGTCTTTTCATAATACTCCGCAAAACGTCGGCTCATTTCCAGCGATACATTAAAGTCGATCTCCCTGCCATCTTCCGTGACTACTTTGCCGCTTGTCTGAAACTGCGTATCTTCGCTCTCTTCATGAGCATAGTACTCCGAATAAGAAAAGGATAGCTGTCCGCTTGCATTGTATCCTGCCACAGACATTCCGCCGGGATGATAGCCGCCTTTATCCTGCGTACCATAGAAGATCGCATGAAGCCTCTGCAATATATAATACAGCGTCTGTTGCCGAATGGTTTCGATAGATGCCGCCTCGGATGCCGAAACCTTACTCTCTGTTTTCGAAACTGTTCCGGACCGGTTTTGTATGCCGCCCTTCCTGGTACCGCCCGAGCGGATCGCTGCATCCATACCTTTGCGTTTGGCCTTTCCGTTCAGCATCTCCCGAAAAGATGGTGTTCCTTCATTCGACATAGTTCCCTGTTGCGCCCAGCCCAAAACCGTCCGGCTCCCCTGCTCCGTTTGGGTTCGGTACTGCCGAGCCGATTCCATCGTCACCTGACTGTTTCTGATGATCATATTGCCCCCCTTATCCTCATGACCACCTTTCTTTTCCGTTCGCTCCGTCTCCCGTCATGAAAAAAATGATGGTTCCGACAGGATCTCCCTATCCGGTCCGTCCCATCATTTCTGTGCCCATGATCATCTTGTATTTAATTTTCAATTTTATAGCAACCGTTGCTGATATGTATATCGACTGTATACACCTTAGAATTTATAGTCTGTTTTCCAAACAAAAAATGCCGGAGCTTATTTTCTCCGACAGTCTAATTTACTTTTCTTTAATCTCAATCCTGTCCAATATACCCTGTACACCGACATTCTGATGCGTCAGATACATACGCGTGACATCTTCGATAAAGACTTTCTCTGCTCCGGTCTTTTTCTGAATGCGTTCCAGACTAAGACCTTTATCTATATACTTCATGATCTTTGAAACCAGTTCGTACTTATCCTTTATCTGCGCAGAAGATACTTCCGAAGCATTTGTCTGAGTATCATCCCCCTCCGAATTCTCTGACAATACCGCCGTCTTTGCGTGACCGTAATAAACGATCTTGGGTTTTCGCGCCA
>JAEEGL015240230.1_pt1 | contig 17068 bp, 17 predicted proteins | sample 9134231 | NCBI WGS metagenome assembly JAEEGL01 (sample SAMN16246548, study PRJNA631951) | gut metagenome | biome: gut microbiome; feature: rumen; material: fiber-attached | host: Bos | place: Iran: Karaj | collected 2018-10
AGAAGAAATATCAGAAAAGATAAGATTATTTTATGTAGCTCTTACAAGAGCAAAAGAAAAGATGATTATGTTAGTACCAAAAGTAATAGAAACGGAAGAGTTTTTAGAAGAAAATGGTACTATTGAAATAGGAGTTAGGAAAAAATATTTATCTATGGCTGATATGTTAAATTCTATAAAAAGTAAAATAATAAAATATTATAGAGAAATTGATGTTGATAATTTGAATATTAGTAGAGATTATTTGTATAAAATAAGTAGGAGTTATGAAGAGAATAGTATTTATGATAATGAATTTAGTGTCAAAGAAATTAATGTTGATGAACCATTATTGTTAGAGAATAAACACTTCTCTAAATCTACTATTGGTTTAATTGATAAAAATACTAAAGACAATCTTAGATTTGGGGAAAAATTACATGCTATATTGGAGTTTTTAGATTTTACTAATCCTGAGTATGATTTAATAGAGGATGAAATAATGATAGGAAAAGTAGAAAAATTTATTAATAACCCTTTATTTAATAACTTTAAAAATGTTAAGATATATAAAGAATATGAATTTATGTATGAAGAAGGAAAAAATTCATATCATGGTATTATTGATTTGTTACTAGAATATGAGGATAAGATATATATTGTGGATTATAAACTTAGCAATATTGAAGAAGAAAAATATAAGGAACAATTAAAAGGATATAAAAAATATGTAAGTACAATTAGTGATAAGCCAATTTATACTTATTTATATTCAATATTAGGAGAAAAAGTAGAAGAAGTATAGGAGGTAATTTATGATAATAGCAGATGAAGCATTTAAAAAGCATAAAAACAATAAAGCGATAATAATAGATGCTTTAATCGATATTATCGTGAGGAAAGATTTTCCTATTAGTAATTCGGCTTACTATTATCATAATGATGACTTACAAGAATTTGTAATTAGTTTATATGTTTTGAAATTGTTGATAAATGATGAGGACTCTTTTTTTAACAAGCAAGAAGGATATATATATCATGTTAGCAATAAGTTAAATGATGAATCTATTATAAGAGGGCTAGATATTAGTCAAATAAGCAATATAAATGCGGAAAATGAAATGGAATTGATTATTAAGCTTAAAGATTTATTTACTAATAATAGATATTTATATAATAAAGAAGATAATAGGCTAATATTTGATAATGATTTTTATGTTGATGCTAGATGGTTATTGGCATATTTGGTAATGCTATTTGATAATAATAATTCTGGAGAAGGAAAAAAGGGAGTTGCTATTAGTTATACTATACCTAGTAAAGATATTAAGAAATGTAATAGGATTGATGATTTAGATGAATTCTTTAATGGTTTTACGTATTATAGGATAGATGTTGAAGGAACTGAGCAGAATAGAAAGATACGAGAAAATGGAATTTTGATTATTAAAAATGCTGCTAATAATTATTTTAAGCATTTAAAACAGTTTAAATATGGTTTAGAAAGTGAAGAGGCATATTTAATATTTTATAATTTACTGAAGAATGAGTGTCATAAGCAAGGATTATTGTTAGAGGAAGAAACAAAAAAATTATCCGAATTAGATGAAAGCTATTTGGATAGAATAAAAGGTTTTATAAATTATAACTTTTTGGATTTTAGTGTTAATAAGCAGACTAGAACAATAGAAAATGTTATTTGGCATTTAAGCAATTATTCAACAATTTTAGAACATATTAATTCTTATATAGATTCGGTTGGCTTTTTAATAGATTTGCTTAAGAGGGCGGAGAAGGGATCTACATATAGCGATTTGAAATGGGATGGAAAACGTCGAGATATACAGATTCTTCTGATGTTAATAATATTGAAATTTATGATAGCTTATATTCATGATGAAGATATAGATTATAGTTTGTTGGATTTTTCTAATATTAAGCCAGAGTATATGAACTTAATAGATATGGAAGAAGAGACCCAAATAAAAAACGAGATTATTAGATTGAAGGAAGAAATAAGGAATAGAAACGAAGAATTAGACAAGTATAAATTTGAGAGACAAAGCATTTCTAAAGAGAATTTGGGTCAAGATAAATATCACAAAGAATTAGAACTGTGTGTAAGTAATATAAATAGAATTAGTATAGATATATCTAATTTAGAGGCTGGTATTGTTAGTTATCAAAAAGAGTTAGAGAATGTGAGATTTGAAAAAAAAGTAAAATACAGAGATTTGGATGCTTATAATTATAATCATTCTATTATAAGGCATATGGTAAGTTCTATATGTCATTCAGGTTTTTATTTGAAGACAAATAATAATAATGATTTATTGGATAATATTATAATAATTGAAGACTATGTAAAGACAGATAATGCATTTTATTTAGAAATATCTTTTAGGGACATGCTTAGAATAAGTAATATAAATATTGTGGAAGGGGCGGAAGAAATTATGGAGCTTCCAAAACTAAAGTGATGAATACTTTTAGAAAAATAATAGGCTTTTCTAATATTGTATTTGGAATTGGTCTTTTGATATTGTTGCATTTTGTTAATGTTTCTGATAGATTTTCTTCAATTATGTTAATGTCTCTTTTTGTCGGATGGATATTCCCGTTTATAGGCTTAGTAGTTAGTGGTTTGGGAATACTAATTCATTCAAATTTTAAAATAACTCTTATTTTTAATATAGTTAATATTTTAGTAATACTATTTATGGAATTTTTAGTTATTAAAGTATATGATAGTAAACTATTAATTGTATTAATAGAATATATAGTTATGTTAGTAATAAATATATTGAATATTGTATATTTGATAATTAATAAAGATGAAATAATAAGAGACAACTATAAAAGGAACTATCTTGATTGATAGTTCCTTTTTATTATTTAAATAGTTTTTTTAATATAGCATTAAGTCCTTTATTGATTAGTTTGTTTTCTGTACTATTTACTATTTTTTTCTTTAAACGATAACCTGCAGTTTGTTTTTCAGCTCTTTCAGCTTCTTTTTTCTTTTTTTCTTCTTCTCTTTTTAGAGCCGCTTCTTTTTTCTCTTGTTCTTTTTGTAGCTTTTCTTCTTCTTTAGCTTTTAGTGCGTCTTCTTTAGTTTTTTCTTCTTCTTCTATTTTTAAAGTTATTATTTCATAAGCAGATTCATCTTCAATAGGTTCTTCGTATTTTCCACATAATGGGCTAGAATTAATTATTTTGTTATAAGACATTTCATCGATAGTTCCCATTTTACTTTGTGGTGGAAGAATAGTTGCTTTTTCAACAATTTCAGGTTCCCCATTTTCATTTTGGAAACTAACTAAAGCTTCGCCTGTTCCTAATGCTAGAATAGCTTCAGCTGTATTGAATTTTGGATTTGTACGAAGTGAATCAGCAGCAGCTTTAACATTTCTTTGTTCGGCTGGAGTATATGCTCTTAAGGCGTGTTGAATTCTATTACCTAATTGAGCAGATATTTCATCAGGAATATCAGATGGACTTTGAGATACGAAGTATAAGCCGATTCCTCTTGAACGAATTAGTTTTACTACTTGAGTAATTTGTTTTAAACGATAGTTTGGCATGCCATTAAATAATAAGTGTGCTTCATCAAAGAAGAAGACTAATTTAGGTTTATCTAAATCGCCAACTTCTGGCATGTCATTAAACAATTCAGTTAGTAGCCATAATAAGAATGAAGCATATAAATCTGGAGAATTAAATAGTTCTACAGCGTGTAATATATTTATTACGCCTCTTCCATCATTAGCGTTTTGAATAAAATCATTAATATCTAAGGCTGGCTTTCCAAAGAAATTGTCGCCACCTTGTTTTTCTAGTGTAAGTATACATCTTTGAATAACTCCAACACTTTGTGAGGTGATATTACCATATTTAACTGTATATTCTTTGGCATGATTGCCAACATAATATAAAACGCTTTTTAAATCTTTAAGATCATCAAGTTCATATCCTTCATCAGCAGCAACTCTAAATACTATTTCTAGTACTCCTTCTTGAACTTCTGTAAGTCCTAACATCATAGCAAGAATTGAAGATCCTACATCACTTATTTTGGCTCTGATTGGATGACCCATTTTTCCGTAAATATCCCAAAAACGAACAGGATATTCTTTGTAATCAAATCCTTCTAGTTTTAGTTTTTCAATTCTCTCTCTTAAGCTTTCACTATCTTCTCCAGCAACGGCACATCCGCCAAGATCTCCTTTAACATCGGCGAAGAAGACTGGTACGCCAGCATCAGAGAAGCTTTCAGCCATTACTTTTAAACTGATAGTTTTACCACTACCTGATGCCCCGGTGATAATGCCGTGACGATTAGCTTTGTCTAATAAGATTGATAATTCTTTGTTGTCTTTAGTTTTCCCAACTAAAACCTTGTTATTTAAGTACATAATAACACTCCTTATTGGTTTTATTATAAATAAAATGTATGGAAAAAACAAGGAATATAAATTGCATTATTACTAAGTTTTATTTATAATATTTATAGAATAGGTGTTTGTATGAAAAAGAAAGTTGTTATATTAATAATGGTGTTATCTATTGTGTTATTATTTGGTTATTTATATTATAGTAAAATATATATGAGTGATAAGAATTTGTTGAATAGATATTTAGATAGTATGGGATATACATGTATAGAGGATATGTGTACATTAAGGAAGAAAAATGTTAAGTATTCGATGAATATAAAAGAGCAAGAATTATATATAAGTACCGATGAATACAATCTTAGTATTGGAAAAGAGTATCCTATTTTAAAATTAAAAAATGGTAATAAAAAGTGTATATATCAAATTGATGATTATAAGAGAGGGGACTTGGTAACAGAGGAATTCTCTTATGATAAAGATTGTAAAAATTATATAGATGATGTTAATAATTATATTAAAGAATATATGAGAATTATTGTTGAATCTAATGTCAAGTACATGTCGGATTTGGTGAAATAGATAATTATGTTTTGATATAATGTAGTGTAGGAGTTAGGAGGTGAAGATATGAATGCTAGAGCAATGCTAGATGCTAATAGAGCGGTTGAAACTCTATTATACTATTTGTATAACAAAGGGAATATTTCTGATTTGGGTGCAGATGAGTTTGAATCGGAAGAAGAGTTTTTACATGCTAGAATAAATCTATTTAATTTAGTTTCAATTAATAGCATAGTATCTTTAAACCCTAATTTTAATGGTAAAGATTTAGAAGAAATAATTGGGGGCATTCAAGTTTTAAATACTAGTGGTAATACGAATAATAGAAAAATATATAATGATATAATAGATTCTTTAAAAAATGGTTCTTTTACTTTTGATGGTGATAATAATGTTGTTATTAAGGCGAATGGTGTTAGAGCTATTGTTAGTTCTTTATGGTTGTATAATTTGGCAGCTATGTCTAAGAAGAATACTTTTTTAAGAGTTTTTTTGTTCAATAAAAATGCAGAAATGGATATTCATGATGAGAATAGTTTGCTGAATTATTTATATCATACTAAAATGTTTTTGGTTCGAATGTCTGGGAATCAGAGTAAATTAGATGATAATTATAATCGGGCGGTTAGAAATACAAAGGGCATGTTGATAGATAAGAGCTCTATTAAATCTGATGAGATAGCTGAAACTCTTTTTCGGAATATCCCTAAGAGAGTGAAGGCGTCTGTAGCAAAATATGATTTTAATAATTATATAATGTTTCTAGAAAAGGCTAAAAAGGGAGATTTTTATGATAAGTCTTTAGTAGAGCAGAAGGAAATGATTAAAGGTTGGATTATTGAAGATGAAGTTGCGAGTATTGAAGCCAATGTGAATCTTAGTCGTTTAATAGTTTTATTAAATGGGCAAAAATCATATGAGGAAATTAGTAGTTTAGTAAACGTTGATATGTGTATAGCGGCTTTGTTTAAGATGTATATGTATATTTTGCTGAATATGGATGTTGATTACGGAAGTTTATATTTAAGCAAAATTAGAATAAAAAACTATGTTGATCAGAATCTAGTAAATAATTATATTGAATTACGTCAAATAATAAAGGAGATTAATTCTCCTAGATTTAATGACGAACTAGTAGATTTGAGAAGGGATATAAAAGGAGACATTGTTTCTTGTAATATTTCTCGTGGCGAGGGTAAAAGCGCGGAAGTAAATGATTTCTATGAGAAAATAAAAAAAGGGATAAGAGTTTTTGTTGAGCGTTCAAAAGAGCAAGAAGAATTAAACCGGAGAAGAAATACGAAACAGAATATAATTCATTATGAAAGAAGTGTTTTACCTATGGACTTGGCGTTTGATGCGAACAAAATAATGGATTTAATAGGTGCAGCTATAGAGGATGGACGCATTTATCTTTTAGGAGATAATATTTATGTTGAGATTAATAATAAGGAGATGGGAATGAATATTCTTAAACTTGTTATTTCGAAAAATGATTTAATGTACTTTATAGAGTCTAGTAATGAAATGCTCGATAAAGGATTAAATAGTAGCCAAATTTTGAAAATGGCGGCATAAAGGAGGGGGATAATAGTGGCTCTGTTAAAAAAGAGAGAAGATTTAACTGATTCTAATGATGATAATGTTTTGTTTGCTCTAGGACTAAGTAATAGCTTTGGAGATATCGTCTTAATGAACGGGGATAAAGAAGATAATATAGATGCAAAAATAGAAGAAGTAAGACAAATGGATTTGGACGATGAGACTAAATTTAAGATTATTAATGAATATAATAATTTACGCAATGCTAAAAGTTTTAAAGAGAAGACTAAATACGAAAGAAATATTAGGGCTTTATTAAGAAAATGAGTATTGTAGAAAGGATGAAGCTGTGCTTGACATCCTTTTTTTCTGATGTTTTTTGTGGTAAGATATAATATAGGAAGTAGATAGAATGAATTGGCGTTTTGTTTTAATACAATTGTTGGATTTGTTGGCATGGGGGTTATTAGTTTTAAGTTATTATAGGAAAGATACTAATCGTATTTTAGTATTTCAAGTTTTTTCAACTATTTTTTATTGCCTTCATTACTTTTTTTTGGGTGCATATAGTGGGCTTGTTATCTGTTTTTTTGAAGCGGTTAGAGATTATCTTTATTTTAGGACAGATAAGGACCAGTATGTTTTTTGGGGTAGTGTTATTGTATTTTCTATATGTACAGGAGTTACATATAGAAGTTTTGTCGATTTATTACCTCTGGTTGCTAGTGTTGTAGATGGTTATTCCCTTACGAAGAATAAAAAAGTAGTAGTTTGGGGAGCTACTATTTCTTACACTATTTGGGTAGTTTATTGTTTATTAATAGGGTCTTATGCTGGAGCTTTAACAGATGGTATTTTGGTAATCTCTAATATTACGATTTTATTATTTCAATATGATTTGTTTAGAGGAAAGGATACTAGTAGAGTATATATGAGAATTACTAAATAATTGCTTTGCAATTATAATCGTATAGTAGTTCATTGATTGTGTTTATGTTATATATTTTCTCTTGGAAACAAAATCTAATTATTAGATTAGCAACATCATTGTTAGGCAATGAGTACTCTGCACTTCCCAGTAAATCTAGCAATTCATCTTCGCTTAATTCTAAGGCAATTGCGAGGAGGATTATGGTTTCTTTACTAGGATGATAATTGATATCATTTCTTATTTTAGAAAATAATCTTCTGTCAATATTTACTTTGTTATAAACATCACTATCTTTTAAATTGCGGTCATCGATATGTTTAAATAATAATTTTTGAAATTTATTGTCTTCTTTGTTTTCACTAATAAATTTATCAAGACTAATATTGGCTTTTCTAGCCGAAGAGTAGCCAATTGTGTTTAGTCTTTTTTTTTGTAGTGAAGTTTCTTGTTCGCACTTTTTGAAGCTGGTTTCTGATAAACACGATTCGTTGATATCGTATATAATTCTTTCAAAATTGTTTTCTAAGTTTTCATTAATGTATTGGGCTAGTTTTTCTTTAATACTCATGAAAATGTCTCCTTTTAAGCGACCAAACGATCAAAATTATTAAGTATTATTATAGCAGAAAGAGAGGAAAATAGAATGAAAAATAAGAAAAACAAAGAAATGGATGTAATATTCTTGCTTGATAGAAGTGGTTCTATGAGCGGAATGGAAGAGGATACGATAGGGGGATATAATAGTTATTTAGCGAAATTAAAAAATAATGGTTATAATACCAAAATAACGACAATACTATTTGATGATCAATATGAAGTGTTAAGAATGAGAGAAGATATACAAAAAATTGCTAAGATAACTAATAAGGAGTATTTTTGTAGAGGGTGTACAGCTTTGTATGATGCAATAGGCAAAACTATTAATACTTTTAAGTGTAATGTTAATAATAAGGTATTATTTATTATTACAACTGATGGTTTAGAAAATGCTTCTAGGGAATATGATAGGGCTAGTGTAATTAAAATGATTCAGGAACATACTAATTGGGAATTTATGTATATAGGGGCAAATATAGATTCATATGATGAGGGACAAAGTATAGGAATAAAAAGGAACAATATAGCTAATTATAAGAAAACGAGTGTTGGTACTAAAGAATTGTTTGATGCTGTTTTTGATGCTACTAGTTGTGTGTATGATCGTGGTGAAGTTGGGACATCTTGGAAAGATAAGTTGAGTGATTAGTGCTTTATTAATGTTGAATGATGATAAAATCACCTTAATGAATAAGGTGATTTTTAGGTGTGATTAAAGTTTATTAATAAATGATGATTTTAATTCTTTTAGAGAATATAGTATAATGATAATGAGATAGTTGGGGAGAACGTATGAAAAAGAATAAACTATTGTTACTAATAAAAGAAGCTAATGAAATTAGAAAAAGTGGTCCAACGGATTATTTTTATGAGGATTTTTATGAACTGAGCTATTATATTCGGCATTTATTAGACGGATCATTCCTTAAAGAACGAAACGCTCAAATAGTAGTTGATCTTTTAGACGAAATACTCCCGTTCATAGTTGATTCTAATAATGATATTCTTCTTTTGCATTCTAAAATCTTGATGAAAAAGACAGGCTTTAAAGAGAAGTTTAGAGATGGGTTAAAGAAATATCCCTATAACGATGGAATACTTGGGATAATTGAAGCTATTTGTGAAAACTTAGATGATAGTTCTGATGCCATTGATAGACTTTTTGATCATGAAATATTAGAAGTATTAGCAATGAGGCGCTTAGATAGTATGTCTTATGAATACTTATTAAATAGACTTAATGAGGCTAATCAAATGGACTTTTTATATTTATTAGCTGAGTATAAATGTGTTATGCCTTTAAATTCTATTGCGTATAAAGGAAATAATAAACAAAAAATAATCAGTAATATTGAATGCTTTATGGAAAATGTTGTTAACTTATACTCATTAATGAACTTTGTTAGTGATGATTCTTTGGCGTATGCTAAAATTAAGAATTATATTGATTCACATGAAGAGAAGGCTATTAATTCTATATTTTGTGAATTGTCTCCTCTTTTAGGAGCAGATGATCCAACTATACAAGGAATAATTAGATTAGCTATATTAGATGTGGTGAATAATGAGGGAGAGAAACTTTCGGATATTACTTTTAACCGGGGGGGATATTCTCGTGTATTAATAATTGGAGAAAAGGTTATTAAGGTTGGCAATAGAAGGACGAAAAGATTTCCCAATAATCCATATATAGTGGCTCCAATTATTCGAAAATCTTTAGTAGTTGGTGCAAAAGAATGCTTTATTGAAGCCACAGAATGTGTCGAAACCAATATAATGGTTTCGGAAGAGGATTTATATCAATTGTTTCGGAATTTGCGGAATTTAGGTATTGTGTGGACTGATGTGCAATCACGAAATGTTGGTCGTTTAAAAAGAGATAATATAATTCATTGGAAAAGGGATTTGAATCCGTCTGATGAGGTTTTGGGTTTAGATCCCAAAAGGGGAAATATAATATTAAAAGCAGGCGAGTTAGTCATCTTAGATGCTGATTATTTTTATGATGAAAAAGATTCAAATATTATAATCCCCTTTAACTCTAAAGCTTTATATGTAAAATTTAATGAAAGATATCTAAATGAGCGGCAAACTCTAGGAAATTGGGAATACTCTGATTCGGTTATTGATTTAGAACCAGAAGCTGGTTTTGATGGTAATATGGATAGGGGTGGAGCTCATTTATAATTTGTGAATAATTCTGTTCTGTTTTAAAGGATTTATGGTTTATGAAAGATAGTTAATATTTATCATTTTATAGGTTAATAAAACTATCTTTTTCTATTTTTCAAGGAATTGTGACTTGTTGACGAACAAAAGTTATCATATTATAATATTAGGGCTTGGAGAGATGTTTATGGATAAGATAATTATTAAGGGTGCTCGTGAGAATAATTTAAAGAATATTGATTTGGAACTGCCTAAAAATTCACTAGTAGTTATGACTGGTGTTTCTGGTAGTGGTAAAAGTAGTTTAGCCTTTGATACTATTTATGCTGAAGGGCAAAGAAGGTATGTAGAAAGCTTATCTAGTTATGCTAGACAATTTTTGGGAGGAACTAGTAAACCTGATGTAGATAGTATTGAGGGATTAAGTCCGAGTATTAGTATCGATCAAAAAAGTACTAATAATAATCCGCGTAGTACAGTTGGAACTGTTACAGAGATTTATGATTATTTGCGTTTGTTATATGCCAGGATTGGCGTTCCTTATTGTCCTAATCATCATGAGCCTATTTCTAGTCAAAGTATAGAAGAAATGACCAATAAGATTATGAATTATCCAGAGAGAACTAAAATTGAAATTATGGCCCCCATTATACGTGGCGAGAAGGGATCGCATCAGGATGTTTTAGAAGACTTAAGGAAAAAAGGTTATACTAGAGTAAGAGTAAATGGAGAAATAAGAGATTTATCTGAAGATATTAAACTTGAAAAGAATAAAAAAGATAATATTGAAGTTATAGTTGATAGAGTAATGGTTAAGCCAGAAGAAAGAAGTAGAATATTTGAATCTATAGAGAATAGCTCTCAACTAGCTAATGGATTAGTGTTGTTTAATGTGGTGGGTGAAGAAGAATTTTTGATGAGCGAAAATTATGCTTGTATTCATTGTAATTATTCTATACCTAAACTAGAGACGAGAATGTTTTCGTTTAATTCACCTTTTGGAGCATGTCCAGAATGTAATGGCTTGGGTTTAAAAATGAAAATAAGTGAGGATTTACTTATTCCGGATAAGAATAAGAGCATAAGAGAAGGGGCGATAAAAACTTTAACACAAGATCAGAATATATTATTTACAGAAGTAGAAACGACGGCAGATTATTATGGTATAGATTTAGATATGCCAGTAAAGAAGATACCAAGAGAAAAAATGGAAAAGATATTGTATGGATCGGATGATATACTGGATTTTAAATATGTTTCTAGAGGAGGAAATATACGAACTAAGACGGATTATTTTGAAGGTATTATTACTAATTTAGAGCGAAGATATGTTGAAACTACAGCTGCGTGGGTAAGGGAATGGATAGAGAATTTTATGTATGAACAAAAATGTTCTTTATGTAATGGTACCAGGTTGAGAAATGAAGTTTTAAATGTCTTTATTAATAAAAAAAATATATATGATATGACAGCTATGAGTATTAGTGAGTTATATGGCTTTATTAATAATTTGAAGTTGAATGTTGAAGAAAGAAAAATAAGCGAGTTGCTAATTAGAGAGATTGCTAATAGATTAGAGTTTTTGAACAATGTTGGGTTGGGATATATTACCTTGGATAGAGCAGCAGGAACGTTATCTGGAGGTGAAGCTCAACGAATAAGATTGGCAACGCAGATAGGTAGTAAACTATCTGGGGTATTGTATGTATTAGATGAGCCTAGTATAGGATTACATCAGAGAGATAATCAAAAACTTATTAATTCTTTAAAAGAGATGAGAGATTTGGGGAATACATTGATAGTGGTTGAACATGATACGGACACTATGTTAGCTGCTGATTATTTGGTTGATATTGGTCCTGGAGCAGGTAATGAAGGTGGAAAAGTAATGGCTGCTGGCACCCCTGGAGAAGTAATGAAAAACCCCAATTCATTAACGGGAAAATATTTAACTGGTAAAGAAAAAATTGATGTGCCAAAGAAAAGAAGAAAGGGAAATGGTTTGTTCATTGAGATAAAGGGAGCTAAAGAACATAATTTAAAGAATATCAATGTTAAGATTCCTTTAGGAACTTTTACTTGTGTAACAGGTGTATCTGGTAGTGGTAAATCAACTTTGGTCAATGATATTTTGTATAATGCTCTTACTAAGAATATCTACAAATCTAAAGTAGTAGTTGGTCAATGTAAAGATATTAAAGGATTAGATAATGTTGATAAGGTTGTTCATATTACTCAAGATCCGATTGGAAGAACACCTAGGAGTAATCCGGCTACTTATGTAGGTGTTTTTGATGATATTAGAGATGTTTTTGCAGAAATGAAAGAATCAAAGGTGCGTGGTTATGGCAAAAATAGATTTTCATTTAATGTTAAAGGTGGCCGTTGTGAGGCCTGTTATGGAGATGGTGTAAAAAGAATTGAAATGAACTTTTTGCCAGATGTTTTTGTTCCTTGTGAGGTATGTCATGGAACTAGGTATAATAGGGAAACGTTAGATGTAAAGTTTAAAGATAAAAATATATCAGAAGTGTTGAATATGAGAGTTAGTGAGGCGTTAGATTTTTTTGATAGTATTCCTAAGGTTAAGAACAAGCTACAAGTTATGATGGATGTTGGATTATCATACATAGAGCTTGGGCAATCTGCACCTACTTTGTCTGGAGGAGAAGCTGGTCGGGTAAAACTTGCTAAAGAGTTGCAAAAGAAAGCTACTGGCAAAAGTGTTTTTATATTAGATGAGCCGACAACTGGTTTACATAGTGATGATATAAAGAAATTGTTAATGATTTTACAGAGGATTGTTAACAACGGGGATACGGTTGTCGTTATAGAACATAATTTAGATGTTATTAAAGTCGCAGATTATATTATAGATTTGGGTCCGGAAGGTGGTACTGGTGGCGGAGAAGTTGTTACTACTGGTACTCCAGAAGCTGTTGCTAAAGTTAAAGAGAGCTATACTGGCCAATTTTTAAAAGGTGTATTGTGAGGTTTAAATGAAAGCAGAATTAGATATAGAAAAAAAATATAAGGAAAAGAGTCATATTAAAAGAGTGGAATTGGATTATGAGGATAGAAATTATATTATTTTCAATCTTGAAGAAAAAGTAATTGATGTGGATGGAATAATATATATGGTTTCTATTGATGAAAAGAAAATTGCTGAAATAGAAGAAAAGATTTGGGAATATGAACATATTGACGAATATGATTATTGGCCTGATAAGTCTGGAGATCATCCGCCGATGGGGTTGTTATGGAGAATATCGTTTTATGATGAGAATGAGGTGTATTACCATAAGAGTGGTGTTACAAAATACCCGGCCGGCTTTAAAAAACTTGTTTCTCTTCTAAAGGGGATTGAAAAAAGATAAGAGGGTGATTGTGTGAAGTTGTATTTAGTTAGACATGGTAGGACAAAGTGGAATACTGATAGATTAATTCAAGGAAGAATAGACGTGCCTCTTTGTGATGTGGGAATTAAAGACGCGAAACGTAATGCCAAAAAATTAAAAGATGTAAAATTTGACATTTGTTATTGCTCTCCATTAATAAGGGCGAAGGAAACGGCGAACATTATTGTTGATGGGCGTTGTGATATTGTAATTAATGATCTGATAACGGAAAGAGATGTTGGAAGATTTGAGGGTGCTCCTGTTAGTAGTATTAAGGCTAGAAGTTTTTGGACTGTTAATGAGAATATGGATGTAGATGGAGTAGAAAACTATTTTCAATTGCTTGCTAGGACAAAAGAGTTTCTGGAGTTATTAAAGACTATGTATTCGGATGAAACTATTTTGATAGTGTCACATTCGGGAACTATAAAGGCTTTACATTATAATATTATTGGATATGATAATAATACAGATTTTTTGGATTTCTATTGTGGACATGATGATATTTTAGAATATGATATGTAGGGGGATATTTCTCTCTTTTTTATTCTTGTGGTATAATACGTTTACTTGTGAAGGGAAGGATTATTATGAATCCTGTTATGTTTAATATTGGTAAAATCGAATTTAAATGGTATTCTTTCTTTATATTGATGGCAGTTATTATAGGCTTTATATTGGCTTTAGTAGAAGGAAAAAGAGAGAAAATTGATAAGGATTTAATATTTGATATGGGGTTCTATACGGTCATATTTGGAATATTAGGGGCAAGGTTATATTATGTATTATTTAATTTAAATTTATATCAAAATGATTTTTTAGAAGTTTTTAGACTTTGGAATGGTGGTTTGGCTATTCATGGAGGAATAATTGCGGGTCTTTTAACTATTTATATTTTTTCAAAAACAAAAAAAGTAAAAGTATTATCTTTAACAGATTTAGTTGTTCCGTCATTAATATTAGGGCAGGCTATAGGAAGATGGGGGAACTTCTTTAACAGTGAAGCTCATGGACCTGTTACTACTATGGCGAATCTAAAAGCTTTAAAAATAATACCGAGTTTTGTAGTTAAAGGAATGAAAATCGGGGGTATTTACTATCATCCGACTTTCTATTATGAATTTTTGTGGTGTATATTAGGTTTTGTAGTTTTGTGGGCTGTAAGAAAGTTTTATAAAAATAGGCGGATGGGACAGTTAACTTGTTTATATCTGATGTTTTATTCATTAGGAAGATTTTTTATAGAATCTTTGCGAACCGATTCTCTTACTTTAGGTGCTATAAAAATAGCCCAAGTTGTTTCGGCAGCTTTATTTGTCTGCGGTTTGGTTTTCTTTGTAATACTGTCTTCTAGAAAAGATGTTGTAAAAGAGTCTAAAAGGAAAACTATTAAGAAGAAAACTAATAGTGAAAAAACAAAGAAAGAGAAAGCTCAAACAGAGAAAAAGGAAAAAGAAATAGTTAAGGAAACAGAAAAAATAGATGCTAAATCAATTGAAAAAAGCGTCTCGAAGAAATCGACTAGAAAAAAGGATAAAAAAAGCAAAAGTAATAAAAGCAAAAGCGAGTAAAAGGAACTTGCTTTTTTCGTGATTTATGATAAATTAGCTATGGGTGGTAATTATGTATGGACCTTTGGTTTGTGCATATATGGGTGATACTATATATGAAATGTATGTTAGAGAATATTTGGTAAAGAAAGGAATTACGAAGGTTGGAGAATTACAACAAAGTAGTTTGGATTATGTTAGTGCTAAAAGTCAACGAAAACATTTAGAGAGACTAATAGATGAAGATTTTCTAACGCCAGAAGAGTTAGACATAGTAAAATGGGGAAGAAATGCTAAGGGAACTAAGAGTAAAAGTACAGATATTATTACCTATAGATTAGCAACTGGTTTAGAAGCTTTGATAGGTAAGTTACATTTTGACAATAAAGATGATAGAATAAGAGAAATAATGAATTTTATTTTAGGAGAATAATATGAAGGTATATGGTAAAAATGTATTTAATGAGTTAAAAAGTGATATTAGTTCTATAAAAAAGGTATATTTGTCTAAGAGTTTTAATGATAAAGAAATAATAAGTTTTATTAAGGAAAACAAGATTAGTTATACAGTTACAGAAAATAAAACGATGGATAAAATGGTTGATGGTAAACACCAGGGTATTATAGTTGTAACTAATGATTATGAATATAAAGATTATAAAGGTATGTATTCTGATAAGTTAGTTATAATGTTGGATCATTTGGAGGATCCTCATAATTTTGGTGCTATAATTAGAACTTGTGAAGCGGCAGGTGTTTATTCGATAATCATTCCTAAAGATAGGGGTGTGTCAGTTAATTCGACGGTTATGAAAACAAGTGCTGGAGCATTAGAACATGTTAATATAGCTATGGTTAATAATCTTAATAAAACCATAGATGATTTTAAGAAGAACGGTTTTTTTGTATATGGTGCAGATATGAATGGTCATAATTATAAAGATTTGGACTTTTCGGAAAAAGTTTTGCTTGTTATAGGTAATGAAGGAAAAGGTATGGCTAGATTAGTTCGTGAAGCTTGTGATGAAATTGTATCAATTCCTCAATATGGAAAGATTAATTCTTTGAATGCATCTGTGGCAGCAGGAATAATAGTATATGGAATAGTGAATAGGTAAAAAATGAAGTATGAAGACTATAATGATCAAGAATTGGTATTGATGATGAGGGAAAGCTCTGAAGAAGCTAAAGATATTTTATTCGATAAGTATAGATATATTATTGATATAGAACTAAAAAAATATAGTAATATTGCTAATATATTAGGATATGATTATAACGATTTGTTTCAAGATGCTTTAGTTGGTTTTTCTGATGCAATAGTTAATTATCGTGAGGATAAGGCGGCTTCACTGCCTTCGTTTATTACATTGTGCGTTGATAGGAGATTGCAATACGCCATAAGAAGTGTTAATAATAAAAAGTCGAGAATGCATTCGGAATCTTTGTCTTTAGAATATGTTTATGATAAAGCGACATTACCTTTAATGGAAACAATAAGTGATAATTCGCTTAATGATCCATTATTTAAGATGTTAAATGAAGAAGGATACATGGAGTTGAATGCTAAAATAAAAGCTTCTTTATCAAAAAAGGAATATGATGTATATGAATATATGATTAAGGGGCTTAAGTATAACGAGATTGCAATTGTATTAGGAAGAGAGCCTAAACAAATTGATAATGCAATGCAAAGGATCAAGAGTAAAATTAAAAAAATTATTGAATAGAGTTATATGTATATAAAAAACACTTGCTTTTTTAGGGGTTTTATAGTATATTCTACTTGAAACACAAAAAGGTGTTTTTTTAAATACAAAAAAATATTAGAGGTGGGCTTATGGCAAGAGCAAAAAAAGAAGTAAAAGATGCAACAATTTCCGAAACTAAAGAAAAGAAAATGGCGGAAAAAAAGATAGAAGAAACTATAGATAAAGAAGAAAA
>JAEEGL016688462.1_pt1 | contig 17068 bp, 15 predicted proteins | sample 9134231 | NCBI WGS metagenome assembly JAEEGL01 (sample SAMN16246548, study PRJNA631951) | gut metagenome | biome: gut microbiome; feature: rumen; material: fiber-attached | host: Bos | place: Iran: Karaj | collected 2018-10
AATGTTGATTTGGTCGATTATTCAGATCTTCCGAAGGCGGATTGTTTAATCGTTGCGGTTGGTCATAATGAGTTTAGAAGCCTGCCAATGATGCAGTTGAAAACTATGTTTCGTGATAGCATTCCGGATGAAGAAAAGGTATTGATCGATGTCAAGAGCCTTTATAGAATGGATGAACTGAAAGCTTCAGGCATGAGATTTTGGAGACTATAAGCTTTTTGAAATATGGAGGCTTCCATGCAGTTTACTTATGATGCCTACAGAGGATTGATCCAATCATTAAAACAGCATAACTATTCTATTGCAAGCTACAGAGACTGGAATAATAAAGGGCAATGTGTAATTCTTCGCCATGATATTGACAATGATATAGAAAAAGCCTTAACGCTAGCTGAAATCGAGCGAGAGGAAGGCGTTAAAAGCACATTTTTTGTCCTTATAACCAGCGATTTTTATAATGTTTTTTCGGCAAAAAACGAAGAATTGCTCCAGAGGATATCCGAATACGGGCATGATATAGGGCTTCATTTTGATGAGGTACGATACCCGGATATTAAAAAACCAGAAGATGCCAGATCATATATTATAAAAGAAGCTGATCTCTTGTCTTTGGTAGTCAAAAAAACAGTGGATTTGGTATCAATGCATCGCCCAAGCAAAATGATATTAGATGCGGATTTAGTTATTCCTAATATGATTAACAGTTATGGGCAAGTATACTTCAAAGAGTTTAAGTATCTTTCGGATTCACGCAGACGCTGGCGGGAACCAGTAGATGAAATTGTGACTTCGCAACAGTATCCAAGATTGCATATTCTTACCCATGCATTTTGGTACAATGAATCCGAATTAGATATTCATGATTCGGTAAAGCGGTTTATTAATTCGGGTAATATGGAACGCTATTTAAACATGGAAACTAATATTACGGACCTGCCAAGTATTATGGAGAAGGCGGAAGTTCGTTCATAGGCAGGTTTAATGATTTGAATGTGAAGGAATCGGGAGAATACAGGTGATAATCAAAGATATTTTGATCTTGCTGGATAATCAACACTATGAATATGTTTTTAAGGGAGATGAAAACACAGATGTTAATGGTTTCGCTTCTTTGCAGATGTGTGAACCCGGGAAAATAACCTGGGTAAAACAACAGGAAAACTATAATAAACTGGAGCGAAAGGATGGAGTAACTCTGGCAGTAGTTCAAGACGGGGTTAGTGTTGATATTCCTAACCAAATCATCACTCCAGCTTCTAAAGAAGTGTTTTTTGCGGTTTTACATCATTTTTGGGGAAGAAAAAGAAATTACGGTTTTATAGGAGAAGGATCCGTTATTTCAAATGAGGCTATCATAGATTCTACGGTTACTATTGGTTATAATTGCAGTATTGTCGGGAATATAAAAATCGGAGCAAATACACTTATAGAGAATAATGTTGTTATTCAAGGAGATGTAGTTATTGGCGAGAGGTGCCATATCCAATCTCATGCAGTGATAGGTATTGATGGATATGGATATTCAAAAGATCAGGAAACTGGCAAAAAAACAATGGTAGAACACTTCGGAGGAGTGAAGATTGGCAACGATGTTTTTGTTGGCTCGCACGTGAATATAGCGAGGGGAACAATTGATGACACCATGATTTCAGACGGGGTAAAGATTTGTCCTTCTACGCACATTGGACACAACACTTTTATAGGTGAAAACGCCAGTATTATTTGTGCAAATCTGTTTGGAAGTACATGGATCGGAAAAGATGCCTATATTGTTGATAGTACGATACAGAATCAGTCTTCTGTCGGTGAGCGAACAGTAATAGGCATGGGATCAGTTGTAACAAAGCCCATTAGCGATAATATCATAGCTTATGGGATTCCTGCAAAGCCAATAAGAAATAATGACAGCAATTTGTGACAGGATAATAATAGTACACAATTACAAACATGAGTGCAGTGATTAGCTTTTGCATAATGGTATATAATCAATATGGGCTTGTAAAAGAATGCATTGACAGCATTGTGCCTTATAAAGGTGATGACATTGAGATAATAATTTCTGATGATTGTTCGACTGAGAATATTGAGAAGCTTATTGAGTCTTATGAGGATGCAAGAATTAAGTATCATAGAAATGATACAAATTTGGGACATGACAGAAATATTGTGGCATCGCTTAAAAGGGCATCCGGCAAGTACGCATTCGTACTTCGTACAAGAGACAAGATGATTGCCACGGCCATTCCCAACTTGATTAATGTTGCTCGTATTAGTGACGCTTCCTATATCACTGCCTGTGCAGTTAACCAGGATGGCAGCATAAAAATTCAGTATACAAAAGGGAGATTCAAAAAAGGGTCTGAGGCTTTAGCTGCACATTACAAGCTTTTTATTCATCCAAGCGGGAATATGTATAGATTGAAGGATTTGCAGCTTGAAAAACTACAGAAGTTTATAGAGCAGCAAGATTTGTCAAAAACCAGTTTTATTGTTCATAATCTGATTCGTGTACAGTTGGCAGTTACAGGCGATTTTCAACTGATATCAGAGCCAAGCTGGATCTATACTGACACGGAGAAAGCGAAAGATAAAGCAGTCAATCATGCCTCAGAAGGATTAAGTGTATATGATCCTTCATTAGTAGAGAAACGATATATAGATGAAATGAAATGGTCAAAAGTGGTCCTAGAAGAAAAATATATATACAGTAATTTCCTGATGCTTACATCACTCTATCTTGACCAAGCTACATGGAATTTTAAACTGATAAATTCTGATAAACGGGTACAACACCACTATAGTTTTACTAAGAGTAAGTTTTCTGTCAAAGAAGAAAGGGAACATTTCAAATCTGTCAGTGTTTCTCTATATGATGAACTTAAGAATGTTGAAAGAAAGAAGTTTGACAGGGATCTCGAAAGAATATTCAAGGAAAACCGATTGAATGGGGCAATAAAGTATACTGTCAGGTACTTGACAAATGGAACGCCGCTCTATAATTACCTGGCAAAGATTTATAAAAAACACTGTTCGAGGTTATAAAGATGATATCTGTTGCTATGTGCACATACAACGGAGAAAAATTTATAAAAGATCAGATACAAAGCATTCTTAATCAAACTGTATCTGTCGATGAGCTAATAATATGTGATGACGGATCTACTGATTCCACTACACAGATTATAAGAGATCTAATTAATAATACATTTTATACAAACACTGAGATTATCCTTATAGTAAATACTGAAAATAAAGGAGTTACAAAGAATTTTGAAAAAGCGTTATCAATGTGTAACGGGGATATCGTTTTTTTATCGGATCAGGATGACATATGGATTGAAGATAAAGTAGAAAGAATACTTGATGTGTTTAATAATAACAGTGAATGCAAGCTTGTTTTTACAGATGCTTTTTTAATAGACACTCAGGGCGATTATCTGAAAGAGAGCCTTTGGGACTTGATACAATTTGCCCCGAAAAATCAATATACAGTTTTAGATTTTTTAGGTGATAGGTTTGTTACCGGAGCAACAGCGGCTGTTAGGAGGGGACTAATAGCCGATGTCATACCGATTCCTGAAAGCTGGATACATGATGCTTGGCTGGCAATTAATGCTGCTGTTCGAGGCGATATTATTGCGATGAATAGAAAACTGATCTGTTATCGTCAACACAGTGCGAATGTCATAGGTGCAAAGAGACGGTCTTTGCCTGAACAAATTTTATTTACATTTAGTCATTTACAGAAAAGCTGTGCCTTTCGTACGATAATGAAAAACCGATTTCAAGATTTTTTGGATAGGAATAAAGAATTACTCTCTGATAATGAAACAGATAAGATAAAAGAGTGTATAGATTTTTGGAGAGAATCCGAATCAATACAAAAAAAGCCTCTGTTGGCCGGTTTAGCGATTATTCTTAGAAATATGTGTAATGGAAAATATAAAGAGTACAGCAACGGATTACGTGGAGCACTCGTGGATTTAGCTATTAGTTTTAGTAGGAAACGTCTGTCAGGATGAAAAGTATCTCGATTGACAACTTAGTAATACATTTTTTAGCACTGCTAATTCATTGGAATATTATTACCGGTTTAGCAGAGTGTATAGATATTATCTTTGGGTCAAATTTGGTGGGAATGAGTGCATTTTTGACCAGGTATATCTCATTGTTTTTTATTGGCATAACGTGCTTTATAATCATATATTATGGAACCCTAGATATGTCTATGATTTTTGGTATGATATACGGTTTTTTTCTGATAATCTCATTAATCATAGAACCGGGAATTGAAACTATTTTAAGCAGAGCAATTATTTATTATGTGTTGAATGTTTTTTGTGTTGCGTATCTATTATCTCGCGTATCCGATCTGTTATTATTATGGAAAGACATGAATACATTTATATTTATTGCGCTTTTATATGCACTCGCTAAGTGGGCTGCTTTTTCTGTTGTCCCTGAATATGATATGTCTTTCTCGTATGCTATTACTGTTCCCGCGTTAGTATCTCTTATAAATTCGTTTTACAAAAATAGAAATAGAAGTTTGTATTTAATTGTGTTTGGGGTCTTCTGTGTGATCAATCTAAAGTGTGGTTCCAGAGGATGCTTTTTATGCTTTTTGATTGCTTTCATGTTTATATTTCTTTTTTTGGATTATAAGAGAAAAGCAGTCGTAGCATCATGTGCCGCCGTGCTTTTTTTTACACTGACAGTTTTATGGGATAGGATTTGTGAGTTTCTGCTTATGCACTTTCCAACCTCAAGAAGCATTCATCTGCTCTCTACTGGAATGGCTTTTTATGGAGCCAGTAGAGGGAAGTATTATACAAGCATTATTAGCTGCCTAAAAAAACAGCCATTCAGATTTAGGGGACTATATGCGGATCGGATTTATTTGTCAAAGCTTTTTCATGTACTGGGGAAAGAAGGTATATGGGGATCATATTCACATAACATATTAATAGAGTTGCTATTTCAATTCGGTCTCGCTATGCTTCCGATTGTCATAGTGGGATTTATTATTTTCATAAGAACTACCATAAGGCTTCGGAAAGAACAAAACATGCAACTCATCGCCTTCTTCATTGTTTCTGCTTCGTACGCTATCGGTCAGTTGATGATATCCAGTTCTTATCTGATTTCACCAAGTTTTGGATTAATTTGCGGCTTCTTTAGTCTATACTATAAAAAGGCTTATTTTAATAGTAGTAAATATGCTCATAATGACACCTTTTGATTTAATCACTGGTATAATAATTATTAGAATGAGTGTCTGCGACAAAAAAGATATACAACAGTTTTAATTTCAGAGGACTATACCTTGAATAGAAAGGCTTTATTGATAAATTATTATTATCCGCCGATAAATAACGGGGGTATACAGAGAATACTTAATTTTAAGAAATATTTGCCGGAATACGGGTTTGATACCGCAATAATTACAACGAATTCATACGGTATTCTTGATGATGACCAAGAAGAGAGGGTATTCCGTTTTCCTGATTCTGGTGTTGATTATACTAATCGTTATAACAACAGAGGAATCAAGGTTTTTCTTTTTAGATCGATACGAAGATTAAAAGTGTATTTCGGACTGATTACTGACGGAAAGTATTATTGGAAAAAAGAGGCAGTAAAACATCTGGATGAATTGTTGAAAACACATCAGTTTGATATCGTAATTGCATCATACCCAACACCAGTCAATTTAGAAATTGGTGAAATTATCAATAGAAGATATGGAATCCCATTGGTGGTGGATTACAGAGATGGGCTTATGTTTGAGCCTTTTAAAGAAGTATATGATAATTCAGTGATCTATCAGAAAAGACTACTTGCTCTTGAGAGGAGACTGGCTCAAATTGCTTCTTTGACAGTAACAGTAAACCAAAGAATAAATGATTACTATTCATCAACGTATCCTGGCATCAAATCCGTTGTAATCCAAAATGGTTTTGATGATGAAGAGGTAATCGATTGTCCGCCAATTCTATTGCCTGAAGGACTGAATATAGTGCACACAGGTGCTATCGGGAAATCAAGACATAATTATACTTATGATGAATTGTCTGTATTGTTTGAAAACTTATGCACAATATCAGAGCATGTGAATATTATTCTTATTGGTGATTATGAAGAACGTGAATTAGACATATTTGCAAGATACAAAAATATTTTTGTATATGAAAAGACGGATAGAAAAAGGGTGATCGCAACTCAAAGAGCTGCGAATGCGCTGCTTTTGATATCTGGCCCATATGGTTATACAAGTGGGAAATTTTATGAATATCTGTTTTCCGGAAAACCTATATTGAATATAGCGGATAAAACGGGTATAGCCGATATTATTAATGGGCGTGACTTTGGTATAACTTGCAGACCAGATAACAGAGAAGCAATCAAAGAGTTTATCGAGAAGCTCGTAAATAGTGAATTATCCTTTAACAAGCCGTCTTTGAACCGATATACAAGGCGTTACCAAAGCCAGGTGCTTGCAAAACAATTACAAAATGTTTTGGACCATATTTCATAATTGAATAACAATGAACTGTATTTATACTATTATCAAAAAATTGATAGATGGAATAAAGCGGCTTTTCGAAACAGGCGCGCTTCATGTAGTTTTTGGAACTTTTGCAACGAAGTTTGTGGCGTTTTTTGGTTCTATTGTAGTTGTTCGCTTGTTAAGTAAAGATGATTACGGCTTGATGAGTTATGTTGAAAATAAGTATAATTATGCTCTGATATTTGCTGGTTTGGGACTATCATATGCAGTATTGAGATATTTAGTGATGTCTGATTCAGTGGATGATAAGAAGAGGTATTATGATTATATAATTAAACATAGTATATACAGAAATCTTATCATTGCTGCTGTTCTTATATTATTGAGTATCTTTCTGAAATTCCCCGATAACTATGCAAGAGCCAAGACACTTATTCCTTTGACGGCGCTGCTGCTGCCTTTTCAGGATTTTTTAAATGAGAATCTTTATACTATTCGCTCCTTTTTTAGAAATAAACTGTATGCATATCTGGCTTTTTTTAGCGCCACAGCTTTAATATTAGGCAGAATAGCAGGCGCGTATATAGGTGGTGTAAGTGGAGTCCTTTGGTCAAGAGTGTTGATTAATGCAGTGTTTTCTGTTTTGTGTTTCATCTTTGTAAAGAAGACTTTTTTTAGAATTCCACCCGTTTCACTCCTATCAAAAGATCAAGCCAGAAAAGTAAATACTTATTCTCTTCAGTATATGATAACTAACGGTTTTTGGGCTATTTTTATGTTGAATGATGCATTTATGCTCGGACAACTATTAAATGATCCACTTGCAATGGCAGACTATCATGTAGCATGTGTACTCCCTAGTAATATTTCGATTTTTGCTACTGCTATAGGAATATATGTTAGCCCATATTTTACAAAGAACGAGGATGATCCTGTTTGGGTAAAAAAGTATTATCGTATTGTATTTATTGTTAATGCCTGTATTGTGGGCGCAGTAACGCTTGGTATAATAATACTGGCAAAACCTCTGATTTTATTCATGTATGGTGAGAAATACTTAAATACTGTTAGATTAATGCGTATGCTTCTAGTTGCTGCATTTATAAACTCAGGACTCCGTTATACCTCTGCCAATTTACTGGCTGCTATGGGCGAGGTAAAATATAACATGATCGTTTCTGGAATAGGAATCACATTACAGTTAATACTGGATATGATACTAATTCCGAAATATGGAACAATGGCTGTTGCAATATCAAATTGTATTATATTTTTATTTATGGCAATCACGTTGTTCTTTATTTTCTTAAACAAGCATTGTTAAGAATATTTCATTTCTATGAGTATTAGGAGTGTGACGAAAGATGCGTGACAAAAGAGAAAATGAAATAGATTTAAAAAGTTTGTTTTTCTACATTCTTCGAAGATGGATGTGGGTATTATTAGCTGCTTTTACTGGAATGCTGGTGATCGGTGGGATAAAAGCAGTACAATTAAGGCATTTAGAGAATTTCACTGCTGATGCTATTTACCAAGATCAAAACACTGTTTCTGATGAACAGGAGGAGCTGAATGAACAGCTTTTACTGCAGGAAGCAAATGAACGAATAATCCAAAATCAGAAAAGCTTACTAGTCAAGATAGAAGAGTATATGCAAAACTCGGTTCTGATGCAATTGGATCCTTATAATAAGCTAGTCATTGAGCATAGATATCTTATCTCCATGAACGGGGAGGATTCTTATGAGTATGTTCGAGATCCTGCGGATGCTGTTGTGTCGGCATATCTACAAGGCCTTGTACCAAAACGTAACCTTAAAGATCTTAGCAAGAAGTACGGTATTGATTCTGTCTATCTTAATGAACTAATAAGTTTCGATTATGATATCGAATCCAATATGGTAGTCATCACTGCTACAGGAGATTCAGAGGAAATCGCTTTGGATCTGCTACAGGTCATGGATAAGATTTTGGCTTCCAAGCAGAATGAAATCAGTGAATTGTACGGACAGCACATCATTCAACTGGTTTCCGAAGATCAAGGTTATATTACAGATAACGAGTTATTGAAATTACAAAGGAATAATCAGGATGCGCTGGTTTCCATGCAGACAAATCTTTCTAAAACACATAACACCCTCTCTGATGTAGAAGCTCAAATTGAAGTCCTAGAGGCGAGTCTAAAGGAGTATGAAAAGCAAGCGACAAAAGTATCCGGAAGAACCGTTATAAAGTATGGGATACTTGGTTTTCTGCTGGGTGGATGTGCACTTCTAGGTTGGTATCTGCTACAATATGTTTTGCAGACCAAACTTCGTATACCTGACGAAATGTCTCTTCGTTGGGATATTCCCGTATTGGGAGTTATAGACAGACAGAGCAATTCTATAGTATTTCGCGGAGTAGACGAGTGGTTGCTGAAGGTTGCGGGTGAACGAAACGGACAGAATGATGAGGTCGTGGCAGAAAACTTGGCAGTCACAATAGAGAGTATGTTAAGAAATGGAAGCGAATTAATAGTTACCGGGGATGTATCCGAAGAAAAACTAAATCAAATGGTTGAGCGATTACAGAAACAACTTCAAGAAACACAAATCAAGGTGGTTGCTATTTCAACGTTACAATCTGACCCACAAGCTCGTAGAAAGCTCTTTGGAAGTGATGCCGTTTTACTATTAGTAGAAAGAGATTATTCTTCTTACCAGCATATCAGTGATTTAGTCAATACAACAAAAGCATTCGCTAAGCCCGTGATTGGAGCATTAGTTTATTGAATTATATATATATATATATATATATATATATATCAACAAAAAACAGATAAAAGGAAGTATGGTATATACATGATAAGTTTTAATGTCCCGCCAGTGGTTGGCGGTGAAGAAACATATATTAATGATGCTATTAAATCACGCAAGATCAGTGGGGATGGCAAATATACAAAACTATGCAGCCAATGGCTTGAAGAGCGTACTGGGACGAAGAAAGTACTTTTAACAACATCATGTACTCATGCAACGGAAATGGCTGCTTTTCTTCTTGATATAAGAGAGGGAGATGAAGTGATAATGCCTTCCTATACTTTTGTTTCTACGGCTAATGCATTCGTATTACGAGGGGCAAAGGCCGTTTTTGTTGATATTCGCCCTGATACGATGAATATTGACGAAAAGTTGATAGAAGATGCAATCACGGATAGAACAAAAGCTATTGTCCCTGTGCATTATGCCGGAATTTCCTGTGAGATGGACACCATCATGGATATAGCCAAAAGGCATAATCTCAAGATAGTTGAGGATGCTGCACAGGGGATTATGAGTACATATAAGGAAAAACCACTTGGGGCCATTGGAGATTTCGGTTGCTACAGCTTCCATGAGACAAAGAATCTATCTATGGGAGAGGGCGGGGCTTTGCTGATTCATGACGGTCGATTTATAGAAAACGCCGAGATAATCCGTGAAAAAGGAACGAATCGAAGCAAGTTCTTTCGTGGAGAGATAGATAAATATACCTGGGTCAGCCCCGGATCTTCTTATCTGCCCAGTGAGTTGAACGCCGCCTATCTTTATGCACAAATGGAAAAGGCACAAGTAATATATGATGACAGAATGAAAAGCTGGAGCATCTATTATGATATGTTGAAACCACTAAAGGAAGAGGGGCTGATAGAATTGCCTGTGATACCTAAGGATTGCGTACATAATGCACATATGTTTTATATAAAAGTAGATGGACTGGCTACCAGGTCAAAACTGTTACCATGGCTGAAAAAGAAGGGCGTATATGCTGTATTTCATTACATCCCGTTACATTCATCTCCGGCAGGTAGAGAATATGGATATTTCCATGGGGAGGATAAGTTTACTACCAGGGAAAGCGAGAGGCTGATTCGCCTGCCGATGTTCTATAGGCTGAAGGAAGAGGAGATCACATATATCTGCAGATGCGTGGGAGAGTTTTTCGGGAGGAAAATCGTAGGGAAGGACAGTAAGTGATGCTTTATTCGGTAGTGGTGCCTGTATATAATTCGGCAAAGATGATGGATGAACTTTATAACCGGATAAAGGCGGTATTTGAAAGTGTCATCAAAGAGGAATTTGAACTAATATTGGTAAATGATGCATCCAGAGATGATTCTCTTGCTGTTATGAAGAGACTTTCGAATATGGATGAGAGAGTTAAATACATAAATCTTGCAAAAAATCACGGACAGCAGAAAGCCGTGCTTTGTGGAATAGAGCATTCATCCGGAGATTATGTAATAACTATGGATGATGATTTACAGCATCCACCAGAAGAGATTCCAAAGCTGATCGCCAGGATGGAGTCAGATTCAAATGTAGACGTTGTAATAGGCATGTATGATACAAAAAAGCATAATGGCATCCGCAGGCTAGGAACCAGGATGCTGGATGCACTTTCCAATATCGTTTTTAAAAAAGACAAGGATTTGAAGCTGACGAGTTTTCGTCTGATGAAATCTTTTGTGGCAGATAACCTTGCAGAGGTAAACGTGAAAACACCCACCGTAGGGCATTGCCTCCTTATGGTGGACGGAAACATGGTGAACACGGAAGTGCATCATGATACCAGAAAAGAGGGAAAGAGCGGCTACAGCTTTGTAAAACTTGTGGATACATTTATGGGAAATGTATATGCCAACTCGGATCTTCCGCTTCGGATCGTAGGACATATAGGAACGATCAGCTTTATTGTGAGTATCGTGCTCTCCCTGTTTTACCTGGTCAGATATTTTATGGGGTATATCCATGTTTCTGGCTGGACGACACTGGTCATCATAGTTCTTTTTATGAATGGTCTTTCCTTGTTCTCTGTCGGAATTATGGGAAGATACCTGATGGTGAATATAAACGAAACAAAAAGGTTACCTAAGTATTCGATCAAAGAAAAAAATGTGGAAAAGAAACGGGGCATACATTGAAAAAAATATTAATACTGGGGACAGGCAGTGCTCAAAAAGATCTTATTGAATATTGTAAGGAGAATGGTTTTTTTGTAATTGCCACAAGTAATATATCTGGATACTCTGCACAGAAAATGGCAGATGAATTCTAACAGGTGGATATAACGGATATTGAGGCGACGAAAGAATGGGCACAGAAAGAAAACATTGATTTCATATACTCCATAGGGTCGGATGTTGCAATGCCCACCATTGCAAAGATATCAGAAGAGCTGGGCCTGCCTTGTTTTGTAGATTATGATACAGCGGTAACATGCAACCATAAGAACCTTTTAAGGGAAAAGCTTCAGGAAAAGAAGGTAGAGGGTAACATTCCATTTCAGATCATGGACAGTCCGGATGAGGAGGTCGAGATTACCTTCCCTGCAATGATGAAACCGTCCGATTCACAGGGGCAGCGTGGTGTCAGGTGCGTGAATTCCGTTGAAGAGTTTAAAGAGCATTTTGAAGAGACGATTGGTTTTTCGAGAGAAAAAAGGATTATTTTAGAGCCTTATGTTGATGGAGATGAAATCTCAGTTAACACTTTTCTTGAAAATGGTGAATTGAAATTCTATCTGGTTTCAGACCGCAGGGTGTGGGATGAATATCCGGGCGGCATTATCAGGAAGCACATCATCCCTTCCAAATACGATAATGACAAATCGATTTCAGTAGGAATAAGGAAGCTCGTAGAAGACGTACTTGTAGCAATAGGATTGGAGAACGGGCCTGCGTATTTCCAGATAAAGGTCAGCAAAGAAGGCAAGCCATACCTGATAGAAGTGACGCCGAGATTGGATGGATGTCATATGTGGAGAGCTATAAAGTATGCTACCGGGGTGGATCTATTGCAGGCGTCAATGGATCTGCTGGAAGGAAAAGGATATTCACAGTGTGAAGACTATAACGTAGAACCACATTCTCTTGAATTCATGTGTGCCAAGCCGGGAACGGTATTCAGCAAGCGCAATTACGAAGTGCCGGACTATATTTATCTGTGTTGGTATTATGAAGAAGGAATGAAAGTCAATCACATGAACGGATATTTTGAAAAATGCGGTTATGTGATTAAAAAAGGATTTGCTAAATGAAAATAGCGGTAGTAGGCGGGAATGGTTTTATAGGCAGGGAATTTGTGACCTACGCTTCCTGTAAAGGACATGTAACTGTCGTTATAGGAAGCGATTACGATGTGTTTTCCGCGGAAGGGGAAAAGGCTGCGAAGGAGATTTTAAGATCCTGCGATGCCATGATATTTCTTGCGGCAAAAAGGTCAACAGATTCCTTTGCAATGCCTGAATATTTATATAACGTGCAGCTTGCGGAAAAATATTTTTCACTTGCCAGGGAAGAAAACCTCGGAGACATTGTATTCACATCATCCTTTAGTGTATATTCGGGAAATCCTGTCAATTGGAAAGAAGATGACTATCGCGCACCCTTATCTTTGTATGGAGCTTCTAAACAGGCAATAGATTCTGTGTCAATGCTGTATAACGAAAAATATGGAATGAAAATAAAGTGTCTGCGCCTGGCACAGGTCGTAGGTATGGGTGAGAGAAAAGGGTACTTGCTGAATACCCTGATAGATAACGCCATTGCTGGCAGGAAGCAGACGATCTATGGCAAGGGGACAGGCAAAAGACAATATATTTATGTGAAGGATGTATGTGATGCCATGCTGCACAGCATCGTAGAGATGAAAGATACAGCTGGGGTATTTAACATCGGTATGAGTTATCATGTCTCAATCATAGAACTTGCCCGGGTCATCAACGAAGTATTTGGAAATACAGCTGGAATCGAGATGCTTGAAGATAAGCCTGAGGATACATGTGAATACTTCATGGATATCAGTAAAGCGACGAACGATCTGCATTGGCAGGCAAACTATGACCTTAGAAGCGCCTTTGAAGATATACGTGATCACAGAGTATAAATGTTGAACAATATAACTACAAAAAAAGTGAAAAATGACATTGCGCCCTGTGATGTTTTACTGACCTATGAAATAAAAAACAGGGAGATCGAGAATCTTTGCCTTATAAAGTACGAGCTGGAAAGAAGGGGATACTCTGTCCAGTTCAGAATGCAGTATGAGTCTTTTTTTACCTATCGGCCTCCGATACAGGCAAAAGTGGTCGTGGTTCCGGGGTATTACCGGGAACGTCATCAGTTCTATGCATCTTCCCATACTGTAAGTACAGATAGGATACTTAATATGCAATGGGAGCAGGTGCGGTCCAGCCGGGATGAGAAGAGTAAGGATACATTATTCGCTATTAAAGACTGGGGACGCAAGGCTTCCCATATTGCGTGGGGAAGCCATATGCAAAACCGGCTGATCAATGAGTGGAAGTGCGATCCCAGTCATGTTTTCATGACAGGGCATCTTACGTTTGACTTTTTCAGAAGCCCGCTGACAAACTATTATCTCTCCAGAAATGAATTATTAGCTGGCTATGGGATCCCGGCAGAAAAAAAAGTGCATCTGTTTATTTCATCCCTTGCCTATGCGGATGTAGACATGAGAAAAATAAGAAATTCTTCCATGGGTGATACGGTGGAGGAAGTTCTGGAATATAAAAAACTATGCAAGGGTACAAGAAGTGAACTGATACGTTGGTTTGAGACAGCATTGTCTATAGATGAAGACAGTGTGATCGTATACCGGCCGCATCCGGAAGAAAAGGGGGACGAGGAGCTGTTTTCCCTGGAGAGACGTCAGAGCAGATTCCGTGTTATCAAGGATAGATCCGTAAAACAATGGATATTGGCATGTGACAGGGTGTATACCTGGAAAAGCACTTCCGTGATCGAGGTAATTGCCGCGAAAAAAGAATTTATTTTACTGCGTCCCATTCCAATTCCGCTGAAAAATGATATTGAGCTGTTTCAAGATGTAGAGCACGTTACAACTTTTGAGGAATTCAGCAGGGTGTTCTCAGCGGATGAAGTCACGATGAATGCAAAATTCATCAGTGATCAGATCGATGAGAATTATTATTTTCCCGAAGATAAATTCTCTTATGAACTGGTGTGCGACGCGATCGAGAAGATTATGCAGGGGGAAGAGTATAAGATTTGTCCGTCGCTCAAGAACGAACTGCTTCACTGGTATGATCCTGAGCGTTTGAAAAACTTGATCAAGCGATTTATAAGAAACTCAAAACTCTGTGAAAGCATCCATAATAACCAAAGAATACGGAATAATTATATCAAGGAAATTATAGATGATATTTTCTACGTAAAAGAAAAAATTCAGAAGAATTATACATCGGATGAGGAAGTATCAGAAATTGTAAACAGAATCAAAGAGGCGATGACATTTCAGGAGAATTAATCAGGGATGAAAGCTGTTCATTTGGCGAGTTTTAATGGAAATATCGGGGATATAGCCAATCATGCTGGCTTTTGGAATCTTTTCAGGAAATACGTTACAGATGGTATAGAAGTAACATATTTGGAGATCAGGGAATATTATAAGAGTTGGCATTTAAGAAAATTTGATGATACTTTCGCTGATATGGTAAATGAATATGATTTACTTGTCATGGGCGGAGGCCGCTTTTTTGATGTTAAATGGGAGTATTCACGAACAGGGACAACGATAGACCTGCCGGAATCAATACTCGAAAAGATAAGGATCCCGATCGTCATTAATGGGATGGGGGTGGACTATTCTCCGGAGAACTGCAGTGAAGATATTAAAAACAGATTTGGTGCATTTATCAGGTATCTTGACAGCAGGAAAGAAACGGTCGTCTCGGTACGAAATGATAATTCGCTGCAGGTATTGAAGAGGCATTTCCTTGGCAATACGCCAAGAAACGTTATTGAGATCCCGGATGGCGGATTCTTTACGAAAGCAGGTGATTATTCTCATCCCGAGATTCCTGCAAATAAGACGATCGTATCCATTAATGTTGCGAATGACAGAATAAATGACAGATGGGGGAACATTGAAGCATATAAATTATATTGTGAAGAATTCGGAAAATTTATTGACAAGGTGTTAGAGCATTCGGAAGTGCATTTTGTCTTTGTGCCGCATATCCCCTCGGATATACAGGCTGTTTATGACATCCTTCAATTTGTTCCTGATCACCATCGGCGCAGGAATATCACGGTTGCCCCGTATCTTAATGGATTGAATACACCGGGAGATTATCTAGTGGACATCTATAAAAAGTCTGTAGTTACCATTGGGATGAGATATCATGCCAATATATGTTCGATCGCCATGGGAACGCCGACGATCGGAATCGTTACCTTAGAGCAGCATAAAGACCTTTACAGGAATATAGGGGCTGCTGACAGATTGTTTAATGTAAGGGAAGTGCCTTTTAGCGATGCTCTGTATGATAAGCTGTTTTCTGTGATCCGAGATAAGGAAAACTATTTTGAACAGAATAAGCAGATCGTAAGTATGCTGGAGATGGACTCTGTTGCGTACTATAAAAGAATAAGAGAATTGCTCTCATGTTAAGAAAACTAATTCATAATTACAGGGAGATGACATTACCGGTAAAAGCGTCCATATGGTTTGTCATTTCCGGTTTGATGAAAGATGTTATCGACGTTTTAGCAACGCCGGTATTTACGAGAATTCTTACAACAGAGCAATATGGTTATTATAATGTCTACAATTCCTGGTACTTGATCGTAAAGATCGTTTTTACACTATGTTTGTACAGCGAAGTATTTAATGTAGGGCTTGTTAGATTTGAAAAGGAGCGAAATCAGTTTATCTCCGCGTCACTTGGTTTTGTGACCTCTTTAGTAGGCACCTGGTTTCTTGTTTATTTACTGTTCTTTGAGAAAATAAACAGGATCATAGGGCTGCCCTGGTACCTCATCGTCCTGATGTTTGCGCACGTCCTGATGTTTGTCCCGTATTATTTCTGGCTCAGGAGGGAGAGATTCGTTTACCACTACAAAAACATCGTAATCGTGTCTTTGATGTATGTGGTTCTGCAGCCTGCCCTGGCAATTATTGCCATATTATATTGTGATCTTTCCATTGATCCGGGATATGCAAGGATCATTGCCGCGGTCGGAATCCAGATAATCATCGGCATTGCGCTCTACATCAGCATTATGTGGAGCGGAAGATCCTACTTTGATAAAAGAATATGGAAGTATTCCCTGAAGACCGGCGTTGAACTGGTGCCATTCAGCCTGTCTAAAGTGGTATTGAATCAGTCCGATCGGATCATGATCAATTTTTTCTGGGGATCCGGAGAAACAGCCATATACTCGGTGTCGCATTCTGCAGCATTTGTCCTGCAGGCAGTTACTGAAGCTCTCAATGGTGCATTTGTTCCATGGTTTTACAGAAGATTAAGAGTAAATACCTATGATGGAATAAAAAACGTCATCAATGGTCTTATCCTTCTGGTTGCGGTCTGTGTAGCCGGTATAGACGTTACTGCGCCTGAGATCATGAGAATTTTGGGAAATGAAGCGTATTATAGGGGGATATACTGTATACCGGCCCTGGCATACAGTATATCCCCGCAGCAACTCCTGACGCTACCGATTTACTGAAAAAAGTCTGTACTCGCCGGTTATCTGTTCCTTTGTGG
>JAEEGL010277236.1_pt1 | contig 17067 bp, 12 predicted proteins | sample 9134231 | NCBI WGS metagenome assembly JAEEGL01 (sample SAMN16246548, study PRJNA631951) | gut metagenome | biome: gut microbiome; feature: rumen; material: fiber-attached | host: Bos | place: Iran: Karaj | collected 2018-10
GTGTGAGGATGAAGGCGGAGTGCGACACCTGCAAGAAGGAAACACCTTGGACGGATGTGGTTGTATTCTATACAGGACAGGATACCACAGGTGGTACCGAGGGAATAGATGGCGAGGCGACGGCGCTGTCGACTTTGACGAATGTACAGCCCAACCCTGCGCGGGACGAGGTGCGGGTGACGTCCAGCTTCAGTCTGCGGCGCCTCGAGCTGCACGACCTGTCGGGTGTGATGGTGTACAGTGAGCCAGTGTTCGGCCATGAGAAGGAGCTTGATGTGTCGTGGCTGCGTGCGGGCACCTACATCATGACCATCGCCACGCATGACGGCACCACCCACAAGCGCCTGCAGATAGTGCGCTAGGCTCTGCGGCATCTGATGAAAAAACTGTAGTATGAAGAAGTTCTTGGTTCTAAGTGTGTTGTTGCTTCCACTGGCGCTGGCGGCGCAGGTTCGTGAGTTCAATATCGGTGCCACGGACAACAGTATTGTGCGCACGGTAGACGACACCACGTTGTTGATTTACACGCAGCCGTCGGCAGGGGATGGATATTTCCTACTCTACAAGACTGGCGCAGCTTCGGCGCTGGCTTTTCGGTTGCCTGTTGGTTGGGAGGTACGTGACGTGCGCATATACAATGGTGTTGATGCCTATTTCTGTGGCACGGACGGAACCCGAGGGCTAGTGGGCATGTTCGATATCGCCTCCGCCTTCTCCGGCACGGGAGCGGTTAACTATACGCCTTGTTCCGGCTTCTTGCCAGTGGGGTTTCACCCCACCGACCTGAAGCGGTTGGAGTTGTATGAATATGGTGTCAATGTGTGCATGGCCATGGCGGGTGATTCGGAATGGGACGGGATTGGGAATAACACCACGGTGGTGTCGGCCTATATCGACGCAGTCGGCAATTGGCGTTTGGCTTATTATGCCAACAAGAACCATTTGATGGACTTTACTGACGTTGCCTGCTTAGACGACGTCGTTGTGGCGGTGGGCACGGATATCTATGGCAACGGGTGTTATGTGAAGACATTTCAGAAGAATGAAAGATTTCCGTGCTGGGCTTATGACCAGGACCATAAGTTAGGAATCAACTTTGGTGTGCAGAAGGGCGAAGTGCTGGCGACGCACCGCGAAGGCAACACCGTCGTGCTGGCGCAATACTGCGAGGGAAAGGTCGGGTACGCCACGGCACTGTACGAAATGGAGCTGTCGCCGCTGACAGGGTTGCCAGTGTCGCCGACGATAGGCACATGGCTGTCGTTGCCGCCGGCCTACCAGCCTTATGGCCCGTCGTGGCGGATGCTGGAGCTGGACTGGTATGCTGACAGTGTATGGTTGCTGCAAAAAGCCGAATATGCCATGGCGGCGGTGAGCGGTGTGGCCGACTGGGTGATGCGAGTGCCGCTTGCGGCGCTGTCGGGGACGGCCCATGCGTGGCATCCCCACCAGTGCAATGCGCAGTCGATGGATATAGATGTGGGCAAGAATAAACCTTGGCTGTCGGGTGAGATGCCCCACCTGGCACTCTACGAGCCTGTATGGCTAGCCAGACCCGGAAATTGTTATAGATATTCCGATATTGACTTTGAAGCCAAGACGGCCCTGTGGCAGCAGTCGGAGATTGGCGACGGGTGCGATTTTAGCGGCGCCTCCCCTTTTGTATATAATTTTTCAGTGTTTTCGGTGATAGTAAGACTGCAGTGTGAATAACAACAAATGGGTACAATTATGAGAAACAAGGTGATAGCGATGCTGCTGCTGGCGGCAATCATGCCGACAGCGCAGTCGCAGTATTCGGATTTGTACTACCATCGTGTGGGCGACACCATCGAGTGGCGTTCCGACATCGGCTACTATGCCTGGTGGGAGTTTGAGACCTACTATGAACACAATCTGCGTTTTGCTTTCTGTGGTGGAGATGCTACTTGGTACAGAGGAAGAAGCAATGTAACTCCTGAGTTTAGGGATTCTGCCATTGCGGTACAGCGTTATTACACGCCCACCCCATTGAAGGTGGTGGGTTTGGCTGGCTGTTGTTTTAGGGGAACCAACCCCAGCGGTTTAAACTATGATTTATATATGGATACTAACGAGTATAAAGAGTATTTTGTCATCTACGATGCGAGGCCCGACAGCTTTCCGTTGATAGGCAAGCTGGAGTGGAATCCTTACGACCCACATCGTACGCTGCACATACCATACCATAATGGGGTGGTGGGACCGGGTCCGGATAGCTGCTGCCATGGTTTCCCGGATCATTTCTGGCTTCCTTTGTATGAATACTATTTTGACTCGGCTATTACCGTGAGCGACTCATTTTATGTGGGAGGCACTTTCTTTGGTGAAGAATATCAGGGAATAAGAACAGCATATGCGGGCGCAAAGACACTTGGTGATGCTTATGACTCATGTATGGATAATGAAATACATGAAATAATAAGGTATATTCCATCTGGTAATAAAGTTTTATGTTTAGCGTATCCTTGCCTGTATAAAGTCAAGCACGACGACAATTTTCCGTGGAATCCGCCGGCATTCTTTTCAGACGCGGAGTGGGAGTGGTGGCAAAACTATATGATCCATATGATGGTCTACCCGATAGTGCAGATGGACACGACGGTGCCGCCCGCGGATGCATGCCTACCGATGAGCAACGTACAGGTGACGACGTCGGGGACGACGGCGACGGTGACGTGGGACGACTTTCCCAACTACAGCCGAGTGCTGCTGCGCTACGGGATGTGCAATCAGCCTGTGATCCAGTGGACGGAGGAGGACGTGACGGGCAGCACGTTGCACACGCTGACGGGGCTGACAGAGACGGCCTGCTACGGTGTGAGTCTGAAGGCGGAGTGCGATACCTGCAGGAAGGAGACGCCGTGGAGCGAGCCGAAATATTTCTATACAAGCCATGGCACGGAGGGCATGGAGGGGGAGGCCACGGCGTTGTCGAGGCTGACGTATGTGCAGCCCAACCCGGCGAGGGAAGAGGTACGGGTGACGTCGAGCTTCAGCCTGCGCCGCATCGAACTGCACGACCTGTCGGGTGTGATGGTGTACAGTGAGCCAGTGTTCGGCCATGAGAAGGAGCTTGATGTGTCGTGGCTGCGTGCGGGCACCTACATCATGACTATCGCCACGCATGACGGCACCACCCACAAGCGCCTGCAGATAGTGCGCTAGGATTTCCTGCCATACGACTGTGTTTTAGGAATCTAGATTTTTGTTTTTATATTTTGTGCGAATATTTAAAAATAATTCGTATATTTGCATTTTGTTTTAAAAGTAACAAATAAAGCAATATACTGATTATGAAATACAACTTGATTGTCATCGGCAGCGGCCCAGGAGGCTATGTGGCTGCCGTCAAGGGTGCCCAGCTGGGCCTGAAGACCGCTGTCGTGGAACGCGAGAACTTGGGAGGCATCTGCCTCAACTGGGGCTGTATCCCCACCAAGGCCCTGATGAAGAGCGCCCAAGCGTACAATTATGCCAAGCATGCCGCCGCTTATGGCGTGAAAGTGGATGCTGTGGAGGCTGACCTGAACGCCATGGTGGACCGTTCGCGCGGTGTGGCATCGACGATGAACAAAGGCGTGGAGTTTTTGCTCAAGAAAAACGGTGTGGATGTCATCACGGGCACGGCCAAGGTGTGCCCCAACCACATTGTCAATGTGGACGGTACCGAGTATGAGGCTGACCATATCATCATCGCCACGGGTGCACGCTCGAAGGTGATGCCCGCCATGCCGCAGGACGGCAAGCACATCATTGGCTACCGCGAGGCCATGACGCTGCGTCAGCAACCCCAGTGCATGCTGGTGTGCGGCAGTGGCGCCATCGGTTCGGAGTTTGCCTATTTCTATCAGAGCATTGGCACGCAGGTTACGCTGGTTGAGTTTATGCCGCAGATTCTGCCCAACGAGGATGAAGAAGTGGCTGCCCAGATGAGCCGCTCGTTCCGCAAGATGGGTATGAAGGTGATGCCCAGTTGCTCGGTGGAGAAAGTGGAGGTGGATGGCGATGTGTGCCATGTCACAGTGAAGGACATGAAGAAAGAGAGCGAGACGGTCATTGACGTTGACGTGGTGCTGAGCGCCGTGGGCGTGGTGACCAACCTGGAAAACCTGGGTCTGGACGAGACCGGTATCAAATACGAGCGTGGCAAGATAGAGGTTGACGATTACTACCGTACCAATGTACCGGGCTATTATGCCATCGGCGACGTGGTGCACGGCCCCGCCTTGGCACATGTGGCTTCAAAGGAGGCCGTGTGCTGCGTAGAGGCCATCGTTAAAGGCGCCGCCCCGAAGGTGAACTACAGCAATGTGCCTGGATGCACCTATACCACCCCCGAGGTGGCAAGTGTGGGATTGACCGAGAAGAAAGCTGTCGAGGCCGGCCATGAGGTGAAGGTGGGCAAATTTTTCTTCAAGGCCAGCGGCAAGGCCACGGCGGCAGGTTCGACCGACGGATTTGTCAAGGTGGTGGTCGATGCGAAGAGCGACCTCATTCTGGGGTGCCATATGTGTGGCGACAATGTGACAGAGATGATTGCCGAGATTGCGGCTGCCCGCGAGGCTGGCCTCACGGCCCGTCAGGTGGCGCAAGCCATCCATCCGCACCCCACCATGAGTGAGGCTGTGATGGAGGCTCTTGAAGCCGCCCATGGCGAGGCAGTGCATGGTTAATGACAAAGATAAAACTATGAGAATACTCCCTTTTAGGCGCAAGCGGATTGACCGTAATCTAGTGGTGTATGTGAGTAATTACTTTCACTATACCGACTTCGGTGTTCGCGATACTGACGACCGCCGTCGCTTCGGACGTCGTTTTATTATGGCCGCCACACCCGGTACAGGCTTCTTCGAACGCGAGTCGGAGAGCCGCAGTTACCACGACTTTGTGCGTCGCCAGGTGGCGCGCCAACGTCACATCTACTGGCGCCTGCTGACGGGGAGGGAACCTAACTATGACAAAGAGCTGCAACTGGCTAGCGAGGCTCTGAAGGCTGCAGAAGAGCCCCGCCGCCGCGAACTGTTGGAGTGTTATGTCAACGCGCTGACAGTGGGGCGCGACGAAGAGTTGTTGGAACGGCTGATACGTGCCGTGAAGAACAAGATGAGGCACCGCAGCAACAAGTATCTGGTGAGTGTCATAGGGCACTACAAGCACAAGATACGCCAGTTGGAACATGATATGGAGGCTGTGGAGTACCGTGTGGAGGATCATTATAGTCCCGAGGTTTGTGCCGCCTATCGCGAGGCGACGGAGGCTTTCGGTAAGATGGTGAACCGCTGCCGTCGAGTGTGGCACCATAATGAGAAGGTGTACGACAACTTCGCCCAGGTGTTTTTCGATTTGGGCACGTTCGATTTCATCCGCACGGACAACTATATGCCGCTGATGCGCGACTCAGTGGGACGTACATATTATCTGCTGCCTGATGCGATGATAGTGGCCCGAGGTTCACTCGATTTCGACTTGGTGCCGCTGAAGACGCTCACCGTTGTATACCAGGAGACCTCCATAGCTGAGACTACCGACCTGCTGTCGGTGCGTGTGGGCGATGCCGCCTGCATGATGCTTATTCCCGAACTGGGACTGACTTTCTACTTCAACCACGCCCAAGTAGTGGTTGAATTTGTGCATGCTCTTGACAAACTGAAAGCCTTGTTATGAAGAAACCGCAACGTCACACCTACCGCTTCAACCCCCATACGCTGAAATACGAGAAGGTTTTTGTGAGCCTTCGTGATCGCATTCGCCGTATCAGTTTCAGTGTGTTGGGGGGTGTGGTGCTTGGTGTGGCGGTTGTGGCGATAGTCATGCAGTTTATGGACTCGCCCAAGGAGCGTGCCTTGGAACGGGAACTGGCGCAGTACCGTAGGCAGACTCGCAAGCTGAACGAGCGAGTTGACCGAGCCGAGCGGGTGCTGGAGAATTTGGAGGAACGTGACGACAATATCTATCGTTCCATATTCCAGAGCACTCCGGTGAGCGAGGCCGAACGTCACAGCGGCATAGGCGGAGTAGAACGCTATGCCGACTTGGAAAAATTGGACAATGCCAAAGACCTTCTGGCGGTATCGAAGCGGGTGGACGAGCTGACCAAGCGTATCTATATCGACTCGAAGTCGCTGGACGAAGTCTACGAGATGGTTCGTACAAAGAATGAACGTATGACATCTCTTCCGGCCATCATGCCCGTGGCGAAGAAAGAAAGCCAGGTGATGAGCGGTTTTGGCTACCGTTACCATCCAATTCTGCGAACCCGCAGGATGCATTCGGGCATCGACATCAGCGCCCGTAAAAATACCCCCATCTATGCCACCGGCGACGGAGTGGTGCGTGTGGCAGGGCGCAACCCAGAAGGTATGAGCGGCTACGGTGTGGTGGTGGTGGTCGACCATGGTTATGGCTTCCAGACCCTCTATGCACATATGGGAGAAGTCAAGGTGAGGGTGGGGCAGCGTGTCAAACGTGGAGAACAGATTGGCACGATGGGTAGTACCGGTATGTCTACGGGTGTCCATTTGCACTACGAGGTGATACAGAACGGCAAGAAGGTAGATCCCGTCTACTTCTTTTTCAACGACCTCACTCCCGATGAATATGAACAGGTGCTGGAACAGGCTCGCCAGGACAATCAAAGCATGAGTTGACGAGGATTATGGAGGTAAGGATTGACGAACATGCAGGCTACTGCTTTGGAGTGGTGAAGGCCATAGGCGCCGCCGAGGAAGAACTTTCACGGTGCGAGAAGCTCTACTGCCTGGGCGATATCGTGCACAACAGTGCTGAAGTGGAGCGCCTGAGCCGCAATGGGTTGACTGTCATTGACCATGATGAATTGCACGGCCTGAAGGGCTGCAAGGTGCTCATCCGAGCCCATGGTGAACCGCCGTCGACTTACCGAGTAGCCGAAGAACGCAATATTGAACTTATTGATGCCACCTGTCCCATAGTGCTGGCATTGCAGGGACGCATAAAACGAGGCTATGAGGAAATGCAGCGTTGCAACGGACAGATAGTGATATTCGGCAAGCCTGGACATGCAGAAGTCATAGGTCTCAACGGACAGACTGAGGGGTCTGCTGTCGTTGTCAGCCGAGAAGACGAGCTGCAGGGTATCGATTTCAGCCGACCGATGCGTCTCTATTCGCAGACTACCAAAAGCCGCGAGGAATACCAGCGCTTGATTGCCAACATACGGCAGCGTCTGCCCGAAGGGGCCGACTTTGTGGCCTACGACACTATTTGTAACCGTGTGGCCAACCGCGCCAAAGAGTTGGAGGCTTTCGCCCGCAGCGTCGATGTGCTGCTTTTTGTGGCTGGTGCCAACAGCAGCAACGGCCATTATCTATATGAGTATTGCCGCAAGGTACAACCCCACACCTATTTGATTGGCACCGCAGCAGAAGTGCAGCGGCAGTGGATTGACGGAACTACACGGGTGGGTATCAGTGGTGCTACCTCCACGCCCCGATGGCTGATGGAAGAGGTGGCAGAATATTTGGAGACTATCGCATGAAACTGGACAGACTCATACTCACCAACTTCAAGAACTACACCGAGGCCGACATCACCTTATGTGGCAACGTCAATTGCTTCGTTGGCAACAACGGTGCAGGGAAGACCAACCTTCTCGACGCAGTCTACTATTTGTCGTTTTCCAAAAGTTACTTCAATCCCGTAGACCAGCAGAACATACATTTCGGCGAGGACTATTTTGCCATTCATGGTCACTATGGTGACATTCAGGTGAGCTGTATACTTAAGCGTGGACAGGCCAAACAGATGCGCTGGAACAAGAAAGCCTACAAGGCCTTGATGGAGCATATTGGCAAGCTTCCGCTTGTGATGGTATCTCCTGGCGACCAAAGCCTCATCACAGGCGGTAGCGACGGGCGCCGCAAATTTGTCGACGGTGTCATCGCCCAGACAGACCGCACTTATCTCGACCACCTGATACAATACGGTAAAGCATTGGAACAACGCAATAAACTGCTCAAACAGATGTGGGAAGACCGTCTGTGGGACGAGGGTATGGTGAGCGTGTGGGACGCGCAGTTGTCGCGCCACGGGGACTATCTCTATTCCGCCCGTGAACAGTTTGTGGAGAACTTCCGATCCATTTTTTCCGAGTACTACCACGCCATCGCTGGATTCGACGAGCCTGGAATCATCGAATATCAGCACGACGAACGCCCTCTCGACATACAGCTGATGGACAGCCGTCAGACCGATAAATACTCGCAGTACACCACCTGTGGTCCCCACAAGGACGACTTTCTCTTTATGTTGGGCGACGAGGTGAGTGTGAAACGATTCGGGTCACAAGGTCAGCAGAAGAGTTTCTCGTTGTCCCTTAAATTGGCCCAGTTCCAATATATGAACGACCGTCTGGGCCAAAAACCCATTCTGCTGCTTGACGACGTCTTTGACAAGCTCGACCTTGTGCGCGTCAAACAGCTAATCGCTCTGGTGGGAAGCGACCGATTTGGCCAGGTGCTTCTCACCGATACCCAGCCCGGTCGCGTGCAGGCTATCTTCGACGAGCTTCCGCAGCTCGAACATAAAGTGTTTGAAGTCAAGAAAGGAGAAGTTTGTGAATTGGGTAGATAGAACTGCCGACTATTATATCGGCAAGATGCTGCGTCAGTGGGATATGGCCGACTATGCATCCGAGATAGAGGTAGAACGAGTATATCGTCGTCTGGCCGGCGACCTGGTGGGAAGGCTCACCCAGCGGGTGACTTTCAGCAAAGGCACCTTGAGACTGAAGTATATGTCGGCCGCCTTGCGCCACGAAATGACCTGTCGGAGAGAAAGCCTGCGCGAGACGATGAACCTTGAGTTGGGTGCCGAAGTGGTAAAAAAGATAGTAATAACATAAACACTCAATACAGATGAAGAATCTCTGGAAAGCACTTATGATGGTGCGTCGCTGCGACCCCGGGTCTTTTTGGCGCAGGGTACTCTATGTGCTTCTTCAGAGCCTCTTGCCGTTGCTCAACCTTTTTTTCCTCCGTATGCTGGTCGACGCGGTCGACGCGGGTTTCCATGCACAAGGGCCTGCTGTAGGCTTCCTGCCATGGTTGCTGGCCATGGTGACCGTATTCTTGCTCAACCGTGTTGTGTCGGCCCTCGACCGAGTCAACAACGACGTACTCTCGCAGCGTCTCACCGACTATATGAGCGACATCATGCAGCGGCAAGCCTCTCTCCTCGACCTGTCCTACTACGACACGCCGTCGTATCATGACACCTTCCACCGTGCCCAGCAGGAAGCTACTGCACGTCCACAGGCCATTCTGAATAATTTTATGGCAGTCGGTGGTGCCGTCGTCTCGGTGGCCGTGGTCACCGCTATGCTCATCTCGGCTGCATGGTGGATAGTGCTGGTTATGGTGCTGGCCGTCTTGCCCAGCTTCGCGGTCCGCCTCCATAAGGCACGCAGCATCTACAGCTTCCGTCGACAGAACACGCAGCTATACCGGCGTACAGCCTATTATGGGCGCCTACTCACTTCGCGCGAAGCCGCCAAGGAGATGCGTGCCTATCGCTTGGCGCCTTATTTCCGCCGCCTTTTTGTACAATCTCGTGCACAGTTGGTCGGCCGCCTGCTTCGCATCTCCCGCCGTCTTGGATTGGCCGACATACTCTGTGGCATCGTCGAAGCCGCTGCCATGCTGCTTATCGTGTGGATGCTGGCCTCGCGTGCTTTTGGCGGTGCCATCACCGTGGGTTCCTTTGTCATGCTTTTTGAAGCATTCCGTCGTGGCCAAGGCTACCTTACCTCGCTTGTGGCAGGGGTGGCCGGCCTCTACGACAACCGCCTCTTTGTCAGCAACCTCTTCGAATTCCTCAACCTTAAGCCGACCATACAATCACCCGCCGAACCACAGCCGGTGCCCCAGCGTATAGAAAGCATCGAACTGCGGCAGGTTGACTTCCGCTATCCCGATATGAAGCAAGACGTATTCTGTGGCTTCGACTTCACAGCCAGGGTGGGGGAGATTACCACACTCGAAGGCCGCAACGGATATGGCAAATCCACACTCGTTAAACTCCTGCTCCGTCTCTACGACCCACAGAAGGGCACAGTGCTCCTCAACGGCATCGACATTCGCCATTTCGACCTTGTTGAGCTTCGCAAACATATCGGCGTGCTCTTTCAAGACTTTACTACTTACGCCTGCACTGCCAAGGAGAATATTGCCTTTGGCAACATTGACAACGATGCCATCGACATCAACCAAGCCGCACGTCTTGCTGGTGCCGACGGCGTCATCGACCGTCTGCCTGAAGGCTCGGACACGCTTCTTGGCCGCATCTTCGACCACGGTACCGAACTCAGTATGGGCCAGTGGCAGCGCATCGCCTTAGCTCGTGCTCTTCAGTCTGACGCACCCATCCTGCTTTTCGATGAGCCTCTCGCATGGCTCGACACTCAGGCCCGTCAACATTTTCTCGCCTCGCTCGAACAAATTAAACACGATAAAATTATAATCCTTATCACACACACATGACCTACAATTTTGAAACCATAAATGCCAAGGACCTTGCTTCCGACCTTCTATTCCTATATGGTGACGAGGTGGCCGAACGTGCTTTGCCCCTCAATCGCAAGGAACTCGAACTCGTCAAGACCCGTCGTGCCGAGAAGCGCGATTTCCTCATGGCCTTCGACCGCCTTCCATATCATCTCTACCTTCTTTCGTTCGACAGTGAGAAGCCGTCGCCAGAATCACAGGAAAGCCTCCGTTGCAGCGCTATGCAGCTGCTCGGACGTCTTGAGCAGGATCGCGTGCAGCACCTTGCTGTGAGCGGTGTCGGTGTCCTTCCCGAGGAGGTGGCCGCCTTTGTCGAAGGCCTCACCTTGTCCGACTATAGTTTTGACCGCTTCCGTAACAAGGAGGTCTACCATCTTTCTGACGTTACCATCGACAGCCTCCTGCTCCCTTCCGAGCAGCTCCAGCCTTCGTTGCGTCTGTGGAACCGCATCTTCTGGTGCCGCGAATGGGTCAATCTGCCTGTGGCCGACCTCAATGCCGCTGCCTTCGCCGACGAGTTGGCTTCCATCGCTTCCGACCTCGACAACGTCAACTGCACTGTGATGAACAAGAAGCAAATAGAAAGCCTCCGCATGGGAGGCCTCTTGGCCGTCAACCGTGGCTCTGTCGACGAACCCCGTTTTGTCGTCCTTGAATATAACCCACCGACTGCCGACCGCCGACCACCCGTCTGTCTTGTGGGCAAGGGCATTATGTACGATACTGGCGGCCTCAACATCAAGCCCGATGACTATATGCAGGAAATGAAGAGCGATATGGCCGGCGCTGCCACCATGGCCTCCGTCCTCTTTGCCGCTGCCGACAATAACCTGCCCGTCCATCTTGTGGCCCTCCTGCCGCTTTCTGACAACCGTCCTGGTTTCAACGCCTATGCTGCCGACGACATCCTCACCATGTACGACGGCACCACCGTCGAAGTGGTCAACACCGATGCCGAAGGACGGCTCATTTTGGCCGACGCTATTGCCTATGCCGTCCGTAACTACAACCCCTCGCTCATCATCGACGCCGCCACCCTCACCGGGGCTGCCGTCCGTGCCATCTCCACCTTCGGCATCGCCGTCATGCACTCCAATGCCGAGAATCCTCTCACCATGCTCAAACTTCTGGGAAACCAGGTCTACGAGCGTTTGGTCGAGTTCCCCATGTGGAAGGAATACGACGAATTCATTAAGAGCGAGATGGCCGACCTGCGCAATTGTGGCTCCACACCACAGGCCGGCACCATCACTGCCGGCAAGTTCCTCGCACACTTCGCCAAAGAGGTACCCTATATCCACCTCGACATCGCCGGCGTGGCCTACTTCTCCAAGCCTCAGCAGTACTACCGCCTCGGCGCCTCTGGCTACGGTGTCCGCCTCCTCTACGCTTTCCTTCAGATGCAAGACATGATTGTAAAGTAAATTTGAATACTGTTTAAGTAATAATAATCCATTAACCTTTAATCTTTAACCCTTTAACCCCTTTAAACCTTTAACCTTTAACCCTTTAAACCTTTTAATCTTTAAATCCTTTTAACCCCTTTAACCCTTTAACCTTTTAAACCCTTTAGCCTTTTAAACCCTTTAACCTTTAAATCCTTTTTATTTGTTAATAATATGAACGATGATAAGAAAATAAAAGTCGCCATCACGCACGGCGACATCAACGGCGTAGGCTACGAAGTAATACTCAAGACCTTCGGCGACAGCCGTATGTTCGACCTCTGCACTCCAGTGGTCTATGGCTCCACCAAGGTGGCTTCCTACCACAAAAAACTGCTCGCCTCCATGCCGCAGGAAATTACTTTCACATCTGTGCGTGATGCCGCTGAAGCACAAGATCGTAAGTTTAACTTCATCAACCTTACCCAGGAAGAGATTAAAATCGACCTCGGCAAAAGCACCGAGGTGGCTGGACGGCTTAGCCGCGAAAGTCTCAACCGCGCCTGCGCCGACCTCAAGGCCGGCAAGGTCGACGTCCTCGTCACCGCTCCCATCAACAAGCGCAACATTCAGGCTCCTGACTTTGACTTCCCTGGCCACACCGAGTACCTCTCCCACCAGTTCGGCTGTTCCAGCCTCATGATGATGGTTTGCGACCGTATCCGCATTGGTATCATGACCAATCATTTGGCTCTCAAGGATGTCCCCGGTGCGCTGACCCACAACCTCCTGTTCGACAAAATGATGCTCATGAACGAAAGCCTCAAGCGCGACTTCGGCATCACTCGTCCCAAAATTGCCGTCCTCGCCCTCGACCCCCATGCTGGCGACGACGGCGTCATCGGCGACTTCGACAAACGCGTCATCCGGCCCGTCATCGACGAAGTCCAGGCCAAAGGCGTCCTTGCCTACGGCCCCTTCCCCAGCGACGGCTTCTTCGGAAGCTCCGAATTCAACAAGTTCGACGGCGTCCTCGCCCTCTACCACGACCAAGGTCTCATCCCCTTCAAACTCATGTCCTTCACCGAAGGCGTCAACTACACCGCCGGCCTGCCCTACGTCCGCACCAGCCCCGCCCACGGCACCGGCTACGACATCGCCGGCAAGGACAAAGCTAGCGAGCAGTCCTTCCGCTCCGCCGTCTACCTTGCTTGCAACATCCTTCGCAATCGCAAAGAGTACGACGAACTCAAAGCCAACCCCTTGAAATGAAAAAACTCCTTCTAATCGACGGTATGGCCGCCGTCTACCGCGCCTACTACGCCCTCAACCGCAACCCCCGCATCAACTCCAGGGGCCTGAACACCTCCTGCATCCTCGGTTTCACCACCACCCTCTACGACCTCCTGCGCTCCCTCCAGCCCACACATGTCGGCGTGGCCTTCGACCTCCAGAAACCCACCTTCCGCCACCAGTTGTATGCCGACTACAAGGCCAACCGCGATGCCATGCCCGAAGAGATACAGATGGGCCTGCCGTGGGTGAAGGAGATAATCGAGGCTTTCCGTATACCTATCCTCACCTGTGAGGGGTACGAGGCCGACGACGTTATCGGCACCTTGAGCCATCGCGCCGAACAGGCAGGATTCGACCAGGTGCTTATGGCCACGCCCGACAAGGACTTCGCCCAGCTGGTCACCCCCTGCGTCAAGATGTATCGCTATGGGCGCATGGGTAAGCCCGACACCATCTTGGGTGTCGACGAGGTGAAGGAGAAGTTTGACGTGCAGGACCCCCGTCAGGTCATCGACCTGCTGGGACTCTGGGGCGACGCCTCCGACAACATACCCGGCATCCGCGGCATAGGCGAGAAGACTGCCAAGAAGCTTATCGCACAGTTCGGCAGCATCGAACAAATGGTGGCGCATGCCGATGAGATAAAGAACGACAAACTACGTCTTATGGTGCAGGATCATGCCGACGACGCTCTCTTCTCCAAGCAACTCGCTACCATCAGCCTCGACGCCCCCATCGACTTCGACGAACAGGCGCTCCTGATGCACGACCCCGACTACCAGAAGCTGCGTGACCTGTGCGACCAGCTCGAGTTCCGCCAGTTCGCACGCCGCCTCTTCTCCGACCTCTCCGTCAAAGACCCCCAGAAGGCCGTGCAGTGGAACAAGCAGTCCACGCCAATTGCATCGACGGCTCCGACCACTACGAGCGCTCCGGCTCCTGCATCTGCACCCACCTTGTTCGCCATCGACACTCCGGTCGACACCCATCCGGTGGAGTCACAGCCGCTTACTGCCGAGGTGCTGCGCGAGTTGGCGGGCAAAGACCTGGCGATAGTTGTCAGCGGTCCTTCGGTGGTGCTCTCCACCTCGGCCGACGCCGTCTGGAGCACCCAGGTCGCCGACCTCGACCTGCCGCTCTTCGCCTCGCTTATGAGCGATGCCGGCACCACCAAGCTGTGCTACGACCTCAAAAACCTCAAATACATCCTCGCCGAGCTCGACGTGACACTTCGGGGCACCCTCTTCGACGTGCAACTGGCACACTATTTGATTGACGCCGAGATGCGCCACACCTTCGACTACATCTGCTCCTCCATCCTCGGCTACGACCCACAGACACCCCAGGCCCAGGCCGCCGCCCTGTGGCAACTGTATCCCCTCATGGCGGCCCGTATGAAAGACGCTGCGCTGGTAGACCTGTACAACGACATGGAGCTTCCATTGGTTGACGTGCTCATCGACATGGAGCGTGAAGGGGTGCGTATCGACGTCGACGCGCTGCGTGACTATGCCGCCCAGCTCACCGTTGAACGGCAGCGTATCGAGGAGGATATCTACCGTCAGGCCGGAGAACAGTTCAACATCAGCTCACCCAAGCAGTTGGGCGAGGTGCTCTACGAACGTCTCAAAGTAACAGACAAGCCGCCGCGCACCGCTACCAAGCAGTACAGCACCGCCGAGGACGTCCTCGCCAAGTTGGCCGATCGTCATCCCATCATCCCACTCATCCTCGAGTACCGCTCTATCACCAAGCTGGTAGGCACCTACCTCGACGCCTTCCCCAAGCTCATCAACCCTGCCACGGGTCGTCTGCACACCGTCTACAACCAGACAGTCACCGCCACGGGCCGCCTGTCGTCGTCCAACCCCAACCTCCAGAACATCCCCATCCGCACCGAGCGGGGACGCGAGATACGACGTGCCTTCGTCGCCGCCGACGCCGACCACCTCCTCCTCGCAGCCGACTACTCCCAAATCGAACTCCGCATCATCGCCTCCCTCGCCAACGACCGGCACATGCTCCAAGCCTTCAACTCCGGCCTCGACATCCATGCCGCCACGGCTGCCAAAATCTACCACCTCCCCATCGACCGAGTCACCAAAGACCAGCGCCGCAACGCCAAAAGCGTCAACTTCGGCATCGTCTACGGCATCTCCCCCTTCGGCCTCAGTGAGCAGCTCGCCATCCCACGCAAAGAAGCCGCCGCACTCATCGACGAATACTTCGCCCAGTACCCTGCCGTAGCCGCCTTCATCGAGCGCAGCAAACAGTACGCACGTCAGCACGGCTACGCACGCACCCTCCTCGGCCGACGACGCTACCTCCCCGACATCAACAGCCGCAACGCCGCCGCCCGCTCCTTCGCCGAGCGCAACGCCGTCAACATGCCCATCCAGGGCACCTCCGCCGACATGATCAAGCTCGCCATGGTCCGCATCCATAATGAGCTGCGTAAGCGGAACCTGAAGACCAAGATGATACTCCAGGTCCACGACGAACTCGTCTTCGATCTTTACCGCCCCGAAGAGGCCGAAGTCCGCCACCTTGTCGTCCGCGAAATGCAGCAGGCTCTGCCACTCGATGGACTCACCATCGACGTCTCCCTCGACGTCGGCCACGACTGGCTCAGCGCACACTAAATCGACTCCCTGCCACTCAATTCTCAATTTCCAATTCTCAATTCCCAATTGAGATCTAACGGCGAATTGCGCGAATTAAACGAATTTTGTCTATCCCCTTTCTTACTGGCGAATTACTCGAAATTAATCGTCCGTCAATTCGAGTAATTAGCGTGTAATTGACCTGCGTAGCTTAGAGTAATGCCAGTACTGCTCTCAACCGTAAACCGTAAACAGTAAACCGTAAACCTTACTCTTTTCAATTCTCAATTTTCAATTCTCAATTTTCTGACCAAGTGCGGCGCGAAGCGGACAATCAGGACTGCCGAGAGAATGAGCGACAGCACCTCCGCAATGCCCCATGAGCACCATATGCCGTCGATGCCGAACAGCGCCGGCAGAGTCCACACGCAGGCCAGCTCGAACACCAGCGTCCGCGTGAAAGCGGCCACAGCGCTCACCACCCCGTTGTTCAGTCCGGTGAACAGGGCCGAGACGAACATGTTGATGCCGCTGATGAGGAATGCCAGCATATATAGTCGCATAGCCCTGATGGTCAACGTCGTCAGGGCTTCGTCATAACCTACGAACACCTGAGCCAAAGGTCTGGCGAATAGCTCTGAAGAAAGTGTCATCAGCACCCCAAGCACACCTATGATGGACAATGACTTGAAGAACAGCGACCGCTGCTCTCGTATATCGCCTGCTCCGTAATGGTATCCAATGATGGGGGTAATGCCGATATTGTATCCGATAAAGACGGCCGAGAAGATGAATGCGACGTACATCATCACACCATAGGCTGCCACACCGTCCTCGCCCAGATAGTGCATCAACTGCAGGTTGTAGCACATGGTGACGATATTCATGGCGATATTGCCTACATATTCTGACAGACCATTGGTGCACGCCTTGCCAATGTAGGGCCATAGAAAGCGTGTAGGCTTGATACGTAGTGTGCCACGGTTGTGCCGAGAGGCGAAGTAGAAGACGGGGAAGAGCCCTCCGACCAGACATCCGGCCGATGTGGCCAATGCAGCACCGGTCACTCCCAAGCCCAGTCCCCATACCAGCACGGCATCGAGCACTATGTTGATTACGCCGGCCACCACGCTCATCAGGGTGCCCAGTTGCGGCCGCTCGGCGGCCATATAGAACGACTGGAAAGCCATCTGAAGCACAAAGCCTGGCATGCCAATCATA
>JAEEGL010191200.1_pt1 | contig 17066 bp, 9 predicted proteins | sample 9134231 | NCBI WGS metagenome assembly JAEEGL01 (sample SAMN16246548, study PRJNA631951) | gut metagenome | biome: gut microbiome; feature: rumen; material: fiber-attached | host: Bos | place: Iran: Karaj | collected 2018-10
AAGATCATTTACTACAAGTGAGCCGAAGAAAGTCTGATCATCGGGAAGTGTTGGCTCATAGATGATTACTGTGGCGCCCTTAGCCTTAAGTCGCTTCATAACACCCTGGATACTTGACTGTCTGAAGTTATCACTGTTGCTCTTCATAGTAAGTCTGTATACACCAACCGTGATAGGACGCTCTTTTTCTGCATTCCACATTGAGCTTGCTGTATAGTATCCGGCCTTTTCAAGGACTCTGTCTGCTATATGATCTTTTCTTGTTCTGTTACTCTCAACGATAGCTCTGATAAGGTCTTCCGGAACATCCTGGAAGTTAGCAAGAAGCTGCTTGGTATCCTTAGGCAGGCAGTATCCGCCGTAACCAAAGCTTGGGTTGTTGTAGTGAGAACCGATTCTTGGATCAAGGCAAACACCGTTGATGATGTCCTCTGTTGAAAGACCCTTAAGCTCAGCATATGTATCAAGCTCGTTGAAATATGAAACACGAAGGGCAAGATATGTGTTAGCGAAAAGCTTAACAGCCTCAGCCTCTGTGAAGCCCATTGTAAGAACAGGAATATCCTGCTTCTCAGCACCCTCTACAAGAAGCTGCGCAAATGTCTCAGCCTTCTCCTTGCTGTTCTCATCGCAACCTACGATGATACGGCTAGGATAAAGATTGTCATAAAGAGCCTTTGACTCTCTAAGGAACTCAGGGCTGAAGATGATTCTGTCAGTCTTGAACTGCTCTCTTACTTTCTTGGTATAACCAACAGGAATGGTTGATTTAATTACCATTGTTGCATTCTTTGAGCTCTCAAGTACAAGCTGAATAACAGCCTCTACAGCTGAACAATCAAAGAAATTCTTCTGTGGATCATAGTTTGTAGGTGCAGCAATGATAACATAATCTGCATCTGCATAGGCTGAAGCGCCGTCTATTGTTGCCTTAAGATTAAGGCCTCTCTCCTCATGCTCTGCGAGGTACTTCTCAATATAATCGTCCTGAATAGGGCTCTTCCAATTATTGATCATATCAACCTTCTCAGGTATGATATCAACTGCTGTTACTTCATTGTGCTGTGATAAGAGCACTGCCAAACTAAGTCCTACATAACCGGTTCCTGCTACTGCAATTTTCATCTCTTACTTCCTTCTTTCCTTAAATACTTCGCAATCATACGTTACGCATTGTAAATCTTTAAAAGTTTTTCAAGATACTCATCTATATTATCAAAGCTAAGTTCTTTACATGCTTCATGCATCTGCTTAGCCTTATTGTCATCCTGCCACAATGTGTGAATAGCATCACACAGTTGCTCAACATCTCCGCTGTTATACAAAAGGCCTGTCTGACCAACCTTGATAAGCTCAGGGATTCCTCCGATGTTGGCTCCAATTACAGGTGTTCCATAGAGCTGAGATTCCATTACAGAGAATGGACAATTCTCATACCACTCAGATGGATATACTGACATCTTAGCCTTTCTGATGAGGTTTTCAAGATCATTTCCACTCTGGAATCCTACATTCTTAATGTTAGGAACTCCTGAAAGAAGATCCTCCAAAGGTCCCTTACCGGCAAAAATGAAATCAACCTCAGGCATTCTCTTTGCAGCCTCTATCAGTGTTCTGATACCTTTTTCTTCAGAATATCTTCCGAAGTAGAGAACATAGTCTTCCTTTTGTGTGTCAACCCATTCAATATCTTCAATGAAATTGTGTATCGCAACAGTCTTAGGTGCGAATAGCGGATTGCTGTCAAGCTTGCTCTTCATAAACTCACTGCAGCAAATAAACTTATCTATATATTTGTAAGTTCCCTTAAGCTTCCAGAAAGTAGCTTCCATGGTACCAATTGCACTCTTTGCTGTACTTCCGTGGATACATTTACCCTTCGTGCAATTCATGAATTTGCCACCAAGGCACTTCTCACAGTTCTCATGAGTGTTTGGATTATTACACATATGATTGGGACAAACAAGCTGATAGTCATGTGCAGTAAACACGATCTTGCACTTATGGTCTGTCTCTTTTCTCCACTTAACAATCTCAAGAATAATTGACGGAGTAAGCTGATAATTGAAATTGTTAAGATGTACTACATCAGGCTTAAAGTCATCGAGGACAAGTCTGATCTTCTGACGGGCATCCTTGGAGTAAATCGTCTTCAAAGGATAAGTCATCTTCTCAAGCTTACCGGCATTATGAAAATCCATATCCTGAGTATAGGCATTTACTCTGTTACCTACACATCTGCCCTCGTGTTCCATTCCGAAGAACTGCACTTCATGTCCTTTGGCAGTTAATGCCTCCCCAAGCTTAAAAATATATGTCTCCGATCCGCCATTGGGATAGAGAAATTTGTTTACCATTAGTACTCGCATACCATCACTCCACAAAACCGTTAAAAAATCTCATTAAATTATGTGGTTCATTGAAAATTAATTTCCAAAACCATCCGCAAAATTATATAACCAAGTGTTCATATTGGCAATTGACAATTATATAAAAATATATAGATTTTTAATTCGAAATTATGTCAATTTTTACATTCACTCAACCCTTGACTGCATTCACCAATTCATCAAACAAGGATTCATCTATATAGTATTTATAATCCTTAGTAAGGTCCAAAGACTCTATCGCTTCTTTGTACTGTTCCATTGAGTCTACATATCTTACAAACTCATTATCCTTTATCCAGGGATATACATTTTTTACCTTCCCGTTGGAATTGCTGAAGGCTATGCACGGTGTATTTGTAATTGCCGCCATGATCATACCGTGAAGCCTGTCTGTGATCACAAGTTTTGAGCCGGCAAACTGCCTGAGTTTATCATTAACCTCGCGCTCACGGGCATCAGCAAAAATCTTATGCTTAACAACGGTATCTGTAAATGTAAGCTCCTCACCACTGTACTTTTCCTTAACAATATCCAGAACTTCATTTTTTACATCTTCGGTAATCTTTTTCTCATGATCACTTCTAAAACAAATGACAATACCGTCTCTGTCAGGCTTTCCATTGCTTGCAGGTTTCAGTCTTGTAACAATGTCGGGAGTAAGTTTAACATCGATCTCGGGCAATCTCTCTTTCATAAACTCATAACTCTTTTTTTCCCTTACAAAAACAGTCATTTTCTTATTGATAGAGTAGATTCTCTTTGATTCTTCAAAATACTCCTTTTCTTCATCGTCTATTTTGTCAAAGGTAACCGTCTGTGGGAAAATAACCACCCTGTTAGATGGAAAAAATGTAAGAACCTTTCTGAGTCTCTTTTCCTCATGCTTCCACAATGTACCCATAAATCCACCACCGTGAACCAGGATGACCGTACTCTTCGGAATCATTCTTGAAAAAAAGTTTCCAACATAGTCAAAAGATCTTGTACTGATCTCGAAAGGAGTTATTCCATGCTCCTTCAAAAACTGCAGTTCGGATAGTGCGATGGCCTGATCTCCTAAATTACCGTGATTGGGTGCCAGAAAAAGAATATGATGTATTTTAAACATCCTGATATAGAGCCCACAGAAAAAAAGATGTATATCGCTTACGATCACTTTCAGCAAATAATAAATATCTTTAAGGAACTTTCCCATAAAATGTTTCCTTTCTCTATCCCTTTAACAATTCCGCTTTTTTTCAAGTCATAAAGGATATCAGATTTTACCATAATTGTCAAAAAAAAATCGAAAAAGCGGACTTGAACTTTTTTATGTTTTCATATAAAATGCGACAGAAGTATTATTACTAATTAATTATTGACGGTATTTGAAATATAGCAGGAAGGAATCAATAAGTGTATGAAAGTATCTGTTGTTGTCGCTCTGTATAATGTAAAAGATTATGCAGATGAATGTATAGAAAGCCTGGTTAAGCAAAGCTACAAGGATTTGGAAATCATCCTTGTTGACGACGGTTCTAAAGATGAAACTGCTGCCATCGTGGATAAGTGGGCTGCGCAGGATGACAGGATTAAGGCAATACATCAGGCCAACGGTGGATTATCCGCTGCCAGAAACACCGGTATGGCAAATGCCACAGGAGAATGCATCGCATTTATAGATGGGGACGATTCAGTCAAGGAAAACTATTTTGAAGTACTTGTAAAAAATATGGAATCCACCGGTGCAGACATGACCGGAGTTGGCAGATATGAGAATGTGCCAGGAGAAGATACTTTTAGATATTTTTCATCTGTTGACAGCCTTACAGTCTACAATGATCCCCGCGATTACATGTATGACATATATTCAGATAAGGATAAACGTTTCTTCCAGAGCGGAATTGTAGTTTGGGGCAAGATTTATAAACGCGGCATCTGGGACGGAATAGATTTCCCGGTTGGTCGCAACAATGAGGACAGTTGGGTTTTCCCAAGGGTTATGACAAGATGTAAAAAAATAGCTATAAGCCCCGACCAGCTTTACTTTTACAGAAAAAGAAGCGGCAGTATCATGAGTAACGTCAATGAGAAACTTGTTTTTTCAAAGATTGATTCCTGGATGTCACAGATAAATTTCTGGCGGAATTCTAAAGATTCCAGAGCGGAAGAGCTTTTATCCATCTGCGAAAAATACATCTGCCATTACATTTATACCAATGCAGAATATATGGATTCAGATTATGGCAAAAAGCTCAAGCCCGAGTACAAGGCGATGGTTCGCCATATTCTTTCAACAAAATATCTTTCTTTTAAGACAAAAGCCAAGTACCTTACATTTGCCAGAACAGGCAAGATTTTCAAATAATAAAAAAACAAACAGTATCAGTTTTTTGGACCGATACTGTTTGTTTTTTATTTACGCACTTCTTTATCTCTTTGAAAATACCGCAAAGCCATCATCATTATTTTCCAGTGTCTTTGCCGAGTAATTGATATATGTCTTGCTCTTTGCAGTGTTAGCCTTGTTTCCGCTTACTTCCAGCACATCCTTGTTATTGCTTCCGCTTGTATTTATTGACAACGGATAATTTCTTACTGAAGCATTGGAGAATGTAAAAGTATTTTTATCAAAGTATATACTTCTGGTTGTATTCTGCTGTACAAAATTGAGGCTAAGACCCTTTTGGCCTGCTGTAATATACAATATATTATCTGTAAGCTTTATCTCCTGTGTTTTATTCACTACACCTTTTGAATTGCAATAGATTGATATAGCACTGCCTTTGAAACCACTTGTATCGATTGTGTTATGGACTACAGAAACATCTCCCTTAGCATTTCCAATAGAAACGTAGGATGAGTATTCCTCTCCCGGATAAATTATGTTATTCGTTACACTGGTAGTTCCCAATGGGCCTACAATTTTGATAAGATTGCCGTCATTATATCCACTGACATCGTTACCTTCAATAGAATAAAAATCTGGTGAACCGGCATAAATTTGATTGTCATCAACTTCTACAGGATAGCTGGCCGTCTGGTCTCCTCTCGCTGTAACAATAATTGCAGTCTTACAATGATCTATCCGAATTTCATTATGAGCGATAACAGCCGGTCCATACTGACGTATTCCTGCACCATACTCACCGATGAGATGATTATTTGTTATCACTGCATTGATGTCTCCCTCTGCAGATTTATTACACATATAACCTTCGCCTGTACCACCATTTATTATTGTATTTCCATCTATCGTAAGATCATTTATCTTTGTATACAGAGCTTCACGATCCTCACCATATCCATAGAGGTTTTCAATCCAGTTGTTCATGACCTTGGCAACATCGCCTCTGATAGAAATGAAATTTCCATTTAGTACATGTTTTGAATTGACATCAAAATCATATCCTGTATACAGATTTTTAAATTCATTACCCTCTATGACAATATCCTTGGATTTTGTAAATGTATTATTCGTAACATCTCCAATCCATATCGCAGATATTGGTCCGCTGAACAACGAGGTATTTCCAATTTCATAAAAATGATTGCCACTGTAAACAGAACGATCTGAATTACAGCTATGATAAACAGCTACACGTCCTATATTTTCAAAGATGCAGTCTGTTACCTCATCATTGATAAAATATCCGTTGGTATCAGCAAATGCAAAGGATGCAAGATCAGTATTTCTAAAGATACAGTTGCTGTAACTTACACGCTGTCCTCCTTTAGGTGATACATCAATCATGATAGTATTCTTCAACCTTTCAGAAGGAGTAAGAACGCTTCTTTTAGCTGCGCCATCACAAGTAATATCACTCATGGTAATACCGTTTGGTGCTGTAAGATTAAGATTATAAAGAATGCTCTTTTCCTTACCTTCTCCCTTTATGGCCACGTTATTTGGTACAGTAATACTTTTTCCCGCCAGGTTAAAACCTCCTTCAGGGATCAATACCGTCGCAGGTTTAATTGTAAACGCCTTTTCAAGATATGATGAGTCATCATCAGTCCCGTTTCCTGACGCTCCCAGTTGTTTAATATTTAACGTATCATCGTACTGAAGATTTGCATATAAGCCGTTACTAAGCTTCTCATATACCTTACCAGCCCTCTTTGAAATTACATAAGTTGCATCCCCTCCATCTCCTGCGCCATAGAATCCCCTTGTATAAACTGTCATGCCATCAGAAAGGTCACCATTAACCAAATCTGCAACACTGTCAAAATGATCCGGTGCGGATTCCTCTATAATTTCCTCTATGATTTCCTCTTTAACCGGCTCTTCTACAACAATTTCTTCATCTGTCACTGGTGCTTCCGGCATTCCCCTGCCCACAGATTCTTCTACAGGTTCATCCAAAATGAGTAGAAAATCCTCTTCTCCTTCATCCGATTCACCATCTGATCCGCCATCTGCCCCTACAGTATCTTCATCTGCATATACAACAGGTTCAATCTCAACTACTTCTCCCACAACTCTGTAATCACCATTGGATCTGTATATCGTCATCCATTTAATGCCTTCATTGTCTGCAACAAATGGGGAATAATCAGGAATATCCTCAAGATACATAGCCACTTCATCAGGACTGTTTCGTACTGTAAGCTTATCAATACTCATATCAAATGCGATTGTTCCGGCTCCGACTTCCTCACATTCATTAAAAGCTATGTATTTACTGGATTTTCCGGTTCTGTTGATGTAATACATAGCATTAACAATTTTAGTATCTTCTGTTCGTGAAGCTCCCAGAACGCCACTGTTGTATATTTTTGCATACACAAGCACAGAGCAGACCAGCACCAACACCACAACAATACTTGCAATTTTTTTCTTAATTGTCATTCATTATCACCCCTTCGAAAAGAAAAATTATTTCATATATATTTATTATCACAAATAAATTATCAATAATGAAATGAAAAAAGCCGTAAAACACTGATATTTTCCTAAACTTTCTATAGACTTTCTTTCTATTTTTTTCATAATCTAACAGTTTTTTTATTTTTAAAAAAGGACAGATACAAAAATGTATCTGCCCCTTAATGAATTTAATGTATTCTGTTTTTGAATAAGAAATAGCATGCCCCCGCTAAAGCAAACGCACCAACAGCAGATAATGCAAGAATTATTGCCGACATTGGATTGGTTTTATTGACAGGAGCAGTCGCTGCAAGAGCTGTCGGATCTTCTTCAATAGACTTAATAGTTGATGTGCCGATCTCGGACTTTTTAGTTTCACCGTTATCCGTTTCCGGTGTTTTATTCTCATCTGAAGGTGTATCGGCTTTAGAATCATCTTTTACATCTGCTTCTTCAGGAAGTACATCTTCCTTAATTGTTTCGCTCTGGCTCTCTGCACTCTTTGTACTCTTTGTGCTTGCCACCGATGAATCTTTCTCCCTGATAGCTCCCAAAACAGCTTCTCCGGTCTGATTTGTTGTGGTGGTTGAAACAGTAGAGGAAGAAATGGTCACAACAGGTCCTGCCGCTGCAGTCTCCTGAGCAGCAACAGTTGTTGAAGGAGCACTTGTTCCTGAATCTGCAACGTCACTTGGAACAACCGGAGCTGATCCCTCTGATCCACCCGGGGCCGGTTTAGCCACAATATTATCAAGTTTCTTCTTTGCATTTGTATATGCTTGCTTTGCACTTGCTAGAGACACTTCCGCATTGGCCTTATTTTCCAACGCTTTGGCCAAATTAGTCTTGGCTGTTTCATACTTTGTCAAAGCTTCTCCGATTATTGTCTTTGGTACTCCTGCTGCCTCCAATGATGCCAGCACTTCTTTAGCTTTTGTTACAGATTCAAGTGCTGCTTTATACTTTTCTGCCGCATTTTTAATACTCTCCTTGGCTTTACCAGCCTTTTTATATGCCTCATTCTTCTCAAGTATAAAGTTATTGAAAGCTATATCATCAGTTACCAGAAGCGTGCTGTTCTCTTCAGAAACATCATATATATCCAGGGTTTTTGCATCTGCATTAGTATATGTTGTGTAGTCGTATATTGTGCTTCTTCTTGTTATAACAGTAGGAACTGTACTGTCTGAAAGTGTCAGCTCATATTCGATACTATATGCCCATACTTTGCCTCCCTCCGCATTCTCTGTCACAACAATCTTTGGGTCACCTATATAACGACAAGGATAGCCAGCTTCCTTTATCGCCTCTTTTATAGCATCAAGAGCGTCTATCGCCTCTTGTTGAGTAGCACATTCCCCGAACTGTGAGTCCTTTACATAAACTCCGATCTCTGTTTTATAGTTTCCGGAATTTCTTTCAACAATGCCTGTAACTTCCTGGGTAACCGGTATTCTCTCTGTTACCTCCAAAATACAATTGCCAAAAGTATTAATAATTTGAGCATAGGCATTCTCAGCATCCATAAACCACATTGGATCACTGAAATCAACCAAGTATTCTTCTGATCCCTCTTCCGAAGTTTTGAAGGCCACTGTCGTAGTTCTGTCCTTTTGAATTTTGTTGAGAAACTCATAAAGGCTTTCGTTTTCTGCTAATGCTATGATAGTCTTCTTTTCTTCTTCTCCTACTGGCAAGTCGTAAGTCTCTTTTGAATATGCATTTTTAAAATCTGAACCACCAGCATAATCAATAGTTGTTCTCTTCGCACGTCCTGATTCATCACGTTCATATATAGAATATGAGATAGGATCACTTGGGTCTTCTCCTAGTGGTTCTGAATCTTTCTCTGCAGCATAAAATCCGAGTTTTTTGTTCTCGGGATCCATATATACCACTATGGTGTCATCCCTCTTAACAAACTCATTTCCATCTTTATCTATGTATTTGACCGGAGTTCTGTCAATATACTCTTTTGCATCGTAAACCGTTTTAGAAACAGTCAATGGCTTAGTTTCAGATATGGGTTCATGAATCCAATATTCCAGCACATAACTATCATTCGTATAGTGCTCGTCAATCCATTCATATCTATCACCATAAAGTGCCTCAAGCTCTTCATCACGCGTCCAAGCTGCTTCCATAGCCTCTCTTTTGTTTTTAAAACCACCTGTCTCTTCAAAATGGTCCGTACTCAAAGTATACTTGACGGTGCAATCTCTTGATACAATCTCAGCAATCCCACTTTGGGATAATTCATAAGAAATAACTTCCTCACTATCTTCAACAGGAGTGCATGAGTCATATTTCGTAATGGTTCTATTTCCATCAGCATCCTTGCCTGTAATTGTAGTTCCTGCTTTAGGCAACAACTGCTCCTCTGTCTCTTTGGACACTACCTCCGATGTATTGGTATCAATAGCCAAGAAGCCCTCATCCTTATCCTCAGGATTCTTGTAAATTACATGGGAAGTTTCGGTCTGATCAAACTCATTTCCATCTTCATCCGTCAGCACAATCTCTGTTTTGGGAAGAATTGTTATTTCTGATTTCTCTGCCGATATATTTTTTTCAACAATGGTAATTACACCATTCTCATCATAGCTGTAGTCAATTTTCTTTGTCTGCTCCTTGCCACCTACAGTAAATGTTACGGTGTTATATTTGATTTCCTTATATAAAAGAGTTATTTTCCCCTCTTCACTCTCCTCATACCCTGTCTCGTATTTCTCAGTCACTTCATCAAAGGCAACTTTTGACCCCTCATCGATTGTTCCGATCAGATAATACCCAACTATGAGTTCTGTTAATTCTTTTACCTTTTCCGGGTATCCGGGATCATCAGCTCCCATTGACTCAACTTCACTCTTAAGATCAAGCATCTGATTAAACACAGACAGTTTCTTGGCTTCTGTTTCCAGCTCAGCCGCGATCTTTGAATTACTGTCCACCTCTTCTTGTGCCTGCACAAGGTTGAACTCCGCCTCATTTAATTTCAATTTAGCATCGTCAATGGCTTTTTGGCCGGCTTGTTCATCAGAAAGCACAGCTTCATAAGCTTTAGTTGCATCTGCAAAATTGTCCTGAGCATTTGACAGCTTTTTTTCTGCCTCATTCAGTTTGCTCTCAATACTTGTGATATCATTTTCAATATCATTAACTGCCTTGGTGGCTTCAGCCTCAGAAGAAGTTGCTTCATCAATGCCCTCATTCTTCGAAGCTGCCTCCTTGGATAAAGTATCAGCATCGAAAATGATAGTATTTGCATCCGAAACATCGTCCTCAGTCAGTTCAGTTGTTTTTTCAAGATCATTTACAGCCTTCTGTTCGTCTGTGATGTTCACGTCAAAATTCTGAATATCTTCTTTTGCACCCTTCGTGTCATCAATTGCTTTATCAATAGCCGATTCTGCTTCAGTATAATTTGTTCCCTCAATCTTTTGTGCTTCAGTAACCTCATTTGAAGAAATTATGAGATCTGTTTCCGCATCATCTAACGCTTTTTTCACACCCTCAGATGCTGATTCTGCTGCTTCCGATGAATCCGTAAAAGCAGATACCGAATCAACTCCTTCCTTTGCACCTTCAGTATCCTTTTCTCCTATCTCGGAAGTGTCTTCAATTTCCTCTGCAAAAGCCACTACCGGGTTAAGAAGCATACTAGCACTGATGCCTATGGTCATTGCTTTGATTACCTGTTTGTTTTTCATTGGTTTTCCTCCAGTTTGAATGGAATCTTATTTCCATTTTTACGAAATAATGAAAATTAAATTTCAAAGAAAGGGTATAAAAATAATACTAGACTTGATGCCATTGCGTCAAGTCTAGTACGTTAAATCAGAATTCAGTCATCTCTATAAATTAACCACTTTTCTTATTCAATTTAGCAAAATTCTCATCTTTATTAGTAATATTCTTCGTAGGAACACTGATTATCAAAACAGATTTATCACAGTTTGATGAGTTTCCTGATATTACCAGAGAGTCATTGTTGTTTGCACCGTTACTTATTGTCAGAGGATAATTCTTGCTGCTACCCGATGCGAAATTCGTTGTATTATTCTTAAACTCTATTTTTCTCTTGGAATTGGCTTCAGGAAAACTAAGGGTTATTGCCTTTTCTCCGGCCCCCGCCGAAACATTGTTGCCTCTGATCAGTACAGACTGTGAAGTATTGACCATAGCACTTGTCTTAGTATATATCAGCACTCCGTTTCCTGTTCTGCCAAGTGCATCTACAGTATTCCCATCTACAATTACATCCTTTACTGCATTGGCAATAGATAAATATGAAGCATAATCACTGGTTGGATTCAGCTGGTTATCGGATACAGTTAGTTTATTTATAGGATTTATAATCTTGATAAGACTTCCACTGCTATAATCACTCTCCGTATGTCCTCTGTACTTATACGGCGATCCTGCACCACCTGTGATAGTGTTTCCGGATACGGTCATTGGCCAATCTCCGGTCTGATTAGATCTAGCTGTCATTGATATAGCCGCAATGCAATGAGTAATGGATATCCTATTGTTCGAAATATCAGCCGTTCCATACTGACGAATTCCGCATCCGTAAGTACCCTGAATAACATTATCTTTAATTGTACACTTCAAATTTCCATCAGTGCTCTTGTTACAGATATAACCTTCGCCTGTTCCACCGTTTACAATAGTGTTATTAGTAATCTCAAGATCTGTAACCTTTGTATATATAGCTTCTCTGTCCTTACCAAAGCCCTTCACTTCCTTAATGGTATTGCGTGTTATTATCGCTTTATCAGCCTTGACAGCGATGAAATTACTGCTTATAGCATGTGAAGCTCCAGAAAAATCATTACCTGAGTACAGGTTATAAAATCTGTTATGATTAATTTCACAGTAATCTGCCGATGTATGATAAATGTTTGCTACGTCGCCTATCCAGATTGCAGCAAGGCTTATTCCGCCGGATATTACATTCTTGTCTCCAAGATCAATGAACAGATTCTCCTTATAAACTGACTCGTGTGTATTACAACTGTGAAAAACAGCTGCAATAGTAATATTTCTAAATTCACAATCGGTAGCGCTGTCCTTTATAAAAGAACCACTTTCTGTACTGGCCAAAGATACAAATCCTGAATTTTTAAATACACAGTTTGAATACTCTACAGTCTGCTCTCCTTCCGGAGTAACTACAAACATGGCTCTGGTACTGTGTTTAATACCCGGTGTCCAGACATCTCTATATCCACCTCCGTCACAGGTAACATCCTTAACGCTAAGTCCATATGGTGCAGTTATACACACATCCTTAAGAATACTGTCTGTTTTGCTGACTCCGACTATACTTAGATGGTTATTGAATTTTACTAACGTCGAATTAAAATTATATGTTCCGGCAGGCAACTTTATTGTAGATACACCCGCTTTGGCCATCTTAATAAATGCTTCAGAATCATCAGTAGTTCCATCTGCCACAGCGCCGAACTGTTGCGGTGTCATTACATCCTGAGTGACCACATTTGCAAACAAATTATTGGGAAGTCTTACCCAGACAGATCCTTTGGTTTTTGAAACAACATAGGAACATCCACCACCATCTCCGGATTTATAGTATCCCTTTGTAGTAACTTTAGTTCCTTCTGCAATTTTAGAAGCAATCATATCAGCATAGGTACTGAAGGTCTTTTTAGAAGTGGTTGCCATAAGCCTTGCAGTGAGTCCCTCCAAAAGGGAATCTTCATCCAGACCTTCAATATCTAATCCCTCTAAATCCAGGGCTTCCAGATCAAACTCATCTACATCTAAAGATTCATCTTCAAGAAGTTTCTTCTTAGCTTCTTCAAGTTTCTCTTCAACATCTGCTGATTTATCTTCAGCAGAGGAGTCTTCCAATTCGCTATCTTTTTCCTCCGTCAGTATACTACTCTTTAAACCTGTATCTACTTCAGAAGCTTCGTTAAGGTTCTCATCTAATGCTTCTGTCTCTTCCGTTTCTGTTTCTTCCGTTTCTGTTTCTTCCGTTCCTGCTTCTTTTGCCTCCGGATCCTCTGTGGCAGACTCGCTTTCCTCATCACACGTATCTTCAGTACTGACTTTTTCGCCGATTACATAATAGTTCATATGGCTTCTGTAAATAGTTACCCATTTAACCTCTTCACCTTCCTGAAGAATGCCTGAACAATCCGGCTCACTCACCAGATGTTCCATAACTTCTGCGGAATTATTCCTAACACAGAATTTCTCCAGACTTTGATCGAAAGAAATAGTACCCTCCCCAACCAGTGTACAGTCATCCTTAGAAATATAATCACTGCCTTCACCGGTTTCATTTATATAGTAAGTAGCTACTATTTCCTGTTCCGTTCCCAAATCTGATTCAGCATTGCTGACAACACTGCCAAACAGACTTGCAAAAAATAATGCAAGAACTATTACCAACACAGTTCGAATATAGTAAAATATCTTCTTGTTTGTCATTATCAGCTATTCCTTTCTTTGATTCATGTCAGCAAGTCACTTTCGAATTTCATGAATCCCATGTAATTGTGCCAAAAAATCAAACTTCAACAATTATAGCCCGAGGCACGATGACAAATCAAGGATATTTTCTGAATTGAGCAAATATTTCAATATTTTTTACATATTTATTACTTTTTTAGTAATTTTTATGATGATTTCGTTACATTCTACCTTATGTTGGAGAATACTTCTTGAATACTATCTCAGGATTTCTTCTATAGTCACCAGGATTTCATTAAGAGTGTCCACTGAACCCGGCCTTGCAATCTGGTAAATCTGTATCTCTGCAGCAATTTTCAAGCACTTTTGCATATACTCAGGTGAGATCCCCCACAGCGCAAAACCATCCTCACCACGATAGATATTACGAAGAATGGCCTTGAGTTTCTCATGCCCGGTGATTTCACGAACGACTATATTATTGTCCTGCTTCTCTCTGTCGGATAAAACAATTTCAAACAGGTACTTAAATTCAGTCCCTTCTGGCAAAAAACCATCTGAAAGCCGCACAGCAAATTTATCGCGCTCTTCTCCGATATAAATAAGCTTCGCCAAATCGTAACCATGCTTAAGCGCAGCATCTCTGCAAAGTTTCTTCTGAGGATAAGCCATGTTGATGTGTGGTTTGCCAGAGTTATCCGTTATCGCGCAGACGTCATCTGCAATGAACTTGTATCCTCGTTCCATCAGTGCGTCCAGTACAGTGGATTTGCCTGCACCTGACTCACCTGTAATTATGACGCCGATTGTACCATCAGCAATGTACTCACTTCCGACTGTATATGTAGTGTCAGCCATGTCATGAACAATCTTTCTGCCGCCGGTCTTATTCACGCGTGCCACAGCCCCTCCATGCAAAAGGACCTGTTTTCTAAGGAACATGCAATATCCGAAAGCACTGCCCAGCAGAAAGGTCTTCATCTGTTCTCTTGGTGCATCATCCAAAACAGCCACAATGATAGCATTTCGCCTCACCAGGTAATCTCCCACCCCCGGAATTCTAAAAGCCAGTGCGCTCCCGGACATTGCGGAGCAGGCCTCATCAGGCTCTTTTTCCCTGAATATATCCAGAACCTCCAGTGGCATCTGCCCATATGTAACCTTGACATCAGCTTCACCTTCAAAATCCTTGCTAAAAGCTTCTTCTATTTCAATTTCCGACTCCACCTTAAGTCCATAAAGCAGATACCTATAACTCATCTCTCCCCCTACTATCAAAAACAGAATACAATCTTGAACATACTGTTAAGGATTATATCAACCAAGCCAATCTAAATCGGCTTCGTCGATGAGGCTTGGTTGACTCTTGTATCACTTTCTCAAGAAATCCGCAGCCCATGCGGATTTCCGAAATTCCATTTGAATTCTGCAACTTTTATTACAAACAAAATTTTGCAACAACTGCGTACCCTTTACCATCACCACCGGTCACATACATTTTTCCGCATCGAAGCCAGGAATGGGCGATCATTTTTCCATTTTCATCTTTTCCAACACCCAGATACAAGGTTGTCTTTATCCCTTTTCTATGAAGCAGGAACCTTGCCGTCAACGCCCTCACAAGGCACTTGCTCTCCCACGGTGTTCTGTCCGAAACCCTGGTCACTTCCTCAGACACTTCATAAGCATATCTGTAATGCCATTGTTCCGTTTCATCCGGTGACTCGGCATCCCTTTGTCCCCAACTCTTTTCCAGTTTCTTTGAAGGAACCAGCAGCATCTGTGCCCTGTAAAAGGCTGTCAGGAACCAGATTGCCATAGTCCTTTTCACACTATTCTTCTTCATCTAATAGCCCAACACTCCCAAGAAGTCCCAACCTTGATTCTACCATTTCCACCTTCTGCATTCCTGAATAGGACTTATTTTCACGATTCTCCAAAAGCTGCCAGACAACCTTATGCACTCCTCTGTGAATCCATGCGACCGGCAGCAAAACAGGATAACGTTTTGCATACCCATATCTCTCGTTCAGTTCCTTAGTTCCCGGGAAAAGATATGCGATCAGCCTAGCAGACTTACTTTTTTTAACTGTTGTTCTCTCGCCCACCAGATAAGGCTCCATCGTGGCTGTAAGCTGCCAGGATTCACCTCTTTGCTGTTTCTCATCTCCAATATAGATAAAATCAAGCAGAAGTTTTTCCAATACACTCTCATCAGCTTCAGCCCTGTGTCCGCGCATGATCTCATCATTCATGCCAAACTTGTTTATGCATATAGAAAAGAAGTTCTCGCAAAATGTAGTGTAATTGCACTGATCCATCCATTTCCAGAAAAACCCGGGATCTATACTTTCCATATTCTTGTTGATAAAAAGTGTGATATCAGTAAAGAACCTGACATTGGCCCCCTCAAGAACAAAATGCTTTATCATATGGAACACAAGATATACAAGATGCTCATTTACACCAAAGCTGCGGATCTCTCCCTCCTTCAGCTTTACATTTATTCTGTGCTCAGGCTTATCTATACCCGCTCCTTTAATTATTTCTATCTTGGAACCCTTATAATCTTCAAAAACACTGGTATGAAGTTCTATCTTATGTCCGGTTCGTTCATTCTTGTAAACATAAACCTTCTCCTTTGTCTCATGCCCCATGACCACATAGCCTCTTTTTTCAATCATGGCGCTGACCTTTTCTCTGTCGCAGGGATCAACCAGAATATCTGAGTCAGATGAAATCCTGTAAAGGGGATTTGGATAGCAGGCTGCAACAATTGGCCCCTTAAACACAGCGTAATCTATCTTTGCCTCACTCATTTCGGATAGCAGATTCATAAGTGCCTGTAAGTGCCTTGCCTGCCTTAAGTAAATCTGCAAGCGAGACGCCTCCCACTGTTTCAAAAGATCATCCGGAATCTTCCCGGACTTTCTTGCCACATCCAATACAACAGCTGCAAGTCCATTTTTGCAGGCGAGTTCAAAAACACCTTTCCAATCGATACAATCAAAAAAGCCATCATCTCCGGGAAGCCGGTTGATGGCCCTATTTGTAAGTTCAATAAAATCTCGTTCTACATCCCTCATAAAAAAATGATCTCACTTTGCTATTAGTATTTTACCAGTCTATAACTATCTATTTTTAGTCATTTCTTAACAAACATGATAATTCTTTTATAACATAAAAAAAGAGCAGATGCAAAAACTGCATCTGCCCTATAGTCATCTGAATTTTCAGAGAAACAAGATTACTTAAGAGTAACCTTAGCGCCCTCAGCCTCAAGCTTAGCCTTGATGTCATCAGCCTCTGCCTTAGAAGCGTTCTCCTTAACCATCTTAGGAGCTCCATCAACGAGATCCTTTGCTTCCTTAAGTCCA
>JAEEGL013054990.1_pt1 | contig 17066 bp, 10 predicted proteins | sample 9134231 | NCBI WGS metagenome assembly JAEEGL01 (sample SAMN16246548, study PRJNA631951) | gut metagenome | biome: gut microbiome; feature: rumen; material: fiber-attached | host: Bos | place: Iran: Karaj | collected 2018-10
ATCAATTCTATCCCATGGAGTTGTAAAATCTACTTCTTTTTCTACTCATTCTTTATCTTTTACTTTCAATTTTCTATCTAACTTTAATTCATCGAACAAGAAATCAAACATCTTTTCAGTGAATTTCATATTATCCTCATAATTCCAATATACAGCATAGTGTTCAACCTGTGTAAATTCTTGGATATGTGAAGGATCAGATCATTCATTTCTAAAATCCTGACCAATTTCAAATACTTTCTCAAATCTTCATACAGTTGCTTTTTTGAGTGAAGTTTCAAAAGCGATTCTCAAATATACATCTACATCAAAATCGTTGTGATGAGTAATGAAAGGTCTAGCAGCGGCTCATGAAGCAGCATTATCTAAGATCGGAGTCTGAATTTCAGTAAATCATTCTTTAGTATAGAACTCTCTTAATTTCTGATAAAATCTTGATTTAAACAAGAATCTCTCATAGGTTTCAGGATTCATGATCATATCCAAATATCTTTTTCTATACAATTCTTCAGCATCATTTATTCCGTGATATTTTTCTGGTAATCCACGCACAGATTTTGAAAGGAACTTAAATTCTGACACAAATATAGTTAGTTCACCTTTGTGAGTTTTGAATACTTCTCCAGTTACTCCAATAAAATCTCAGATATCTACCATCTTTTCCATGAATTTGTATGGAGTCATAGCTTCTTCTCATTCTCATAATGAAGCTACCAATTTTGGTTCATCTGCAGATGTAGAAATATCTATTTTACAGTTATCTCTATGAAACATTACTTGAATCTTTTCACTACCGTCCATGATAGTTCAGAAAGATAATTTTCCAAAACTACGATAAAGCATCAATCTTCATGCAGTCTTTACTTGTTTTTCAGGAGCAGGAATAATTACTTCAATTTCTCTCATTTCTTTATTTCAGTATTCAGCTACGATTTTTGCGATAGACTGCTCTTTATCAAAATGTTGAGCGAAAGGTACCACTCCCAAATTTTTCATTTTTTCAATCTTTTGGATACGAACATCTCTTTCTGATAACTGTTCCATATTTTTTTAATCAAATAGTAAAAAACTAACCTGAATGATAGTTTTCTCTTTCGTAAATTCAAGAAAAATCAGATTTTAGAAAATTATTTTATTTACTAGAATATTAGGCATTCTGTGCTTCATCCCTAGTGTGTTCTCTAACATATGAGTTGGATTGTGCAATATAAGTATTGATACTAGGAGTGGCTGTTCAATACGTAATTTCAGATGGTTTATTCCATGTATAGTAAAGGAAATCAAAAAAGTCATTATCATTCTTGATTCATGGTCTAACTATCGTCTCTTGAGTTTTTATTCATCAATGTTTATTGCCCCATTCATCTATCTTTGCCTGAATTTCTTCCTCAGTTCTAGGCCTTCTTGATCCATCTGCTTGTCTCAAAGATTTTCATCTAGCTATTGATTCTCTTTCTCAATCATTAAACTTTAATTCAATTATTTCAGCATCATTCCTCCAAAAAGGATCTCTTTTCATAGGAATAATAGTGTTATTATAATTACTAATTAATCAGACCATAGTTCATACTCAACATTTTTCTGGAGTTGTAAGATCACTTCAATCTTTAATATCAAAATTAGTTAAAAAATCTTTATCAGATTGAGTAAAAATCGAATTATACTTTACTTGTGTATATCAACGAGATCTTTCTTCTCATCTAATTCATTTGTATGCAGCAATTCACATTCAATAAATTGGAAACCATCATTCTTTTCATCCAGCTCATAAAAATCCTCAATAATAAGTTGAGTCACCTGCATCGCTTTCTTGATAAAGAATTCACATGGCTCTTTTTGCTATTTCATCGTATTCATAATTAGAAAGGTTAGGGTAGTGTCTCATAATATCTTTTTTATTGTCTTTTATAGATTCAAGGAATCTGTTTGCGATATCATTACTTCATTCATTATTGTCTAATTTTAAATCAGTAATCTTTTTAGAAACAATATTAACAGAAAGATTATCATATTTCTTTCAAAAACTATCAGCATCTATATTGTTCTCTTTCGCAATTAAAGACCTAATGTAGTTTTCGTTCGCACCTGTCGCTTCATGTACTTTTTTAGTAAGTTCCTCTGGTGTTAAGTTTTCTCATCTAATAGTATCTTTTTCTCAAGTTGGAAAATTTCAATCTCTAGGGGACATTAAACGAGAAGAATCTGTTATGGTATAAGATCATCATCAGAAAGTAAACTTTTTTCATGAAAATCTTGTTGCAGATTTGAAATCAATTTTTCTGATACGAGGTCCAAAAAGATCAGTATATACTCCATTTCATAGCGATACCATCACATGTGATACTCAACGATCTTGATGTGATGTTCCATCAAATTTTACTGTAAAAAAAGTTCCTGCGGGAGCGTCTACGATTTGTTGCTGTGGATTATTATCGCTTATTATGTCAATATTAAAATCATTCTTAATATAACTAGAGTTAGAAATATCCCAGGCACTAACTTCAGGTGCATTGAAGCAGCGTCCTTTTTTTGCAAGTATGTCAGATACGACTCAATAAGCATATGATGAACAAATATTTCCATGTTTAGCACTATATTGTTCATAATATCTATAATTACTTGCATCAAATTCGAATGGGGCAGAAGCTGAGCGTAGTTCTTCTAGAGATGAACGTTCTTCGTTGGTCATTCATTCTCAACCGTTTTCTTCAGCTTGATTCTCTATAATTGTATCCTGTTTTAGAGTGACTCACTCCCAAACTAATGCTCTTTTGCTCAATATTTTTCAACTTTTATCTGTTAGTACATATGTTTTTGAATCTTTATCATATTTTATCCAACAAGAAAGTCATCAAATTGTTTCTTGCATTTTTGCCTTTATATTTGAGTTTGTGCATTTTGAATAATCAATTTTATATACTTTATCTTTATTATTAAATAAATTTCCCAATGCTTGATTGATTCTTAATGGATTTGATCTATCAGTAAATGTAATAGTTCCATCCCTTGAGTGGGTAAATAAAGGTTTTTGTCTTTCGATTTCTCAGTTTTTCACTTTCACTTTTCATTGATGATCTCTTACTACACTGCTATCTTCTTGTGCATTATGTTGCTCTTGTTTGGGGTTACAAACCATTTTAATTTTCTTCAATGCAGCTTCTTCAGCTGTATTTATAGCCTTTGCTACCTCGTGGATTTGTTGTTCATTTTCTGATGAACTAGTTATATACATTCAAAGTGTTCAATGTTCTTTTAGAACCTCGCTCCACCTTTTACTAAAACGTGCTTTTGCATCTCTAAAATATTTTAGAGCTTCTCATTTATATAAATTTGCAGATTTTACCAATTCAGCTTTTCAATCCCTTACTCACCACTTTTCATTACTAACTCGCATTCAATTAGCATTAGAAAGTTGAGAAATATATCTAGAAATAATATTTTCTCATGCCTCATATATTTCCTGATCATCTCTGTATCGTCATCGTTTACTACTCTCAATCCTTTTAAATTCTTTCTTAATATCCTGTTTTATAGTATTAAAGGATTTATTTTCATAAGCTTCTCACATGTTAATCTGTTTAAAATCTAAAATTCTCCTAAATCTGAATTTAATTGATTATCCACATTTATATCATTTGATAACGAATCAAGTTCTTTTATAGTGTTGAAAATTTTGTCATATTCTTCTTTCTTTTCTATAATTTCATTGTTTAATTCCAAAAATTTACGTTCAGCATTTTTAAATTTTTTTTCTGCTTCATTTTTCTTTATTTCAATTTCTTTATATATTTCTTTTCTTTTTTCCGGATCCTTTTCCAAGAATAAAGATGCTAAATAATAAAGTCACTCTTCAGTAAAATCTTTGACTGAAAATCTTTTGTCCTCGGGTAAATATTTATCAATAATATTTTGTACAGTTGTTTTATATTCTTCTAATTCATTTTTATTAACCATGTTGTATAAATAATTTATAAAGTCTGACTTATAACGTATTTATTATAGTTTAAATCCAAAAATTTGTCAAATTTTTGAATACTTTTTATACTCAAACCTAACCTAAAAATTTAATAAAAAAGCCTCCCAAATGGGGGACTTTTAATATTCATAAATCTAATAGTTCTATTGATAGATTTTCATTGCTTCAGCAGCTTCTTTTGAGTTACTGAAATATTTTTCACCATTTGAAATATAAACAGTTTTACCTTGGGCATTCAGAGCAACAATAATTTCATCAAAAATCATTTGTAAAATCAGATTTAGGTTATCTTTCCATGTTTTATAGCTATCAGGTTTTTCAGCTTTACGTTTTGCTAATCATTGTTTGTATTCATCCCAAGTCATTTTTAAATCAAAGCTCTTCATTAAACCTTTCCCAAGGAAAGAAAGAGAATTGTAGAATCAATCTACGAAAACATTAAATACAACTCCAACTCTATCATCGGTTACATTAATAGTTACTTTATCATCTTGATAAACCAAAGTTTGTTCTTCAATTGCTGGAGTAACAATAGGAGCGATTTCTCCAGGAGTTTTTGAGTTTACTCCTAATGGAACAAAATACATTGATCCATATTGAGATTTAAAATGTTCTAGCAGTTTTGTAGCTCCAGCTTCAACTGCTTTTGTAACAACAGGTGTTAATTCAGACATGATAATAAATTAAATTATAAAAAGGTTATATAAAATTCTGAACTACTTTTTTTCAAAGAATTCAATAGCTCTAGCTAGCTCTTTATGGTCTTTAGCATATTCATGAATATCAATTCATTTTTTATAAGCTTCACATGCTTGAACCATAGCAGTAGCTCCAACTTTAGTTCCATCTGGATGTGCATGAGTTCCAGCTCACATTGTAGTGATGAAATCTGCATTTCCCATCAAATCCATGAATGGTTTTAGAAGTACTGGATTTAAACCTCCAGATACGATGGGACAGCATTTTTTGATTCCTCTCCAACTATCATCAACCAGAATTTCCATATTTTTCTTGTCGATTTCATTAATTCCTATTAAATCCTCATCTTGTGGAGGAATCTTAGTCCAAGATTGCTCAAATGTATGTCCCATATCTGTGAAATATCTAATTTCGTGAGCAGCTGTTACATCTTCTCCTGGAGTTCATGCCATTTTACCAACTCCAGCAGTTCCAGTGTGGATTCCACTAGCTCCAGCAAGTCTTGCAAACTTAGAAAGAACTAAAACTGAATATCCAATTGGATTTTCTGGTCTAGTATACGCTCCATGTCCAGCTCTGTGGAAATGGATAAATACATCAGGGTAGTGTCTTCTTAGAGTTTGAACGGCCATCCATCATGCAGTTGTTCCATCAATTAGGAATGCATAACTTCCAGGTTCCATTCCACTATTTCTAATCATTTCACATCTTTCAAGCATAGTATCAAAATCTGCTGCAGAAACATTAAAAGAGTGAATCTTTTTATGTCCAGTTTCTTTTACAGCTTTATCCATAGCTTCTTTTACGTGAGCTACCATTTTATCATAAGGACAAAAATCCTGATCAGCTTGTGGCTCATCATTTTTAACAAAATCTCCACCTCCTACCCAGAAATCATAACAAACTTCTGCATATTCAGCACTACTAAGTCCCATCTTAGGTTTTACGATAGTTCCAAGAATTGGTCTATCATAAACGTTAAGATATTTTCTCATATCATCAAGAGTATAACTTGGTCCATCATATTGTTCCAACATTACAGGAGGAAACCATACATCAATCAGCTTTAAAGCTTTTACATCCCCCATTCCAAAGATATTTCCAGCGATATAAGTGAAAATATTCTGGATATTTCCATTTCTATCGAATAATCTCCAAGGGAAAGCGATTTTTACCATTTCAGCTTCTGGATCTACCTCATAAACTAGAGCATTCAATAGTCTAGCATAAGGAGTTTCGGTTTTTACTGGAAAATTCGTTCCAGTACTTGATTCACTAGCCACTTCACATGCTGCTTGTAGAATGTTTCTCTTTCCAGCAGGCACAAGATGATAAGAAGCTAACATATAATCACCATTTGTAACTTTGTCTCCTAGATTTAGGTCAACGTAAGCTCTCTGATGATCATTTAATGAATCTAATAATTCTTCTTTTGTCATTTGTTTTTGTATAAAGTAAAACTTAATCCAGATTAATTATAGACGAAATTTAATATAATGCAAATTTTCAGTCAGATTTTTTCTTGATTTTTTATATTATTGTTATATTGTAATAGTATAAATTTTATCTTTATAATTTATAAAAATGGCTAAATCATCATGACTATCTGACTTTGTAAAGAAATGTAAAAATCTGATTAGTAGTAATAAGGACTTGATTTCTGATGGACAGGACTTTTATAAAAAATCTAAAAGCACTATAGCTACAGCTAAGAAAAAGAACAAAACAACTGCAGACAAAAAGAAACTTCTTAACGACGGTAAAGAGCTTATTACTGATTGAAAAAAACTCTACGAAAAATGAAAGAAAGCATATGAGAAAGTAAAGAAAACTCAGACTAAAAAGTCTAGTACAAAAACGGCAGCTAAAAAGACTACAGTAAAGAAAATAACTAAGAAAAAATAATATTTTCATCATAAAAAATCCTACCCAATAAATGAGTAGGATTTTTTTATTTAATTTAGATAATCTTATTTTTCAGCACTTCTCATAAGCATAATCATTACATATCCTCTTAATTCTAGCATACTAGGATCTGCAACAGTTATAATTTTCTCTTCTAGTAATTTTAGCATATGTGGTTCATAATAAATTTCTACACCATCTGCTATCTCGAACAACATTCTAGATAAAGCTGTAACAAATTCAGCTCTTGTAACAGGATCGAATGGTCTGAATTTATTGTCTGGCATATTGATTCACATAATTCCTAGTTGGTAAGCTAGAGTAACTCCATTATTATATTGAGCATCTAATTCAGGACTAACATCTGTGAAAGATATATTTCTACCAGTGTCTGGAGTTTTTTCTAAAACATTGATAGCATAATTAGATAACATTTTTGCCATAGCAATTCTAGTTAATCATCATTCCATATCAGCCTCACTTATGCTAGGCATAGTTGTGATGCTATTTTTGAAAGCAAATTCATATGCATCATGGAATTCTTTATTATATTTATCTTCTCATGCATTTTGAGAATCAGCTCCATTACTATTTGTTCAGTCTTGATTAGCTTGTTCGCCTGTATTTTTTTCATCTGTATTTTTTTCATCTACTTTTGCTGTATCTGATGTATCAGCTTTAGTATCATCTTTTGTAACTTTAGAAGATCCTCCACCACCTCATCAGCTAGTTCCATTTGATATAGGTTTAGCATCTGCTATATAAGTAAGGTCTACAGATTTCCCATCTTCGGCTATCTGTGGATCTTCGTTAGCTTTAGCTTCTTCACTAATTGTAAGTTGATCTGCAAGTTCATATCATGTATTGAAATCATATAATACACGTAATACATATTGTTCTCCTGCTACAAAAGTTCAAGTAAATTTAGTAACTTCTGATTCATCAGTCTCAGATACAGCTTCAGTTTCTAAAGTTTGAACAGTTTTTGCTTCTGGATCTACCTCTGGATTTAATACAGGATCTGGATTTAAGTCATTTTCTGGGCCAGTTTCAGAATTAGATTCTCCTGCTTGAGTTGATTCATTTAGAATCCAGTAAGCATCTTTCAATTCTACTCATTCTGTAGTTATCTTAATACCTGCAGTAGTTGCTGTATTTCAATCAACAGGTTTTACAATTCATGAAATAGCAATTTCTGATATTTCTCTAGCTGATTCTACTACGAAGTTTTCACCTTCAGGGAAAGAATAAAAACCATCAGCAACATATCAAGATATTGAAGGATCATGAGAGAATGTTCATCACTTAATTACGAATTCTACTATATTTTCTCCTTCTCAGTCATTTAAGAAATCTCAATTAAATGTTCCTCATTTTACAGTAATACTTCATTCTTCAACTCGCTGATTAGCCATCAAACTATATTGTCAGTCACATGTATTAGCATCTCATTCTAATGTAATAGTTCCATATGCATCCGCAGTTTCGGGTAATCAACCAACTTGTACACAAGCTGCAACTCTAGAACCTTCATTATTTGTGTCTGATGCTCACACTCATGTAATATGTGTATTTATTACTGTAACCTGACCTTTATATGTTTCGATTCAACTTTGAAAATAATTACCTGCTTCATTCTTTCCCGTTGGATCTCCAGTAATAGTACATCCACTAACTATAACTGTTCAACCATTAGCATTAATAGCTGTTCTGTTGAATTTATCTATAGTTACATTTTCAATAGTAAGATTCCCATTATATCCTTGTGAAGTCCAAATCGGATACGATCTACTACCTCAGTAAAGATTACCCGCAAATTCACTAATTTTTAAATTTTTTATTGTTACAGTTTGTGATCATGCAGAAATGAATATATCATGATCATCACCTGTATGATTATTAAGTCAATAAATAGTGTATTCATTATCACCTCCATCTATAGTGAGAGATTTAGATATTACGAGTTCTGGAGCTTCTTCTGTAAAACTTACACGATCATCTTTTAATAAAGTAATAGTTGCACCATCTGCTGCTTCCTCTACAGCATCTCTTAGTGATAAACAATAATAAGCGGATAAATCTGCAGCGACAGGTGCTGGGTTATCAACCCTTGCTACATGTTCATTCGTTGGCTCAGTAGCCTCAACACAGTCAGCTGCCAAACTAGCTCCTCCAAACCAGAATCCAGCTAACAGCACTGCTAGCATACCAAATAAAAAGTTTTTCTTCATGTTTTTGTAAAATAAAATATAAAAATACAATGTGGATCTCCATCCACAAAACAAAAAACTTTTATTTAAGAATACGGTATAGTCAATAATAAATGAAAAAATTGATAACCATTATTTCAATAAAAGTATAAAATATGTGAAATGAGTCAGAATTTTTTGTTTTTTCTTGCATTTGTATATTGAAAATCTATTCTCAAAGAAAGTTTTTTAAATTTATAAATAAATCTGATGCAAATCAATTGGTCTGAAATGGAGAAGAAATGGCAGAAAAAGTGGAAAGATGAATGAGTTTATTCTACTCATGAAGATCCAAATAAAGAAAAATTCTATATCCTAGATATGTTTCCTTATCCAAGTGGAGCAGGACTTCACGTTTGACATCCTAAGTGATATGTAGCTTCAGATACATTGGCTCGTAAAAAGATGTTGGAATGATATTCAGTTTTGCATCCAATGGGATTTGATACTTTTTGACTTGGAACTGAATTATACGCCATTGAGAAAAAGATGAAACCACAAGTAGTTTCACAGCAGAATATTGATTATTACAAACAACAATTAGAAAAAATCTGATTCTCATATGATTGGGATAGATCTTTTTCTACAGCTGAACCTGGATATTTTAAGTGGACACAACGGATTTTTTTACAGTTCTTCACACACTACTATGATGAAGAACAGGATAAAGCTATGCCAATAGAAAACTTGGAAAAGAAACTTAGAGAAAAGTGATTAAACTGAGAAGAACTAAAGAAAGAAATCGATAATCAAAGATTAGCTTATATTGATTTTAAACCTATTAACTGGTGTCCTCATTGTCAGACTTGATTGGCTAATGAAGATTTAGCTGATGGAAAATGTGAAAGATGTGGATCTGCAGTTGAGCAGAAACCAATGCGTCAGCGAGTTTTGCGTATTACTAAATATGCAGAAAGATTAATCAAAGATTTGGATGGACTTGACTGGGATGAAAGTATGAAAGAACTTGAGAGAAACTGGATTGGTAGATCAGAATGAACTCAATTTAAAATGTTCCTAGAAAATTCTGAAGACTATTTTGAAGTATTCACTACCAGAGTAGATACAGTTTTCTGAATGACTTTCGTGGTAATGGCTCCAGAACATCCATTAGTAGATAAAATTACAACAGATGAATATAAGTGAGCTGTAGAAAAATACAAAGAGCAAGCTAAATTCAAGACTCAACTAGAGAGAACTGAATTGCAAAAAGAAAAGACAGGGCAGTTTACTTGAGCTTATGCAATCAATCCATTTAATGGAGATAAAATTCCGGTTTATATTTGAGATTATGTATTAGCAAATTATGGAACTGGTGTAGTTATGGCAGTTCCTGCACATGATGAAAGAGATTTCGATTTTGCTCATGTTCACAATATTCCTATTATTCAGAGTATCGCGCCAGCAGATAAAGATTATCCAGATTATGATGCAATTGCAAAATGTGAAGTATGTTATCCTGATAAAGGAATAGTTGTAAATTCATGAGAATTTACTTGACTCACTTCAGATGAAGCTATCAAAAAAATGCAAATCTGGCTATCAGAAAGAAATTTATGATGAGTAAAGAGAAATTATAAGATTCAGGATTGGGTATTCTCTCGTCAAAGATATTGGTGAGAACCATTCCCTGTAGTACTTTGCCCAGACTGTGGAGTAGTCCCAATGAATGAATCAGAATTACCACTTCTTTTACCTGATGTTGAAAATTATGAACCTACAGGGACAGAGGAATGACCATTAGCAGATATTGATGAATGGATTAATGTTAAATGTCCTCATTGCTGAAAAGATGCAAAAAGAGAATCAAATACTATGCCAGGATGGGCTGGAAGTAGCTGGTATTGGCTTAGATATATGGATGCACATAATGATAAACAGTTTGTATCACCAGAAAAAGAGCAATATTGGAAGAATGTGGATGTTTATGTAGGATGAGCTGAACATGTAACCAGACATATGATTTATGCGAGATTCTGGCAGAAATTCTTATATGATTTGTGAGTAGTGACTCAAACAGAACCATTCCACAGATATGAAAAAGTCTGACTGATTATGGCGGAAGATGGTCGTAAAATGTCTAAGAGACGATGAAATGTGGTGAATCCTGATGATGTAATTGCAGAATTTTGAGCAGATGCATTCCGTACATATGAAATGTTTATGTGACCATTTGATCAGTACATTTCATGGAATACAAATTGACTTAGATGAACCAAAAAATTCTTGGATAAAGTAGTTGCATTATGGGATAAAGTTAGTCCAGACGCAAAACTTCCAGCAGATGTAGAAATATTATTTAATCAGACTATCAAAAAGACTACAGAAGATATCGATGCATTCCGTTTCAATACATCAATTGCTCAATTTATGATATTAGTAAATGCATTCACTGAATGTGAAGCTATCCCAACTGATGTATTTGAGAAATTCGTTATTTTGTTAGCTCCATTTGCTCCACATTTAGCAGAAGAATTCTGGTCTCTATTATGACACGAGTTCTCAATATTCAAGAATGCTAAGTGGCCTAAATATGATGAGAGTAAACTTAGTTCAGATTTAGTTAAAATGGCTGTTCAATTTAATTGAAAAGTTAGATGAACTATTGAAGTTTCCAAAGAAGCTAGCCAAGATGATGTAATGAATGCGGTAAAATGAGATAAAAAGCTGAGCGGATATTTAGTAGGAGAGCCTAAGAAAGTAATCTATATTCCAGGAAAGATTTTAAATATAGTGTTATAGATGATATTTCATTAAATATAGAAAAAGCCTCCAATTGGAGGCTTTTATTTAAATGCATATTCTATTAATTAAATTCAACATAAACCAATTCTGAAGAATCTTTATATTTACATACTCCATTTTTTCCAATACGATTAGCATTTTCATCAAGAGTTTCAGATTGTCTGAATGTTGTACAAGGAGTAAACTCTTTATCTTCTCCATAACATGTTAAATCGCTACAGTGAGCAGGCATTACCCAATTGGCTTCTCCTTCAGACTCTACATGAGTGATAGTATATCAACCAATATTTCCATTTGCATCTTCATCAGTATATTCAGAATCATCAGACTCTTCAGAGTATTCATCAGATTCATCTTCAGCATATTCAGAATCAGCATATTCATCTGAATCATCTTCAGCATATTCAGAATCAGCATATTCATCTGAATCATCTTCAACATATTCAGAATCATCATATTCATCCACATTTTCGTCTACATTTTCATCAAGTTCAGAATCATCAAATTCTTCAATATCAGAGATATCTTCTATATCTTCAGAATCTTCGTCATTCACTGTGATGTCAGGATTGTTTTCATTATTATCTCATAAATCCACAACACTTGCAGATAATGTTGATTCTCCACTAATAGTATCAAGTACATTTATAACTTGATCTTTCGCAAAAATTCATGCTAAAGCTAAAACTCAAACACTTACTATGATACCAGAGAAAATTCAAGTCACAAGTCATTTATTGTGAGCTTTTGATTCATGAGCTTTAACTAATTGTGCTAATTTAGCTTTTTGTGCCAACTTTGCTTTTTCCTGATCTTCAGCGTTTGCTTCTGCTATTGGAGATTCATCCAAAACAGCAGGATGATCAAGTAGGGTAGTATTCAAAGATTGAGGAGCACTTGGAGTCTCTGTTTGAGTAATCATCTCATTATCGAATTTTCATAAAACTACCTCGTTATTCACAGGTTCTGGTTCTGAAACAGAATTTAGAGCTTCAGTTAATTGAGGAGCAGCTTCCTCTTGAACATTTTCGATTGCAACTTCTTGAGCTGCACTTTCTACTGGTTCTTCAGGAATAATAGGCTGATCTTCGATAGTCTCTGATGAAGGATTTACTTCATTAGAAGGAGATTCTTCAGGGATAGAATTACTATCCTCTGTAGCATCTGCTGAAAATACATCAGCTAAATCTTGACTTTCTTCTTGCACTGGAGAAGAGTCTCATAAGTTAATTTCAAATCCATCATCTGTATTATTTGGATTTGTGTTTTCTGCACCATCCAATACTGGATCAATAGTTTTTTCTGAATTTTCCATGGTTTTAATAATTAATAATTAAAATGTTTATGTTTTGGACTAAAACCCTTTAAAAATCTGTTGTAACTGTCTCTTTTTTTGTTTCTCTTCACGAATTTTCTCCATTTCAGATTTTAATTTATCATAATGATTCTCGGTTAAGAATATGAATTTTTCTAGTATTGCTTTAGTATCATTGTATTCTACACTATCTGGATCTGATTTATTTACTTTTTCATATAATATTATTTCATCTACCAATATATTTAATTCTTTATCTTCACTGTATGAGAATTGAACTAAATGTTCATTCTCATCCTCACTTTCATTATTAATCTCTACTTTTTTGATATATAAATCAATTGGCTCATTTTCTTCTTCAATTAAGTAGAATAGATATTCGAGAGTGGAATCCTTAGTTTTTCATCATAGAATTTTGAAATAAGGGTTTTGTTCTTCATCCTTACGTTCAAGCTTGAAAATTCCACGAACATTTTGTACCAAGTGCATGAATTGTTGACTAATTTCATCATCAGCAAAGAATTCTGGTTCTTGTTCAAATATTTCTTCATCAGATGGTTGATATTCTTCATCATCCTCAGTATCAGGCATATCCTGTCATTGTTCGAGTTGAATTTCTTCATTAGTAACTAATTCTCATGTTGCTGAATTCTTTTTCGTTTTTTTATTTTTAATTCATTCTTCCTTTTTATCTTCCTGATTTGGATTTATGTATACAGGAGTATCGATAACTTCTTCATCGTTTTCTTCATCGTTTTCTTCATCGTCTTCTTCATCATCCTCTTCATCGTCATTTTCCTCCTCATTCTCACTTTCAACTTCATTTTCTAATTCATCACTTTCATCCTCATCCACACTTTCAACTTCATTTTCATTATTTTCCTCGCTATTTTCTTCGTTCTCGTCTTCAGTTTCTAGTTCTTCATCATCTTCATTCTCACTTTCGTCCTCATTTTCAACTTCACTTTCATTTCCATTATCTTCCTCATCAATAACGGTTTCTTCATTTTCGTTTTCATTTTCTGATTCTTCATCTTCTTCACTTTCAACTTCATCGTCTTCTTCATCATCCTCCTCTTCATCGTCATTTTCTTCCTCATTCTCACTTTCAACTTCATTTTCTAATTCATCACTTTCATCCCCATCCACACTTTCAACTTCATTTTCATTATTTTCCTCGCTATTTTCTTCGTTCTCGTCTTCAGTTTCTAGTTCTTCATCCTCTTCATCGTCATTTTCTTCCTCATTTTCAACTTCACTTTCATTTCCGTTATCTTCCTCATCAATAACGGTTTCTTCATTTTCTTCCTCATTACTAATCTCCTCGTCATCTACTACTTCTTCTTCATTTTCATCTTCGACTTCATCATTATTTTCGCTATCTTCTTCAATATCATTTCTTTCTTCAATAGTTTCATCATTATCTTCCGTTTCGTTTTGTTCGAACGGATTGAATATTTCATGACTTCATTCTGAGTTATCTTCATCATTATTTTGATCATCTACATCTAATTCAAAAGGATCAAAGAATTTTGTATTGTTCTCATCTGATTTCGTTTCCTCATTCTCATCTATATTTGATTCAACATTCATCTCGACAGGGGATTCTTCATTTGAATCACCAGTATTATCCTCATTTTCGTCATTTTCTTCTTTTTCATAAATTTCATCATAATCATCATTTTTTGCATCATTTTCATCCGAATCGTGAATCTTTTTTAAATCTTTTTTTAGATTTGATTCAGCTTCTTTTTCGTCTTTTTCTTTTAAGTATTTTTCATCCGTTTCATCTATATTTTCATTGTTTTCAATATTATTTGTCTTTTGAATCATTTCGTCCAAATCTCCGGTAGTAGTCATTTCCTCATTTAACTTATCGATTTCTTCCTGAGTATTATAGCGAAAATCAAGAAAATCTTTTGAATTAGCATCAAGAGATCATCAAAAGAATGAACGTTTCTTTGACGCTTCAGTATTATTTCTTCTTTCAGCTCATTTACTCTTGTTATCAGGCATAATCATAATACCAGAAATAAAACTACAATCATATTATATATATTTTTTAAAAAAATGTCAAATTTTTGAAGACTTTTTTGTTTAAAAGGTTTGTAATTGAAAAAGGAAACATTATACACAAATTGTCGTGTTTGAAAACGACGAATTTTATCTGTTATATTGTTAGGTTAAATGAGTGAAGAAATGATTATTAGCCAAACTAAACTTTTTGTTGGAGGGCTAAACTGGCAAATGAGAGGTAATGACCTCAGAGAAGAATTCTCACCTTATGGAGAAATTGTATTCGCTAGAGTAAATCTAGATAGAGAAACTAAAAGAAGTAAGGGATTCGGATTCGTAGAATTTGCTAACGCAGAAGATGCAGCTAAAGCTAAAACTGAAATGGATTGAAAAGAAGTTCGAGGAAGAGCTATTAAAGTTGATTTTGCAAAAGAAGATCCAACAAAAATGTACAATAAAGCTGAAAGAGCAGAAGCAGCTGAAGCTAAAGAGGAGGCTGAAGAAGATGAAACTGTAGTAGATGAAAATGCTTTCTAATGTATTAAGCTACTAAGAATAATCTTGAAAAGTCCTGTGTGAGTGCACAGGATTTTTTTACTATTATAAAAATGTATTAAAGATAAAAAAAGACTGACTCAACCATGAATCAGCCTTTTTTCTTATTTAAATAATTAATTACTCATCTTCATCAGATTTCATAGTTCCAGCCCTTTCAGCGATAATCTTCTTAGCAAGAGCCTCGGGAACTTTTTCGTAATTAGACATTTGCATTGTATATTGAGCTCTACCTTGAGTATTAGATCTAAGATCTGTAGAGTATCCAAACATCTCAGCTAATGGAACTTTTGCTTCAATAGCAGTAGCGTTTCCTCTTGGAGTCTGTCCAAGGATAAGTCATCTACGAGAACTAATATCTCCCATAACTGTACCTACATATTCTTCAGGTGTAACTACTTCTACTGACATTATAGGTTCTAGAAGAACTGGACCAGCTTTGAAGAATGCATCTTTCATGGCTTTGTGTGTTGCAACCTTAAATGATACTTCTGAAGAATCCACATCATGATAAGATCCAAAGAAAGGAATAACTTTAACATTGATGATAGGATATCCAGCCAAAAGTCCTTGTGCAACAACTTCTCTAGCTCCCTTATCAATAGCAGGTATGAATTCGTTAGGAATAACTCAACCTTTAATTTGAGACTCGAAATCGTAAATCTTTTCATCATTCTTTTCGAGCTTCAATACAACATGTCCGTATTGTCCACGTCCTCATGACTGTTTCTTAAATAATCATTCTCATTCAACATTTTGAGTAATAGTTTCTCTGTAAGCTACCTGAGGAGCTCCAGTATTAACTTCTACTTTATGTTCTCTTCTCATTCTTTCAATAAGTACCTCTAGATGTAATTCTCCCATCCCAGAGATAATAGTTTGACCACTCTCTTCATCTGAATGATATGTGAAAGTAGGATCTTCGTATGATAATTTTGCAAGAGCAAGTCACATTTTTTCTTGATCACCTTTTGATTTTGGTTCAACAGCGATAGAGATAACTGGTTCAGGGAACGTCATACTTTCCAAAACTATAGGGTTTTTCATATCACATAAAGTATTTCCAGTTCTAGTATCTTTTAGTCATAGGAAAGCACAAATGTGTCCAGCAGATATTTCAGTAATTTCTTCCCTCTTGTTTGCGTGCATCATCAAAAGTCTTCAAACTCTTTCCTTTTGTCCTGTGATAGGATTCAAAAGCATATCTCCAGATTTGATAACTCCTGAATAAACTCTAACATAAGTTAAAGTACCTACAAAAGGATCAGTCATAATCTTGAAAGCAATTGCAGAAGCTGGTTGATTTACATCAGATTTTCTCGTAATTTCTTTTTCTGGATCATCTGGATCAGTTCCAATTATCTCACCTCTATCCAAAGGAGAAGGCAAGAAATCTACAACTGCATCAATCATTAATTGAACTCCTTTATTTCCAAGAGCAGATCCACACATAACTGGGAATAAATCTCCACTACATGTTCCAACTCTAATAGCTTTTTTCAAAAGTTCTACAGGAATCTCTTCTCATTCCAAGTATTTTTCAGCTAATTCATCATCGTAAAGTGAAACTCTATCTATCAAAGCTTCTCTATATTCTTCAGCTTTA
>JAEEGL013878662.1_pt1 | contig 17066 bp, 10 predicted proteins | sample 9134231 | NCBI WGS metagenome assembly JAEEGL01 (sample SAMN16246548, study PRJNA631951) | gut metagenome | biome: gut microbiome; feature: rumen; material: fiber-attached | host: Bos | place: Iran: Karaj | collected 2018-10
AGGTGTTTTCTTTTGGTTAAAATTCGATGATACCTTCGGTTTCGTTATATTCCTTCAATATCTTCTTTATCTTTTCGGTAGGCGTCAGCACCTTGTCCATGGATACGTCGTGGTTACTGAAATCTATGATGGAAGCCAGGAATTTACCCATGTCTGCCGTCTCATACCACTCCCTGTTTAATAGTTCCGGAACCCTGTAGCTTAAGTTTGTGGTGACAAGCTTGTCAAAGATCCCTTCTTTATAAGCATCATCAAACATCTTTATACCATCTGTAAAGATACCGAAGGTACAGCAGATGAAAACCCTGCGGGCATTCATTTTCTTAAGCTTCACAGCGGTATCCAGCATGCTTCCGCCGGAGGAGATCATATCGTCAACTATGATCACATCCTTATTTTCCACGTTATCACCTAAGAATTCATGGGCAACAATGGGGTTCTTTCCGTCAACAATCTTGGTGAAGTCCCTTCTCTTATAGAACATTCCGGTATCCACGCCCATAACGCCCGCAAAATATACGGCTCTCTGCAGGGCTCCTTCATCCGGTGAGATAATGAGAAGATGATCCTTATCGATCTTCATATCTCCCACCTTGCTTAATAGCGCCCTCATAAACTGATAGAAGGGGGTGAAATTGTCAAAGCCCATAAGAGGTGCGGCGTTCTGTATTGAAGGGTCATGGGCGTCAAAGGTTATCATCCTTTTAACTCCCATATCCGAAAGCTCATCAAGCATCAAAGCGCAGTCCAATGATTCCCTGTTGCTTCTCTTATGCTGGCGTCCCTCATACATAAAGGGCATTACAACGGTGAGACGGTGTGCCTTTCCTGCAACAGCCGCAATAAGGCGCTTTAAGTCCTGATAGTGGTCATCGGGAGAATAGATATTCTCGTAACCGTACATGTTGTAAGTCATGGATCTGTTTAAGACATCGCAGAGGATATAGAGATCCTTTCCCCTGATGGTCTCGTTTAAGATTCCCTTGCCCTCTCCGGATCCGAAACGGGGAGTGGCGTGCTCAACAAGGAAGCTGTTGCTTACATAGCCCTCAAAGGCCGGACTGTCATGATAGGCCTTGTTATTCTCTTTACGGAAAGAGACCAGATAATCATTGACCTCATCTCCCAGGGTCTTTATATTATCCATTACCAGAAGCTTTAAGGGAGCCGCAGGCATCCTGTTCTCAAGATATTCGCTTATCATGGACCATTATCTCCTTTTCAAACCCGCGAATCGCTTCGCAATTTGCTCGTCATCTTATATACTCATAGGCGTTTTTCAGCCATTTAATGCTCTCAGGCGTGAGGGACAGCACATCAAATCTGTAGCTTAAGCTCTCATCCAGGGAATTCTTCATCCTGAAATGATCGGAAGCCCTGCAGATCTTCTTCTGCTTCTTTCTGTCCACAGCCTCCTCGGGAAGCCCGTTAAGTAAGTTCTCCCTGAACTTGACCTCTCCGAAACAGACTGTATCCCCGTCCCAATATATCACATCTATCTCTCCCGCGCTGCAGCGGAAGTTACGTTCTATTATAGTACAACCCCGGCTTTCAAGGAAGTCTGCTGCCCTGTCTTCTTCACTGCCGCCGATCTTACGTGTATTATCTCTTTGTTGCATTATAAGCATCCATCTTCTGCTTCAGTTTATCCATCCTGTCTACAAAGACCAGGACTTCAGCCACAACCTCATATAATTCAGGGGGAATGGCGTCTCCTATCTCAAGTCCCGAAAGGGTTTCGGCAAGCTTACTGTCCTCATGGACCGGTACGTCCGATTCCTTCGCAGTCTCAATTATCTTCTCGGCCACAGCTCCCTTACCGGAAGCCACCACAGTAGGGGCTACATTGGCAGGATCATAGGCGATGGCTACCGCGGTTTTGACTTTTTCCTTTTCCTTTTTACTGTCTGCCATAACGACTGTTACCTATGCTCTGATGTCGAAGGAAGTGGTCTGTATAAGCTTCTCGTTTGCGCCCCTGTTGAACATTATATCCGGAACGTCCCTGGCTTCTTTATTTAAGGACACATCGGAGTTCATCTTATATCCTCTCTTTGCCAGAGCTTCATCCAGCTCAGGAAGATGCTCCCCTATAAAGTCAAGCATTTCCTCTTTCTGCAGGATAAAATGAGTCTTTACGTTCTCTCCGTTTGTCATCTGTACATGGATATCCATGGTACCAAGATGCTGCATATCCAGATGTAGAAGAGCCGACACATTTCCGTCCTTTTTTGCCAGATTCTTTTTATTCGTGTAGACATAGAGATCCCCATGAGCCTTGTCCTCATTCATTTTAAGGGGAAGCTGCATATATGTCATCACATTGTTCAACTGGTTCATAAAATCCACGTTGCTTCTTAAGTTATTCATACCCTGGGCCAGAGTGGTGGCGCCCCTGCCGCTGTTATTTAAGAATTCCAGGGTCTTATCCGCATTCTTAACGACCTTTTCATAATATTCCCGCACCTTTTCCTTATCAGCCACCTCTTCCGGCTTCATAAGGAATTCATTGGTGATGCCGTTATTTAGTAAAAGCTTGTATTCCCTGCTGCCAAGGAGTTCCCGGGCCTTTGACATCAGTTCCGGCGATGCTTCCCCGGACATTTCTTCCTTCATGGCCTTGTCTAAAAGGGCCTTTGAAAGAAGAAGGCTGTCTTCTGTTGAAAGGCTTCCGTCAGCAACCTTTGACGCAATGGAGGGATTGAGCCCGGCTTCCCTCATCATGTCCGCAAGCTTATTGCTCCCCTCTTTCCCGAGAAGGGTATGAAGGTCATCGGTCACATGGCCTGTGAGATCTGTAGATTGCTTTATCTGGCTCTGCCCTTCCTCCTTCGGAAGCAGTGTTTCTTTGGCATTGTCAGCCCCCTTGGGGTTTTCGGCTCCTTCAGCCTCAGCCGCCTGCTTCAGCTCTGCCTCTAAATTCTTTAATTCCTCAGGATTAAGCTTTAAGAGTTTAGCAACGTCTTCAAAGTCCCCGTTTAAGGCTTTATCCAAGGCAGAGGACAACCCTTCGCCTTTTCCCTCAAAGAAAAGATTGAATACCTGATCGTTGGTCTTTAAGCCTTCTTTAGCTATATTTGAAAGATCCTGGGAAAGGCTGTCCAGACTGTCCGCTATCTTATACTGATTTTCCTTATAGGCTTCAAATTCCTTTATATTACTGTCATTAAGGGGTATTTCCAGCTCCTTCATCTGTACTATGGACTTGGGGTCCGCAAAGGGAAATCTTGCGGTGTCCGCCGCCATATTCTGTAAGGATCTGGAATCTATTGGAAGACCTATCTCCATCATCGAAGTCACCATATCCGAATTCTGTTTTGTAAAGGGAAGTCCCGCCTCATGAAGTGCCTTGCCGACGGCGGAATTGCCGTCCAGATTGGCGTAGAGAGGAGTAAGGGATATCTTTGAATCGCTGGCACCGCTTACGGTAAAGGAAAGGGTCTGTCCGGGAGTCAGCCCCAATCCTTTGGAAAGAAAGGCGTTTAATCTGGTATTATCCCCAAGTAAAAGGGAAACCGTACCGTCTTCATTCATACCCAGTATCTGTCCGGACAAGGTATCTCCCGCTTTCACATAGTGAACCGCATCCGAAGGCACGGTTGCGATCTTCTGCCGCGTAAGCTCGGATTCGGATACGCTCTGGGTATTACTGAGCCCTGAATTTATGTCATATAATCCGGTATTTGTATTGACATTTATATTCATACGAAGTTTGCTGTAAAGCTCCTCCTGTGGATGGGCGATAAGCCCAGCCTCTTTATGGCATCAATATGCTCTTTACTGCCATATCCCTTATTACTGCTGAAGCCGTAGCCCGGGTATACCCCATCCATCTTTTCCATGAAATGGTCTCTCTCAACCTTGGCAATGATGGAAGCCGCCGCGATGGAGGCGCTTTTCGCATCGCCTTTGATGATGGGGACCTGCTCTATATCAGCACCGGGAACAGTAACAGCATCATTTAATAATATATCGGGTTTTACGCTGAGATTATTAACAGCATCCTTCATGGCTTCCAAAGTGGCGTTAAGTATATTTATCTCGTCGATCCTGCTCTGATCTCTGTACCCGAAGGCGTATGATATCGCCTGTTCTTTTATTATCTTGGAAAGCTCCTCCCTTTTCTTAGGGGAAAGCTGCTTTGAATCGTTGATATAGAGGATATCGCAGTCCTTTGGGAGTATAACGGCCGCAGCAACCACAGGTCCGGCCAAGGGGCCACGTCCCACCTCGTCTATTCCGCAGATATACTGACAGGAAGCATATTTTCTCTCAAAGGAGAACATCTCATACATACGCTTTCTCTCTGCTTCCAGGTCTGAGATCTGCTTTTCAGCGCTGAGGATGAGCTTCTTTACTCCAGCTCTCTCATCTCCTTCAAATTCAGCGATAAAGAGCCTTAAACTCTCTTCGCTGCCCTTATTTCCTGCTTCCTTAAGCTTTTCTTTTATTTCCGAAATTGAAACTGCCATTATTTCACCAATCCAAATCTGTCAAAGGGACTGACTCTCAAGAATACCTTGCCGATTATCAGGTCCCTGTCTATATTTCCAACCTCCGGGCTTCTGGAATCCACGCTGTCGTTCACGTTGTCACCCATAACAAAATATTCATTCTCATGAAGGGTTATCTCAGTTGAAACAAGACCTGCGTTCATGATCTTATCCCGGTTATATCTGTAGGGAAGAACTTTGGAGTCTATCAAAAGAACTCCCTCCCTTATTTCCACAGTCTCTCCGGGGAGCCCGATTATCCGCTTCACAAAATATACACCTTTTTCGCCTGTATAGGGGAATACTACGATATCAAATCTCTCCGGGTCGCTGAAACGGTAGCTCAGCTTTTCAACCAAAAGCGAATCCCCGTCCTGGAGGGTGCTTTCCATGGATCCGCCTTCAACCACAGTCCTCTGAAAGACTAAGATCTTTACTGCCAGTGCCAGAGCAAGGATTATTAGAATATATATGCTGTAACCTACAACTTTTTTCGCTGTACGCATCCGTTTTCCCAGGGTTAGAATACTTATCAGGGAGCTTCCGGAGGCTCTTCCAGAGTTATCCTTCCGATACGCCCGCTCCTGAAATCTTCGAGAATAAAGGAAACCGCCTTGTCCGTATCCGGTTCCCCGCCTTTTTTCAGGGCATTCCTGTGAAGAGCGGCTTCTTTAAGCATTTCATCCAATCCCATCTCAGGTGTCAGCCCGTAAATATTATAGAGCATTTCCGGCTCTTTAGCTATGGTTTCGGACAAAAACTTCCTGACCATTTCTTCCCGGTTCAATACCTGATCATTCATGCTCCCGAGAAGGGCAAGATTAAAGCCGGTCTCTTCATCATCGATCTTCGGCCAGAGTATTCCCGGCGTATCTAAAAGTTCCAGATTTTTTCCCATACGGATCCACTGCTTTCCTCTGGTAACCCCCGGCTTATTTCCGGTCTTTGCCACCGCTTTTCCCGCATAGGAATTTATGAAGGTTGATTTTCCCACATTGGGTATCCCCGCCACCATGGCTCTCATGGGACGGTTGATTATGCCCTTCTTTTTATTCTTTTCGATCTTTTCCCTGCAGCAGACCTGCACCGCGGCATCTATCTCCCGCATGCCCTTTCTGCCTCTGGAATCCAGGGCTACGGCTTCGATACCCTTTTTCTTAAAATAGGCTATCCAGGCTGCGTTCATCTTCTCATTAGCCAGATCGGCCTTATTTAACAACACCATCCTGCCTTTTCCGGCGCAAAGTTTATCTATTTCGGGATTTCCTGAAGAAAGGGGTGCTCTGGCGTCTAAGAGTTCGATAAGGAGGTCGATTATCTTTATATTCTCCTCCATCATCCTCTTTGCCTTCATCATGTGTCCGGGAAAATAATTATAGCTCATTCTACGAATCCTATACCTGTGTCTCCCCCAGCCATGTGAAACCAGGCTTTTCCTGTGATATGTTCGATATTTACGGCTCCGAGATTGGCTGAGCGGCTGTCCTCGGAGGAATTGCAGTTATCACCCATCAAAAAATACTCTTTTTCCTTGAGTTTTATAGGCTCCGATGCGATACCGGGATCCGATATCATATCGTCGAACATCTCATTCTTCGGCTCTCCGTTTAAAAAGAGTATGCCGTCCCTTATCTCAAGGGAGTCCCCTGGCACTGCTACCACCCGTTTAACGGATTGATGGGCGTTTGAATTTCCGTTTGGAAGGAATGCGACTATATCCCCTCTTTTCGGGGGTATGATATTATAGACTATCCTGTTTAAGAAGATCACCTGGCCGTTATAGAGGGAAGGCTCCATGGAAGTTCCTATAACGGTTGTTTTTAATCCCAGGGTATATACAAAGAAATAAGCTAAAAGCGCGCCTAAAAACACCATGAAAAGGTAAGATGCAAATGCTGACAGCCTCTCATTGGTGATGGTTTTCTCTTTTCTGTAAAAGCTTAATCCCTTATGCTTCCTGGCCATTGCTAATCCTGTAAAAATAACCGCCATACTTCATTTTGAAATATGGCGGTCATTGCTCAATCAACTATCTCTTTAAGCTTAGCTCTCTTACCTGTCCTGTTCCTTAAGAAGAAGAGCTTAGCCCTTCTGGCCTTACCGGAACGTACCACTTCAACCTTTTCAACGTTGGGTGAGTGGATGGGGTAGGTCTTTTCAACTCCCACACCGTAGCTGTTCTTCCTTACGGTGAATGTTGCCCTGCTGCTTCCGCCCTGCTTCTTGATCACTGTGCCTTCGAAGACCTGTACTCTGCTCTTCTCACCTTCTGTGATCCTGTTGTGTACCCTTACGGTATCTCCAACCCTGAATACCGGCGGCTCAGCTTTCAGCTGCTCGCTCTCGATCTCTCTGATAATCTCTGAATTCATCTTAAAACCTCCATACGTACCCTGCATCACTTTGTTTAATATAGAACTCCATGATATAGGGCAATTTGACGTTCATGTCACTTCCGTTTCTTACGGTAATATGCGTGACAGAGGACCATCTCCTAAAGACATAGGGTCTCACGAGCAAATAGAATATCATAAATACATAAAGAAAGCAAGTATCAATTCCCGGTTCCCGGGATAAGGATGATCGACAGAAAATGGGAGGCCCTATTTCAGAGTGCAGGATTCAGGAATAGGAAACCTTGCCCTTAAGCACCCGGCCGCCGAAGGTAGCGGTAATGATGGCGGAGCCTTTATTCCCGGAGCCTGTTACAGGGAAGTCAGAGAGCCTTATCTGTTTTCCATCCGCGGAGGGAATCCCGTTTAAGCTTAAGATATTCTTTTTGTCCTTCCTGACGGAAACAAGATACTGCCCGTCCTTCACATCAGGTAGGATCTCACCGCCGTTTGTAAATATATCGGCAAGAGAACCCGATAGTTTGGAACTGCTAAGCTTCAGGGTCCTTTTCTTCACCTTTACAGCCTTCAGCGTTACTGTCTTTGTTTTATCCCCCTTCTTTAGGGTGAGCTTTGAGTCCTTTTTTACTTTAAGTCTCCGCTTTTTCTTTATGAGCTTCACGGCTCTCTTTACTTCGGATGTGATTTCAAGACCTTCCTCGTAGAAATACCTTCCGCCCTTTAAGAGGTAGAGAGTATCCCCATCCTGTACAGAATCGAAGGTCAGGGTATTATCGGGGAGATACTGAACCTTTGGCTCCCTGCTGCTTCCACTCCCTGCGCTGCCCTTCGCATTAAAGAATTTAAGGTTGTAATAGTATTCCTCCCTGGCATCATAGGAGTTTTCCACGCCCTCCGGAGTTGTAACATAATATGTGTATTCCCCCTCCGGCTCAGGATCAACATGCAAGGATGCATCAAAATCAAAGCTGTAAGCGACTGCAACCTGTGTTCCGCTTCCCTCAACCGGGATATGGTATTCCTTTCCCCTGGAGCCCATTTTCATGTTCAGTTTTTTCATATCCTCCGGCTTCAGATCATCAATAGCGCTGGTGTATTCAAGAATCCTTTCCATGTTTCCACCAAAGATGACCACATCCTCAAAAGGCGCACTATCCCTGACTAAAATCCGTATGAAGGGCTCATCCCCCTCCACAAGCTCCATATCGGTCCAGAGATCCCGGTTCTCCGGATCCTCCTCCGAAGGAGAATCCGAATCGCTTAAGCTCATAAGGCCGGAACCCGCAGCTTCTGAGCGGGGGCTTTTAAGCACCTGCACCGCTTCACTGTCGCTTGCATAATCCGGAGAACTACCCCACCAGTCCACTTCAACGTTGATCAGATTGTGGTTTCCCTTACGGTCCACCGCATCAATGGTAAACTCTCCGTTAGCACAGAAGCTGATGCCTGCCTCCCACTGATATTCGTTATGTTTCATGAGAATAGAGGATTTTACAACATTTTCACCCTTTCTTCCCGTGATGGTTATGCCGGACAGCTTTTCGGTGCCGATAGTATTGAGCCATACAGTATACTTCTCATTATCCTCTTTATTAAGGGACCCCTGCTTCGGGAAGTTTGCTCCCCAGTAAAACTTGGGCGGTATCCCGTTTGACGCATCATACTCCTCATCATTAAAATGCTCTGTGATCCAGTCAAAATAAGCATTGTTCCCACGCTGCTCAAAGCTGGCGTATTCCTTAAATGTTACTGTGACCCTGTGGGGCTTATTATCCGGGTTCGGCCCGAAGAACACAAGGGCAGATCCCCCGGCCTCCGTATAGTCCCCTCCGTAGGCGTTGACGCTGCTGCCATTAAATCCGGGGAAATCACTGGTTACCTCTGCCCGGGCATTCATGTATAAGGTTATGGACTCCGCCTCCGTCTCAAAGCTGAAGCTGGATCCCGGCTCCGCCATCATAAGCGAAGAGTGGTAAGGCTCGGCTCCGCCGCCGTATTTGCCTTTTTTATCCACATCATTCCAGGTCTGCACATTGTCGTAGAATCTCCAGCTATTCTTAACCCCGGTTTTTTTCGGGTTATAGACGGAACCGTTTGCGTTATGGAAGGTTATGCGGCCGTTATTCGGAGAAATATCCATTCCGTCCACATCCTCCGTAACCTTAAAAGGAATATCCTGATAGCTGTTCGTGAACTGATCCATTATGCGGATATAGCCGTTGCCCTCCTTTGCGGCGCAGACCACGATGGTACCGCTTCCACGACCCTTATCAAAGGATCTCTCCACATAATAGAGCTTCGCAAGATTCTGATCCATCCGCTGGAAACGGCTGCTGATATCGCTGTCCCTGTCCTCCTCGTCAGGGTATTCAGTTACCTGGATCGAAGGAGCCCCAAAGCCGTTAACTGAGAAGTAGTGGACAGGTATACGCACTAAGGAACCCTTATTAAGGAAGAGCTCTCCAGGCAGAGAGAAGGTGACCAGGGGCTCTATTTCTTCTTCAATGCGGTTATTCGCAATGTCGTACTCTCCGTGGGTCGCTTTCCTTAATCCGTATCCGACCGTTGTCACATCTGTATCCGAATCACTGTACAGCTCTATACGGAGTCCCAAGGTATTCCCCTGTCCGGCAAAGTATATGTCCGGATCAAAGGTGATGGATCCGGTGACCCTCCGACCGTAACCGGATCGGATGTTACCTAAGTAAAGAATGCCGTTCTTAAAGTCATGGCCGGTCTGGGACTGAGAGGCCTTCAAAATCTTCAGCTGCTCCTCCTCGCCCACATTAAGGGTATTTTCCGTGATGTCAAAGGCTGCGTACACAGGATTCCCGTCATTGTCGGTTTCTCCGGTGTCGTAGCTGAACTGGGCGTACACATTACCCCCGTCAAGGTTCCCCCGGTTAGCGGCCATGAAATCCACATCAAGCACAGCATTGCCGTCTTCTGTAAGCTCCACCATTCCGCCATCGGTACCTGAAAGCTCAGCCGACCACTCATCATCAAAGCTAAGCTCAGGACATCCTTTAACGGTAAAGACACCCCTTAAGGCAGCGGTATAAGGGAGTCCTTCCTTGTCATGATAGTAATCACCTTCGCTCACGGTGATATTAAAAGACGCATTCTCCGGCAATGACACAGGGAGGATAAAGCTCCCGTCAAGCTCCACCTTCTGCCCCGGTACAATGTTCTCACTTATCGACCAGCTTGCAAGGCTGATATCCGGAAGATCCGTGCCGCTTGCGCTTAAGGTTACAGTTATAGCCTGATTTTCGGCAGCTGACCCACGGATGCCTATGTCCCCCGTATTCTTAAAGGAGATATTCGCAAAAAGCTCGGTTCCGGCTGTAAAATTATCGTTCGTAAAGCTTATGTTCGCTTCCCCCACGGTCTGATGGCCCATGCCATAGCTTATGGCGTAGATCCCTGTTCCTGCCGTGTATTTTCCACTTCCGTTAGGATCAATCATAAAGAAGCTCTCACCGCTCTTTTCAACCTCTTTTAAGTAGCTGAAGTTTCCCTGTGTGAGGATCAGAAGGGTAGTCTGGCTTCCTTCATCCTCCATATCACTTCTTGCGCTGCCTTCGGAGGCTTCTTCACCCTTCACGCCAAGGGCGATCTTCGGGGCGGTAAACGTAAACTGGTCTAAGCCGCCCTTTTTGTAGTCCTCAAGCTTCCCAAGATAAGCGCTTGCCGCATCCTCGTTCTGCCAGCCAAGAGTCTGGGAATCCTCAAAAACATCCATATGATTCATGGCAAGGATCACGCCCTTCCCCCAGGTTCCTGTTTTCGGATCGTATTTACTTAAGTACAGAGCGTTATTTGTGGTATCAGGAACGGTGGAAACATATACTGCCGAAAGACCGCCTTCACCGTCAGCTCCTATCACTGTTTCCGTCCTTCCTGTTGCAGAGGTCTCCCCTGTATATAATTCGCCCTTAAGATCCTCGTCCCTGGCAAAGAAGGGAATGATGCTGCCCTCATTTCCCCCGCACATCGAATAAACGCTCTTTTCTCTTATCAGATAGGTGCAGCCGTTCATCTCAAAGAGCAGGAAGTCCTCGGTATCACTTTCTGACGCTTTTAAGGAGTCCTCCGTACCTTTAAGTATCGAGGGTTTGGTTTTTTCGCCTGCTTCAAGGGAATCTCCGAGTCCGGCATTAAGGAACTGGAGGTTTGCAAAGTAAGGCTCCTCATAGGATATCACCTTCCCGCCTGAATAGATGCCGTCCTTTATTGTCTGATTGTCTTCATAATCATAGAGGGTACGTATACAATAATTCTTTCCCCATTCGTATCCGCTGCCATTCCCGGAAAGCTCCGAAAGACAGAGCCGCCTTATGGTCAGCATATTCCTGATATTGCCATCAGTTTTCGTTTGCTTTCCCTTTGAGTCAGTAAAATAAGTTTCCCTTGTTGTATAAGCGGCTATATACTTGCTGCTGCCGCTTCCCCCGTCCTTAATAAACGAAAAATTGTCAATGGTCTGTCCTTCAGGTATCGTCTGGGTATAGGTCACGCCGTTAATGCTCACTGAAATATAATTCTGTTTTCCGGCTCCGTCCCAGACGGCCTCCATAGTCTTTAACCTGTACTGCCCTATCTCTTTTCTCGATTTATCCTCATCAGAGCTGCCGGTTTTATTTGGATCGAACCCCGCAGTCTTTAAGACCGCAGCGTAATTTTTCGATGCCTGTTTTCTTTCAGCCTCATCCATTTGCCTGGCATCAACCCAGGCGTTTTCTTCTTTCCCAAGGGCAATGGGGAACATTGCCCTGTTCTCCGAAGCTCCCCTTACTGTCTTCGCTTCGGTAAAGCCATCCCCCTTCGCTGTATCAAAGGATGCCTCCTTGACAACTGTTTTTTTCGACATTTCCCTGATCGTTGATTCACTGCCGGAGGAAGTGAGGCTTACCCATGATACATGTATGGTGCTACCCTCTGCCCTGGCATTGAATTCCAGATCCCCGGTGCCGTCGTCTTTCCCGCCGGAGACGGTGTCTACGGGGATATAAGGGTTATTATCGCTTACTGCTTTTTTATAGCTTTCTATTTCAGAATTATCACCACTCTCCGGGAGATTGTATAGAGGGTTCACAAGCCCTACGCTGCCTGCTCCTCCGGTGGAAACGAGGCGGGACAGTACCAGCATCGGACGGTTCGCTTCGCTCTCTTCACCGTCTCTTCCGATGGTATAAAGCACATAGTTATTACCGCTAACGCTTAAGACCTGATAATCAGATCCAAGGAAGAGGCCGTCTGCGAGCTTAAAGGAGCTTACAGAGCTGTTGTAGCCGGACAGCTGGAAGGGCACCTCCGGGTCATCCGAAGCGTAGGCCTTCAATATGTCCGTGCCGTGAGCACTGCCTTCATCCTTTTCATTTTCTTCTGCATAGGACGGGGAATATATCTGCTGCCCCTCCTGCACTCCTTTAGCCTTGAGGGGAGAAGATTTTTTTATATCCTGCTCCTTATTAAGCTTTACCCAGGTATAGGTCCAGCCTTTCGCCTTGCTGTAATTTATCCTTACCCCGACGGCATCCAGCTCATAGTTTACGAAGAAGATCACCGCCCTAAAGCCTAAGGACAGGGCGAACTTTACGGACGCGACCTCAAAAGGTTCATACTTGTCCTCATCCTTATTGTATGCCCCCAGGGTTATGTTCGTGTTTGCCACAAGCTTTATGAAAACCTCCGCCTTCAGGAATTCGACTCCGAGCCCCGCGCCTAATTCCAGGGCGAGCCTCAGGCTTATCCTTACGCCGCTCCAATATACGGTTTCTTTATTTTTCTCAACGACGTTTAAATAGCTGATGGTGGATTCCTCAAGAGCGGTGATACGGATGTAATACTTCTTGTCAAAGCTCATGCCATCGCTGTTTCCAAGCTTTATTATGCCCTTCTTTCCTCCGTCCGACTTTACAAGGCCGTTATTCATGGTCTTTATGACGGATCCGCCTTTTTTGTCCAGGACCTCTATATAGACCTTTCCCTTGAGCTGGAGGTATATATTCTGATACTTGGTGTAAAATCCTGTATCCCCTCCTTTTTTCAATGTTCTTGGCTGATCCTCCTTTATGTAGGGGATATCCCTTTCCACAATTGTCCGTTCCACGGTGGCTCCTGTGCCGATGCCAATGCTTACGTTCACAGCTACGTAAACATAGACTATGGGACAGACAGCGAAGCGGTAGGTATATTTGTAGCTTAAGCCCCCTATGACGGTGAGGGTCCACTCATTGAAGCAATATTTATTGCTGATACTGTCATATTTTAAGACGAAGGCCATGGAAAGGCTAAGGCTCAGCGAGACCTTTTTGCTCTTAAGGGCTCCGGTTTTAGCCCCGTTCTTCATTACATCCTTGTAGCCGTTATTCTTCCAGTATTCTTCTATATTGGAAAGATCCCCCGGATCATTCATCCATGACTTGACTTCATTCCAGTTTTTTTCAACGCCTTTCGTGATGGTACCGGGAAATCTGCTTTTGGGTATGCCCTCACCGTTGATGTAATTCTTGGCGAGTACGGGGACTGACAGAGTGATCATGACCTTGTCCTTGTTGGTTATGATGGTCACAAAGCTAAGGGCGCTGAAATCCATCAGATTCACGTCCATCCCGAAGTCGGGAGTCAGCTCTTTATAAGGAGCATCGCTTTCAGAAGGGTCTATGTTTGCATCCCCCATGCCGGGAGTTTCCGTATTCGAAAGATACGATGCGTCCGGCACGGCGCTCCGGCGGATGAGCTCGGTGCTTTCAGGCTTCAGAGTCTCAGCGCTTTTTGGATCCGCCTTCAGCTGATCCATGAGTCTCTCCTGCTCCGTCACGCAGAGGGCGATGGTGGAATTTCCCGTAAAAGACCCCAGATAACCGTTTAAATTAGCCTTGCCCTTTTCATCCGTCTGCATTCCCTTACCCTTTTCAAAGGTCACGCCCGAGAGCGGGATATTGTCCCCTGCAAGGCTGTGCTCTATGTAGATGGGATCCGGATCGGTGAAAGGGTATACGAGGTTTCCATGGAACTCAGGCTCCCAGGTGAAGGTGTAGTTATCGTCGTCATCCTTTACATGCTCCATGGGATGGCGGTCTCCCCCTAAGGGCACGTCCACAAACTGCACTTCACCGGCTTTTGTGCCATACATGGGGTGGTTGTCGGAGGTGCGATTCCCGTCAGCTCCCGGACCGCTCATAATATAGCGGTAGCTCTGCTGCTCCTCCGTAAGACCGGAATATACGGACTGGTCTGTTATGCTGGTGGTGAAGGCCGGGATCACCTGGGCCCTTTTTGAATCATCGTTTCCGGGCTCATTCAGATTCCGGGGCAGCATGGTATAATAGATTTTAAGGAAATACTCGCCGTAAGTCCCGTCATCAAGGATCTCCGGCTGGAAATCAACCTCGTTATAGCTTTCTCCCTCGTCTAAAACCTTGACGAGCCGGTCTTTTGACCCGGAGGATACATTGAAGTAACCGGTGCCTTTATTGTAGGCTCCTGAGATCTTTTTATCGCCGTCCCCGTCAAAATACAGCTCCGTCTTCACTACCTTTGAGGTCATTGTGCAGTCCGCGTTAAGGAAGTCCTCATCATAGTAGGCAAAGCTGAGCTTCCCCATGGAAAGGTCCACTACCGAGAGCCATATCCGCTCATTTCCCCGGTACAGCTTATTATTGAAAAGTATCCTGTCATTCTCACCCCGGTTAAAATTGACATATTGTATGTTTTCCTGCGTTCCAAGCTCCACCACCGGGTTTTCAGAGCCTGTCCAGTTTTCAGATATATCTATCTTTTTCTCGGTAATATCGGTTGAAAAGTAGGGGGCTTCGGAAGTCGCGCTGCTATAGCCCAGGGTAATATAGCCCTGTCCGCTTTTCCTGAAGTCGGTCCAGGCCTCATCTATCCTGCCGGTATCGATCTCAGTCATGGCTTCCCCGTTGGCGTTTATCCTCCTGGGAACGGAGGGGCTTAAGTCCAGGATGAAATTCTGGCTCCGGGTCATGACCACGTTTATGGTATATTCGTCACTAAGGTCCGCTTTTGTCATGCCGTCCCATACAAGGGTTACGTAAAAATCCCTGCTTCCGCTCTTATCTACTTGTACGCCATTTACAATGCTGCCGTCCTTCCGGGTCACATAGACAGCGGAATTAAGGACATCTCCGGAATAGGCCCTGTAGCTGTCGAGGTTCTGTAAGGATATCAGTACCTTGCTCCCCACATAGAGCCTGCCTTTATCTGTCACGCCTCCTGAATGGGGAACAATGCTGACCCTGGGCTTCATATTTGAATATACTCCGGAGTCCTTCATAAACTCCGCTGCTCCCTCCGGAGCGGTCCGGACATTGTCTCCGCCGCTTTCGCCGTCATTGGAGGTGTGGATGCGAAGACGCAGGTTATTATTAAAGTTACGGCGGCTCAGAGTGCCTTTTGTGATACGGCTGTAAACCTCGGACTTTGCGTCATGGGCGTCATGCCTTTTAAGCTCCAGCGCAAGTCCCGTCACATCCGAATTCATGTCCCAGTATCCGCTTATGGAGCCGGATCTATCATATTGTATCTCATAACTGGGCCAGCTGCTTTTCGTGACATCCACATTGCTTGACGCCTGTTTTAAATATCCCGGGTCAGACTTTCTAGAAACCTTCGCCAAGCCCCAGACATATTCAAGGCCGTACCAGAAGAGATCGCCTTTTGAAGCGAGATCGGCGCTGAATTCGAAATTCCCGTCAAAGCCTGAAAACATCTGTGGCATATTGGGGATAATAAGGTTAGCAGTGCCGGGAGATTTGCTGCTTAACTGCCAGCCGTTTCCGTAGGCGTTTCCCTCGCTCCAGCCGGTATAATCGTTCCCGGAGGATCCCGCCACATAGGCATAGTCCTCCCAGTAGCTGCCGCTGTGGCTTTCCGGAAAGCTTATCTCCCCGTAGGTATAGGTTCTTAAGATCGGTATATCGTTTTCTGTATCCTCATTTCCGGCAGTCCCGTAGTCATCAAAGCCTGCGATGTCCCCGTATAATATCTCATCCTCCGGGATCTCCTTCTGCACTCCCGTAACCGCGTCTTCATTAACGCCCGCGGCCATGTGGGTCTCCACGGAAACGCTGCCGGATATGTCATGAGTGCCGCTGTTATAGAGCATGGTCGGGAGGTTCTCGTTTTCCGAAACGGTTCCCGCGCTGTTTATCACCCTGACCTCTATCTCATTTCTTGAAAGGGTGCATTTATCGCCGCTGTCACCCTTGATCTTTCCAAGCCTGATATAGAAGGTGCGGGGATCGCTTTCACTTATGCCGTCATTGATAAGGGGCACGTCTATTTCAGCTTCGTCAATCCCTGCGTAGAAAAAGGCGTTTCCGCTGACATAGCTGTAATCCTTTCCGGCCTCCGCCGTACCGTCGCCTGTCTCATATTCAATTGTCACCGGGGTCTCCTTGCCGCCGAAGCGCTTAAGGCGGATCTTTGCGCTTCCTGAAGCCTTGTCGGCGGAAACGCTTTTCTCCGTAAAATCAATGCTGAATGGGCGGGGCTCATCGTTATCCAGCACCGATATGGACATGGTGGCGGCGATGTCCAGAATATCCGCGCCCTTATGATCTGCGATGGTGAAGGTTCCGAATTTCACGGGCTCCGCCTCATCGTCCTCAGGGGACTTTATTCGTATTTCCTTTACCCACTCTCCGTCTGCGAAGGTCATTTCGAAGACATAGCCGGAATAGGGGTCGGATGAGTCCATTTCAAGGGGCGAAAAGGTCTGTTCTGGATTTAAGTCTATATTGTCAGGCTTTTCCGGAAGCTCTTCCTCCGGCTCCTTTTCATAGGGAACCCCCTTTAAGGACTCGGTGCAGTAGCGCTTTCCTTCTTTTACGAAAATACAGCGGAAATCGAACTTTTCTATACTGTTTTCTGACACCACGAATTCAGCCTTTGTGGCATCCTCCACCTCCTGCCATTCCCCCTCTGACAGAACGCACCACTGCCAGGCTTTGGCTTCAGTGTCAAGGGAGAGGATCCGGTCATCCTCCATCGAATCCTCACCGTCATAGGGCTCGTTTTTTATCTTTACATCAGTTTTTTCGGGGGTGGCACTCCTGCCTAAAGGCTGGTATGCAGCTATTGGAAGGGTGTCCTCGACCTCGATCTCAATATCGCCGAAGCCAGCGGCATTGTCGTAGGATATCCTGTTCTCACTAAGCTGAAGCACGGCAGGATTATAATTGATGTA
>JAEEGL015258732.1_pt1 | contig 17066 bp, 16 predicted proteins | sample 9134231 | NCBI WGS metagenome assembly JAEEGL01 (sample SAMN16246548, study PRJNA631951) | gut metagenome | biome: gut microbiome; feature: rumen; material: fiber-attached | host: Bos | place: Iran: Karaj | collected 2018-10
CGACCTTACACAGATGACATACGGCTTCTCCCGTGACGATGCAGGTAAGTTCCTCGACGCTTATTACGATACAAAGATCTTCGAGTCAGATCCTTTCGTTAAGCTCGACCAGACAGGTGTCGGCAAGCTCATGAAGATGGCTATCGACTTGGGCAAGCCTGTTAACCCGAACCTCCACGTAGGTATCTGCGGTGAGCACGGTGGTGATCCTTCATCCGTTGAGTTCTGTGATTCAATCGGTTTGGATTATGTATCCTGCTCGCCTTTCAGAGTACCGATCGCAAGACTTGCTGCTGCACAGGCTGCTATCGCACACAAGGCATAATCGTTGATTATAAAAGAAATTACCGGCTGCTCGGGTTAACCCCGGGCAGCCGTATTATTTAAATCTCAAGGTATGGTTAAAGACAGAAAGGACAAGTACATAAGGCTGGGTATAATGGGAGCTGCTTTGCTTCTTTTATATGTTGCCCTGGTGACGATTGTACCCAATATGTCTTTATGGACTACCTCTAAGCTGTTCAATTCGACTCAGTACAGCAGACGTATCGATATCGGGTCGGGTTCGCACTTCGAGACCCATTTTGTCATGCCGTTCGATTATGTAAATGGCCTTGAACTTTTTATCGAAGAAGAGCCCGCGAGGATCATCGGCACTGCAGAGATAATCGATGAAGCGGGTAATGTAATCATACATAAAGATATAACATCACCTTACGATGCCGATTATCACGCAGGGTTCGTTAAGGTAAACCGGAACGAGATCTATACATTCCGTATGGTGATCGATTACGTTGAAGAAGCGGATGGATTAAATACCCCTACGGTCATGGTCGTAAGTAACGGAATGCATATGCTTTTCACCGTTGACGGACGTTATGACGGGGCTCCGATGAAGTGGGTGTTTACCGTCATCTACATGTTCTTCGCGATGCTCGCTCTTGTGTTCTTATGGCGTGCGGATAAGATCGGTGATATGGAGAACAGATATATTGCTTATCTGGTGATAGGCGTAATCATTGAGTCATCGATTCTGTTATTATCTCAGGGACACGACCTTTTCAGTGTTTCAAAGACCGGATTCTCGATGATAGAGGCCTTTATGCACGGGCATATATTGGACTATGTGGATTACGGGTATCTAAAGGATTTGGAAGAGGGCTTTGCAAATCGCATGTTCATCTGCGATTATGATTTCTTCTATCTGTTTCCTCTGGCTGTATTAATGCTTCCCGTCTATCTTCTTTATGACGGAGAACCTGCATATGGATCATTCTTCATTTCAGTTTTGCTGATAGCTTTTCTTTTGATAGCGATATTCGCTGTGAGCCGTCTAGCCCGTGAGACAGGGCTTGGAGAAGAGTATGAGAAGACCGTCACTATGCTGTTTTCCGCATCATCAGTCATCCTATATATCACGGTTGCATTCGGTCAGCTCGATATCATGTATATATCGATTATCGTGCTGGCGCTCATATTCTATTTAAGAAAACAATACAGGTTATTCTCACTTTGCATGGCTATAACAATAGCGATGAAAGTGTTCCCTTTGATGATATTTGTGCCGCTCATACTTCTTGCAGTAAAGAAGTTTAAGGAACTGTTCTTTAATTTCGTTATAGGTTTTTCTTTCTATTTTGTCAGTAAGATCCTGTTTGAGAGTGGTATAGGCTACACCGCCTTGAAGCTTATGAATTCTCATAATCCTGAGAATCTCGGCAGAGTAACTGATGATAAGGTAGGATTATTCGTAGTTCTGTTTACTCTTATTTGTGTTTTTGCATATTTCTATAAGCCGGACAGTTCGAACAAGAAAGAGATGATGTTTATGTCGATGGCATTAATATTCTCTTCCTATGGTGCTTTCATTGTGTTTATCGATTGGCATTGTCAGTGGATGATTCCTTTTGTTATGTCTATGTGTTTTCTTATTCCATATTGTAAGGACACAAGAACTATGCTGGTTTTGAATTATGTCTTCGAGTTCCTCTTTATCATAAGGCCTAATCAGGAGCAAATCAGCATCAGTATGATAAACCTCGGCGTGCTTCCGGGATTTACCAATTATGAGTATTCGGGCGTAACGATTGAGGAAATACTGAGTAATGTTTCAGGCATTATTGTAGATGAAATACAATATGTATTCGCAGCGATAGTTATTGCTTTTGCCTTCTTCCTTCACAGGAACAGACCGAAGTCATTTGTATCATCAGAAGATAAACCAATTGTATATCCCTGCTCACATGCACTTGTATTGGGAAGGGTATGGATACTCTATGCAATCGTTACATTCTTCTTGTGGAGTTATTGGTATATCGGCTGATCCAAGATTACAAAAGGACAGTTGTAAAACAGAATTAATTGACATCCCTCTATAAATCATTTATAACAGTTGCGGTTTTATTTAAATATAAGAGAGGGCGTGTTAATTCTATGAGTTTTGACGGTTTTTCCATCAAGTTTCTGGAAGTAGCTGAGAAGTATCTTTTCAGCATAAAGGGAACCTCATTGGTACTTTTCTTTATGTTCGCGATAATCTTCATCGGTTATCTCATCGGAAAGATCAACATCAAGGGTGTATCCTTGGGAACAGCAGCTATCTTCATCGTAGCATTGGTATTCGGCCACTTTAAGGGCGTTACCATCGGTTACAGCGGACACGAAGGATGTATTGCGGGTTGGGTAGACAGCCTTAAGACCGTAGATACATACTTCAAGATCATCCAGAATATCGGACTTGTATTGTTCGTCACATCTGTTGGTCTTATCGCAGGTCCTACATTCTTCAAGAACTTGAAGAAGAATGCAAAATCCTACATCCTTTTGGGCCTCTTGATCATCTTGTCAGGAAGCATCGTTACAGCTCTTATCACGATCCTCGTTCCTAATATGACTTCTGCTATGTCAGTTGGTCTTATGTCCGGATCTTTGACAAGTACACCTGCTTTCGCAGCAGCTCAGGGAGCTTTGGAGAACTCCGAGTATTACGGTGAGATCGCAGTAGGTCACGCTGTAGCTTATCCATTCGGAGTTATCGGTGTAGTTCTGTTCGTTCAGATCATCCCCAGAATTCTCAAGGTAAACATGGAACACGAGAGATCCTTGCTCGCACCTGTAGGTGACTTCGAGTCAGAGAAGGGTGCTAACGTACCTAAGCTTTTCGATCTCGACAAGTTCGGATGCGGTGCATTTGCTCTCACAGTTATGGTAGGACTTCTCCTCGGAAGCATCACGATTCCGCTTCCCGGTGGTTCCTCCTTCAGCCTTGGTGCTACAGGCGGACCCCTCATCATGGGTCTTATCTTCGGTCACTTCGGCCACATCGGCAGACTCTCCCTCAAGGTTAAGGAGCACCTTCTTTCAATCTTCCAGGAGTTTGGTCTCGTATTGTTCCTTATCGGTGCAGGTATCGACGGCGGTGCTGCTTTCGTAGACACACTTAAGGTTTACGGCGGAATGCTCTTCGTATGGGGCGCACTCATCACACTCGTACCTTTGCTCGTTGGTTTCTTCTTCGCTAAGTACGTTCTCAAGTTGAGCTTGCTCAATAACTTGGGTTCCATCACAGGCGGTATGACAAGTACACCTGCTCTCGGAGCTTTGATCCAGTCCACAGGTACATCCAACGTAGCTTCCGCTTACGCAGCTACATACCCGATCGCACTTGTTACGGTAGTACTTGCATCACAGTTCTTAACTTATCTCTGATAAGTAATTACATAGAATCGATACACTAGTTTTACACCTCTTTCTTCGGGAAGAGGTGTTATTATATTTTTATGGAAAACATATATGGGGAACACTATTACGGCCTTCTTACTTTCATGGGAACATTGGAGAAGAAGATAGCCATGATGGAACAGACACTCGAAGCTTTCGATCAGACTAATATCATCGACCACACCATGGTCCGACTTAAGAAAGAGGAGAGTGTTCTTCTTAAGTGTTCCAAGAAAGGCATTGAGCCTACTCCCGATAACATTATTTCCAATGTGCACGACGTAGTCGGCATTAGGATCGTGTGCACTTTCCTTGACGATATCTTTAAGGTTAGAGACGGCATAAGAGGCCTCGAAGGAATCACTATCGTTGAGGAGAAAGACTACGTATCCCATGCGAAGCCGAACGGATACAGAAGCTACCACATCCTAGTAAGAAACGATGAGGGGTATCCTGCAGAGATCCAGATCAGGACGATATCCATGGATACCTGGGCTGCGTTAGAACACGACATTAAATACAAGAAAGATGTAACCGTAAATAAGGATCTTATTACAGCGGAACTTAAAAGATGCGCCGATGAACTTGCATCGACCGACGTCTCCATGCAGACGATCCGTAATATGATCTTCGGTCAGCTATAACATGAAGATATTACTTGCAGAAGATACTAAAGATTTGAACCATGCAGTAAGCGTTCTGCTTACAAGAGAAGGATACGACGTAGATACGGCATTCGACGGACAGCAGGCATTGGACCTCATCTTAAGCACGGGATATGATGCCGTTATACTCGACATAATGATGCCAAAGATGGACGGCATAACTGTTCTTACCAATATGAGGGCGAAGCGTGTGCTTACCCCTGTTATGCTTCTTACGGCAAAGGCCGATATCGATGACCGTGTTGCAGGACTTGATGCGGGTGCTGACGATTACCTGCCTAAGCCTTTCGCGATGAAGGAGCTCCTTGCAAGAGTACGTGCCATGATAAGAAGAGGCGGTGATTACTCGAAGGATATTATCACGTGTGCAGACTTAACCTTAAACGGAGACGATCTGTCTTTGTCTGCTTCCAACACCGTAAGACTTTCCATAAGAGAGTACGAGCTTATGCGCGAACTCATGTCTAATTCCGGAAATGCACTTTCCTCTACACAGATACTTGAGAAAGTGTGGAAGGGTGAAGAAGGCACCGGCGATGACACGTTATGGCTTTATGTTTCTTACCTTAGAAACAAGCTTAAGGCTGTAGGTTCAATGGTGTCGATCGAAGGCGAGAAGGGCGGAGAGTTTACGCTTAAAGCATGAATAACCGGACCATAGAAAGAATCAGGAAAAGATTTATAGCAGTCGCGATGCTCGCGATCTTTCTCGCTATGCTTTTTCTTGGCGGCGCTATCTGGTTCGCAAGCTACATGGTATCCCGTAACTCCATAAGAGGAGGTCTCGACATTCTCGTTGAAAGCGACAGGGGCATGACAGAAATCGCCCTTGATGAGTACTACACGAATGAGCCTGCCATGGGCGAGGTATTCACTTCCAACGTCAGAGAGAATGCGGACTACTGGGTAATAAGATACGACACAAGTGGTGAACTTGAATCCATATACGGACACAACTCCGCTTCTGATACAGCGTTTCTTCTGAGGATAAGCGACGAGATAAGAAAGGGACCCGAAGGCTACGGCAACAGGGGAAGAATCTGGTACAAGTACATCGACACACCTGAAGGGGAAGTGCTCGCCTTTATCGATGCCACTTCCGAGATTGTCGCGCTTCGAAGGCTCCTGCTTATCACGCTTATCGTGTGCGTCTCGGGTCTTGCCGTCACCTACATACTTGTAACTCACTTCTCCGACTACATCGTTGCTTCCGAGACGGAAAACTTCGAAAAGCAGAACGACTTCATCACTAACGCAAGCCACGAACTTAAGACTCCTCTTGCAGTAATACGCGCCAACACTGAGATGAGCCAGATGATAAACGGGGAAGATGAGTGGTCTGCTTCGACGCTTAAGCAGATAGATCACATGAGCGGACTTATCGCGAATCTTGTAATGATATCCAAGGCACAGGAACTTGAGGATAAGACGGAGATGAGCGAGATTGATGCGTCTTCCATCGTTGAAGAATGCGTCAAGCAGTTCGAACCCGTAGCAACTCAGGAAGGTGTCACTTTAACTAAGCATATCGCTCCGGAAGTTACCATCACGGCTGATGCGAGCAAGATAATGCAGCTTACGACACTTCTTGTGGATAACGCAATCAAGTATTGTGATGAGAACGGCACTATCAAGGTAGAGCTGTCGCAGCTTCGTAAAGGGTCTGTCCGACTTGTTGTTTCCAACAGTTATAAGGATGGAGCCAATGTCGATTACAACAAGTTCTTCGACAGGTTCTACAGGGAAGATAAATCCCACAACATAGACAAGGGCGGATACGGTATCGGTTTGTCCATCGCCGAGAATATCTGCCGTCAGTATAACGGCAGCATTAAAGCCTTCTGGAAAAACGGAGAGATATCGTTCGTTTGTCAGCTTTACTAATACCGCAAGTGATTTGAACAATCCTCAAATATTCGATATATTAGGAGTGCGTTTGTATGCGTAAAAGCATAAGGAGGTTTTCTATGAAAGCTGGTAAGAAGATAGTTTCTTCTGTGGTCTGCCTTTCTGTTCTTGCATCCCTTGGCGGCTGTTCAATGTTCGATAAAGATGATGAAGGCGTTTTGGCTGCAGTTGAGGATTACGCAGAAGCCGTTAAGAAGGGAAGAGTAGGCAATATCGTTGATCTTTTGGTTGACGGTGATGACTATGAGGACGAACTCGATGAGTATATGGAAGGCGGAGACGCACTTCTTTTGCCTGACGGTTACGATGATATCTGCGAAGCAATCTTAGATACGCTTGAATATGAGATTGATGAAGATACTGTAGAGTCTTCCAAGAAGAACCAGGAAGGAAGCGTAAGTATCACATGGACACTTGTTGATTACGATTCCGTATTCGATGAGGTGTTTGAGGAGAACGGCGATGTCGATGCTTATATCGATGCGCTTGAAGAATGTGAAGACAGAATTGAGATCTCTCAGAGACTTGACCTGGTACTCGATGAAGACACATGGCTTATCGATGATGACAGACTCAAGAATCTTGAAGATGTATATGAGTTCTATGAAGATGCTTTGGATTACATATTCATAGCTCCTCTTTCTGACTATATCGCTTACACAGAGTGGTACTATTCCGATAACAGTCTGTACATTAACTATGATCAGATCGAGCTTGATATCGTTCCTACAGATGATGGATATGAAGTTGAGTGGGAATTTTACTATGAGTATTACCTCAATGGTGAACTCATTTATACAAGTGATGAGTGCTGGGACAGCGGTTACTGGATTGAAGCTTACTATGGTCCCAACTATGATGAGAACTGCCGTCTTACCGATAATGGCACCCTTATTGACGGTGAGTACAGATGCGTTATCTACGATCTGGGCGGCCGCGTTCTTGCTGATTCCACATGTACTGTTCAGAACCTCGATGTACAGGCATCAGCTGAATACATAGATGATATCGAGTGGTATTACTCTGACGATGATATATACATTAACTACACCCAGATTGAGCTTGATATCATTCCTACCGACGGACTCGGTACCAGCATGACTTGGAATTTCTATTATGAGTATTACCGTGACGGCGAACTCATTTACACTAGTCCCGAATGCACAGATCAGGGTTACTGGATCGAGGCGTATTATGGTCCGTACTATGATGACGAAGCCGAACTCAATGAGAGCGGATATCTAATTGACGGAGATTACACATGTATCTTCTATGATTTGGAAGGTAACCTTCTTTGTGAGTCTACGTGTACTGTTATTACAGGCGACTTCAGTGTCTCGACTGATCTCGTCGATTATACCGAGTGGTACTACTCCAATAACGATGTATATGTAAACTACAGTCAGATTGAGCTTGATATCATACCTACATCCGGTATTGGAGAATCAATCACATGGGATTTCTATTATGAGTACTACATCGACGGTGATCTCGTGTTCACGAGCGATGAGTGTTCTGACATGGGTCACTGGATCGAAGCTTACTATGGTCCTGACTATGATCCTAACTGTCAGTTAACGGCTCAGGGAAATCTCATACCCGGTCAGTACAGATGTATCATCTACGATCTTGATGATAACGTCCTTGCCGATTCCACATGTACAGTAAGATAAGTTTTATCATTGCTAAAGAGCCCCGGTTGTTCCGGGGCTCTTTTTGTTAACAAACTATTCATAAAATTAGACATTAAATAAAGTTTGTTTTATAATAATGCGTAGCGTTTAGAATTTACGCAAAATCGAATGGAGGATTTATTATGAAAGTCGATTTTAAGAAGTTGACTGCAACAACTCTTTCTGTCGCTGTACTCGCTTCCCTTTCCGGATGCGCAATGCTCGACAAGGACGATGATGCAGTTCTTGAGGTTGCGGAGGATTATGCTACAGCTATCACAAAGTTGAAGGCTGCAGATATCGTATCTCTCATTGCTGAGCCTGAAGATGATCTTGAGGATACAATCAACATTATTGTCAATCACGATGCTGATCTCTATGGTGAGGCATATGACAGAATTTTCGGTGCTATCGAAGGTACACTCGCTTATGAGATTGATGAAGAGTCCGTTGAGTCTTCTAAGAAGGCAGGCGAGGCTAGTGTAGATATCATCTTCACACTCGTTGACTATCAGGCAGTTTATGATGATCTCGATGAGGGTGCTGATCTTGATGCATTCGTTGATGCTCTCGGCAGCGGCGACACACAGGAGATCAAGGTTTCTGTTGACTTCGTACTCGAGGACGATGAGTGGCTCGTAGACGATTCTCAGGCTGAGGCTGCACAGAAGGTTTATGCATTCTATGAGGATGCATTTGACTTCGAGTTTGGTACAGCTATCTCTCCTGATGCTATCGATTACATCGAGTGGTACTACTCCAACGATGGTGTATACACAGACGTAACAACAATCGAGCTCGACATCATCCCTACAGAAGAGGCTCAGGAGATCGAGTGGGAGTTCTGGTATGAGTACTACCTCGACGGCGCTCTCATCTTCACATCTGACATCTGCACAGACCAGGGTTACTGGATTGAGAGCTACTATGGTCCCAGCTATGATTCTGCAGCTGCTACAGAGAACGGTTACCTTGTAGCTGGTAGCTACGAGTGTATCGTTTACGATACAGCTGGAAACGTTCTTGCTGATTCCACATGTACTGTTGAGAACGGCGGCGGTTCTTCCGTTGTAGTTCCTACAATCGGTGGCGGCGATGCTGATACATGGATCAACGGTGTTGACCAGTACTGGTATTCCTACTCTGACGGTGCAGGTTACGCTATGGGTGAGGGTGATTATTCCACATCTGAGACAGTAATCGAGTTCACATGTCAGGTAAATGACGAGGCTAACCTCGCATACTTCCCTGTTTACTATGAGGTATACTACTCTGCAACAGGCAGCCTTGATGATGCTGAGGAAGTTTACTCTGCAACAATCACACCTTCCGAGTACACAAATGGTTACTTCTATGAGTTCCAGTATGTTGAGAACGGCGGACTTGATGCAGGCTCTTACTTCTTCCTTGGTGCTACAGATGCAACAGGCAGCGAGATGCTCTTCTCTGTTGAGGCTACAGTTTCCTGATAATCTGATTATCACTGAAGTTTAATATGAAGCTCCGGGTTAATGCCCGGAGCTTTTTTATGTATAATTACCCTATGAATAAGAACGCAAGATTAAGGTTACTCATTGCAGGTATATTAGTAGTGCTGCTTATAGCCGCAGGTATCACGTATCTGTTCTTTTCGAGAAGGGGAAATGAAGGTAACGAGGGGGAGACGGTCCCTTCCGGTACAGTTACTCTTACTCCCATTGAGGCGGATGCTTCACAGCCTTCTGATGCTACGGATGCGACCGCAGCTGACGGCGATTACTCTTCTTATCCTCTTAATACTCCCTCCGAGTGCCAGGCCGTAATCGATGCTTATGCCGCAGACCATGGTATCGATCCTTTCTCGTACCCGCTTGAGATAGTAAATCTTCTTAACAACAATCCCGAAGCATTGGACTTCGTTCTTCACTACCCTGAGCTTACAGGCACGCAGGATTCTCCTGATTTCCCCGGCACCATCAACATGACGGGATTATTCTCACCCGTAAGAGTTCCCGAGTACTATCAGTTCGATACGAGATGGGGATATAAGACGTATGCAGGTAATGTCATGGGAATCACCGGAAGCGGCCCTACAGCGCTCTCTATGGTGGCAAGCTATCTTCTTGGCAACTCTGATATGAACCCTGCGTGGATGGCCGCATTTGCCGAGAATAACGGCTATACGATGGACGGTGGAACGAACTGGTCCTTAATGAGCGATGGAGCACAGGGTCTTGGCATCGACGTTACTCCCATTACAGCCGATCAGGACAGAATAGAGAGAAACCTCGATGTGGGAAACATAATCGTATGCCTCATGGGCCCCGGCGACTTTACGTCTTCAGCCCAGTACATACTTATCGTAGGTTATAACGAAGAAGGTTATGAGATAAGAGATCCAGGTAGTCCTTCAAGGACAGCCGTAAGATGGCAGTTTGACACTCTCGCTCCTCAGATGAGCGGCTGCTGGATAATGAGAATCCTTTAATAGTTCTTAAGGATATCCTTCAATGTGTTCATGTCGGGAAGTCCTGCCGTAAAGGCGGATCTTGCGGCACATTCATTCGCGAACTTTAATGCCTTGGCCATATCGCCTGAACGGTCAGCCATGAAGATGAATGAAGCTATCATGGTATCGCCGGCACCTATCGTACTGACGACGTCACCTTTCATTCCGGCTACACTAAGAAATTCCTTATCCTCCGTAAGAAGGCATGCTCCTTCGGCGCCCAAAGACACAAGTACATTGCGAGCGCCTTTTGACTGAAGCTTCTTTGCAGCCTTGAATATGAGGTCAGGAGAAGAAGATGTGCTTATATCGACACCTACAAGCTTTGAAAGCTCATATGCATTAGGCTTAATAAGAAACGGCTTATAAGGAAGACAGTTCATAAGAGCTTCACCCTCACAGTCCACTACAAACCTCGTATGTGGCTTCTCGTTAAGCACGGCAGTCATTATGAGGGCATACGTGTCGGAAGCGCAGGAAGAGGGGAGAGAGCCCGATATAAACAAAGTATCGAAGTCCTTATCCTTCAATGAATTGATAAGTCGTGTGATATCACCGGGACCTATAGAAGGACCTGAACCGTTGATCTCAGTCTCGAGACCTAAGCCGTCGGTGATCTTAAGGTTGATCCTGGTGTGTCCCGTAACTTCGATAAAGCCCGAGACAAGACCTTCACTTTCGATGCTGCTGATAAGCTCTTTACCTGTAAAATCAGCAGAGAATCCGGATGCAGTCACTTTATCGGATGATCCTGATGCCTCGTTAAGGCGTGATAAGATTTTCGCTACGTTGATGCCCTTGCCGCCCGCTTCGAAGCTTTCGTTGGAACTTCTGTTTACCGCAGGCGCATCAACACTACCCGTGACGAGCGTCTTGCCCGAAGGGAAGCGGACGTAGTAATCAATCGACGGATTCAGTGTCAGCGTCAGGTACATAAATATCTTCTTCCTTGAGATTGGAAAGTCTGACTGCAAGTGCGCACTCTATTCTCTTTCTGAAGAGACGGCAGCCGTAGTCGTAGATCTCCTTGATATCGCCGCCTGCGTGATAAGCGTTGGCAGCGCATCCGCCGGAGCAGTAAAGCTTAGCCCAGCAGTCCTTGCAGCCTTCTCTTGTGTAGCAGTTTACCTGTGCGAATTCGTGGCTTACTTCCTTGCCGTGATCCGTGAATCCTTCGAAGATATCGCCGAGCTTCATCTTCTCATCGCCTACGAACTGGTGGCAGGGATAGATGTCACCCCAGGGAGTGACTGCGATATACTCTGTACCCGCACCGCAGCCTGAGATTCTCTTGTAGATGCAGGGTCCGCATGTAAGGTCGAGCATATAGTGGTAGAAGGTAAATCCGTTACCTTCCGTATTACGCTTGATCATCTCGTGAGCAAGTTCCTCGTACTGCTCCATGAGGATGGGCAGATCTTCTTCCGTGAGGAAAGAAGGGGAATCGGGAGACGTTACTACAGGTTCCATGGAAAGTTCCTTGAAACCCAAGTCTGCCATATGCTTGATATCGTTAACGAAGTCTGTGTTGAAGTGAGTATACGTGCCTCTCATGTAGTAGCTCTTGTTGCCTCTTGCTTCAACGAACTTTTTAAACTTTGGCACGATCACATCGTAAGAACCGTTGCCCTTGTAATCCACGCGGAAACGGTCATTGACTTCCTTACGTCCGTCAAGACTTAATACGACGTTATGCATCTCCTCATTACAGAACTCGATGACGTCGTCAGTAATATTTACGCCGTTAGTCGTGAGTGTGAATCGGATATTCTTGCCGGCATCCTTCTCGATGGAACGTGCATACTTAACAAGCTGCTTTACGACCTCCCAGTTCATGAGAGGCTCGCCGCCGAAGAAGTCGATGTCGAGATTTTTGTGGTAACCCGAGTTCTCGATAAGGAAATCGATAGCTCTCTTACCTGTCTCGAAGCTCATAAGTCCGCGCTCGCCGTGGAAATTACCCTGAGCTGCGAAGCAGTAGGAGCAGTTGAGGTTACATGTATGTGCCACATGAAGGCAAAGGGCCTTCAATGTCCACTTTCTCTTCTTAAGGTCGATGGCGATATTCTCATACTTGTCGGGAGCAAAGAGTTTGCCCTGCTCCTTAAGCGCCTCGATATCAGCGATGCACTCGTCTACATCTGCTTCGGTAACAGAGAACTTGGGGCAGACAGCTTCAATGATCTGCTCTCTTGTGTGGTCCTCGTACATCTGAATGATCTCGTAAGCTACCTCGTCCACCATGTGGATGGAGCCCGAGAATACGTCGAGTACTATGTTCTTATCATCAAATTTGTAGCAATGAATCAAGTTAATCTCCTTAAGAAAGGGCAGTAAAAAAGTCTCATAATTTACATTACGAGACCCTTTGCTCTGCTCATTTGTCAGAAATCCTAAAGATTAGGAATTCTTCTCGCAAGCCTGGTTAGCGACACCGCAAGATGTCTTACAAGCTGACTGGCAGGATGTCTGGCACTCGCCGCAGCCGCCTTCCTTAGCGGACTTACTAAGGTCGCGAGTGTTGATAGTTACGATTCTTGACATACCAAACTCTCCTTAAATTTAATAGACGGATTATACTTTATATCTTCCATTAATGTCAACCTGACACGACGCTCAGAAACTCGTCTGAAACAAGCTTTAAGCGGCCTTCGGTGACTTTCATTCCCGGTATAAGAACAGGGATTCCGGGCGGATACTTAAATACGTAGGAAGAGGATACCTTTCCTATGCTGTCTTCCCTTAAGACCTTCACGCTTTGGCTTCTAACGGCATCCTTGATGTTCATGGAAAGCATAACGGGACCGGCTGGAAGAACGTTCTCATAAGAAGCATCCGCGCTTCCTTCCAAGTCACGGTCTATCTTAATAAGTTCTTCCGCAAAACAGGAAAGGGATTTTACGCTGTCGCCGATGCCCGTCATGGCGATAACGTGAGTATCAAATGCAGCCTCGACCTCGATCTTGTGCTCGCGTAACACATCAGCAAGCTTATATCCGTTAACGGCGTTCCCTGTAAGGATAACGAGCTTCGACTTATCGTTACCCTCCACATCGAAAAGCTTAACATGCAAAAGTTCAGCGTTAAGCTTCTGTCTTGCTTCCTTAAGTGCATCGACCCAAGGTGCGGTTAAGGCTGGATTCTCCTTCAAGTCATAAACGACTTTGCTGATGCCTGACATGAGTATATAAGACGGGCTTGAAGACTCGAACACATCCATGTAGTGTCTGATAAGATCTTCTCTTATGAGATCGGAATAGGTAAGAAGCACGGCAGTCTGTGTGGGTGCATGAAGCGTCTTGTGGATGCTCTTGATAACGACATCAGAAATTGATGTTGAAGGGAAGAAATCATTAAGACCGAAGTGCGAGCCGTGTGATTCATCAACGATCAATGCTGCGCCGCGGGCGTGGACTTCATCCGCTATCGCCTTAACATCGCTTACGACTCCCTCATATGTGGGGGAGGTGATAACTACAGTTTTAATGGAACTGTCCTCATCTAATGCCTTGCCGACTTCGGAAGGATCCATATGAAGACAGAATGGATACATAGGCTCAGTAACGGGATCGATAACGGCGAACTTCTCTTCCGTAAGCTCCAAAGCATGCCACACAGATATATGGCAGTTTGATGCGATCAGGATCTTACCGTTAGCTGATGCTGCCATGATGGACGCAAGTATTGGAGCGGTCGCCCCGTTAACCGAGAGTATCGAAGATTTCGCATTCCAAATAGAAGCGGCCACGTTCTCGATGTCCCTAAGAATGCCTGAAGGCGAGTGAAGATTATCGAATCCTGCTATCTCGGTTATATCCGATTCAAGGTACGAAGGAACAAGACCGGGGTTTCTTTTATGCCCCGGCATATGCATCGGCGTGACACCGCTGTCCTTGTACTCATTAAGCTTGTCTTCTAATCTGTTCATTGCCTTTCAAGAAGAAACCCCGCCGTTTAGTAATAAGCGGCGGGGAAAAGAAATGGAGTATAAAGAAAGAATTTACTTAGGGTCGATTACCGTAAAGCTGTAGCTGGATACGGTATCAGCGTTCTCATATACTGCCTTCTGAAGCTCAACAGCTGTCTGAAGAATGAGTGTATAAGGAGAAAGCTTATTGTCCAAAGCCTTCACGTTAGTAGCATAGGAGATAGCCTGTGCTTCGTCATCGGAGAGGAGCATGTACTGGGAGACCAAGTAGAGGCTTCTTACGCCGATATCCATGTGAACGAGCTTAGGATTGATTGAATAAGAGTTCTTAGGTGAGGACTCTGGTGTGGAAATACGTGTTGAGAAGGAAAGACCCAACGTAGATGTAGAAGTGGATCCGAGATGCTCCTTAACGAGGAAGTAGGGCTTGCCTTCGATACCAACCTTACCAACATCGTGGAAGAGACCGATGATAATAGCGGACTCCTCATCGAGCTGAGGCATGATCGTATCCTTTATTCTGAGAAGCTGCTTTGTAACTGCAACGCTTCTGATAAGGAGACCCTTATCACATGCCAAAGGTCCTTCAAGCTCTGCAGGTGCGGAAAGCCAGTTTGTTCTGTTCTCGAGGAAGTCGATGAAGTGATCGAACTCTGTCTTTCTCTTAACTACAGCTGCCTTGAGCTGGTTGTAAAGTTCATCAACATTGCTTGCATTTACATCAACCATAGGCATGATTCCTGCGCCGCCCTTAGGAGCTGCTGCAACGCCTGTAGCTGCTGCGGAAACTGCTGCTGCTTCTGCCTCTACAGCAACTCCGCTTGTATCTGTACTCTCAGCAAAATTGAACTTACACTTAGGGCATCTGATCGCCTGGTTAGCGATGACCATGCCGCAATCGGGACACTTTTTCATATAACGATAGCCTCCATATTTATCTTTTTAATGCGTGGCTATATCTTACAACTTATCAAATGAGTTTTCAATTTCATTAGTGCAGAATGACAACAGTTTACAAAAAAGTTATATATAATCAATTCACTGGCCGAACTTGCGTTTCGTAAGGCCGTTAATGAATCTTTTCATGGAGAACTTAATCGGGAAATACTGCATCTTTCCCGTTGCCTGGGCTTTTCTGACCATGCTTACTTCTTCTGCACTCACATGTCTGTTGTGATTCATTATGTAGTCTTCGGTACCCGGAGCCTCGTAGAAGAACCTGTAGTTTGCTCCATAAGCATCACCGAGACCTAAGATGTGACCGAATTCGTGAGCGGCCACACTCATAAACCAGTTCTTGGTGGATTTGTTTCTTATATTCAGATGGATATTTCCGGGGTGTCTTCTTGACCAGTTGATCATGAATGATTCCGGATGGAAAGAGGATCTGAAAAGACCCCAGCCCCAGCGCCACCAGCGGCTCATGACATATGAAGTCGCCGTCATCTTGGCAGGGAGGATGTTGATGTGAGGTCTTTTGTCTTTGGGATCGACTCTTATGATGTCAACTTCGAGCCCGGCTTCGCCCCACTTCTCTTTTATGCCTTCGACACAGGCGTCGGCATAGGTTACGCCCCACTTGTCATTTACCTGGAGAAGAGGCTCGCTGAAAGCTGCATAACACGTAATCTTGTCGCCGATAAGCGTAACAGGATACTTGTTAAGCGTGTCCTTAGTCTTGGGGAAAGTGCCTGTCTTTGTGTTCTCCATAAGCAAGATTGTAGCATAAGATTACATTATGATTAAAAAGCGCCCGAACCTATTCTTAAGGGCGGCACAATAGAATAAAATGACAGCATGAGTGAGTCTATTAAGGAAATCAAACCCAAGAAGATCAGAAGGAGGTCGGGCGGATTCTCGCTGCCGACTACTCTTATCCTGATCGCATTCGTAGTGGTAGTAGTTATGTGTGCTACCAAGTATTACGATGTCCGCATGGCTCGCATCAGACTCGAAGAAGAGAAGGCAGCGCTTGAGGCGCAGAGAGCCGCTCTTGAAGATCGTAACAACAACATATTGGCAAGGGGTGTCGCTGGTCAGGATTCCGCTTATGTGGAAGATGTAGCGAGATCTCAGCTCGATATGGTTTATCCCGGCGAGATCATCTTCAGAACAACGGGAACTTGATCACCTGATCATCTTAATCTGGAAACTGTCGAACTTAACCTTCTCGTGATACTGCTCATCGAAGAAGATAGTCTGATGGAACGCCGCGAATTCGTGCGTGTTCTTCTTCATCCACATCGGGACAGGAACGTCCATCTCTCTGCACAGGATAATAATTGCCTCACTAAGCTCAACTGAGAAGCTTACGTCAGGATTCTCGTACTTGATTTCCTTTAGTTTAAGGAGTCTGTTTCCCTTATATGTGCGTCCTTCGAGTTCCATAATTCATTTTCACCCATAGATTGCCTATATTTTGCCTTGTTTAAGTCTGAATGTAAATGATTCGGGTGATAAGATAGAAGCGTAACAACAATAATGTTCCTTACTTCATAACACCCTCCTTTCAAGGCCCGAATCCACATTCGGGCCTCTTTATTTGCGTTGAGTGAATAAGTAATATTTCATTCCCGTAAGATCGAGACATAATACACCTTAAACCAGAGCGTTTTTCTGATGTTAACCAGGCCAAAATCGTGTATAATCCACTTAAATTAGTTGTTTTTTCACGGAAACAAGGC
>JAEEGL012321818.1_pt1 | contig 17065 bp, 14 predicted proteins | sample 9134231 | NCBI WGS metagenome assembly JAEEGL01 (sample SAMN16246548, study PRJNA631951) | gut metagenome | biome: gut microbiome; feature: rumen; material: fiber-attached | host: Bos | place: Iran: Karaj | collected 2018-10
AGGTGAGGCAGAGAGACATGATATGCGAGTTATGCTTCGTAAACTTAAGGGATGATGCATTCTTGGGAATGGTGGTTACATCAAGCTTAAAGAAATCTATGACGAATTCTCGATATACATAGTGAAGCTTATATTTGTTTTTTCCATAATCTTCATCAAGATCTTCTTTGCTGACCGACTTCAGGTTGTGGATATAATATGAGCATTTGGAATTTACGCATTTATGGATCACGAAGTGCTTCCGTTCCTTTATCTGTGAAAGGGAATGTGAACAGTAGGGGCATCTGAGGTGGAGTTTAGAAAATGTGTTGTTGACATTTTCGAAGAATGCAGTTCCACAGACCTTGCAGAGAAGCTGCCCGGCTTGGCCGTTGTTACGGTAAATGTATTCGACCGGGGCATAACATCTTGGACATTTGCATGTTTGGGATAAATGTGGATCTGTTCTGCGACGGATCGGTTTCAACATTTTTCCATTATGTGATGACGGATAATCAGCAACTATCTTTTTCCAGCTGAGTTTAGGGAGCGGTTCTTCAATGACAGGAAGTTCGTCCACCTTGAATTTCTGGTATTTGGGAGAATTAGAATCATCAAAAGCCCACTGCTTGAGAGGAATGTATTTGGATATAAGATTCAGCAGCGTAAATTCCCAAAGTAACTCCCACAGTGGTAACCGGCTGTAGTTAGTATGGAAAAACCAGTGGGAATAAGGCTCGGAAGACGGATGAACGAGTGAAAAAAGACTCTGTAGTAACCTTGAGATAAGCTGATTTTGTATGATTTTTCGAAAAAAGGCATGCTTCGCGCTCTGAAACGGAAATCGTTTCAGAGTAAATTCAACTGAGGTTGGATTTATGTTGGGAAAGAATTACAGGTTTTTCTTCAAGTCCGCGATACCTTTCAACAGGAGGGGTGACTGCACGACTTCTTCCGGCTTAATCCGACGGATTCCGAAAAGCGAAGGAAGATTGTTTCCATGTAAAAAGGTGAACATGTCATAGGCTGACTTTCCACCATACATGGAGCGGCTGACGGAGTTTACATGGGAAAAGATCAGGTTTACGGTTTCCTGCGTGAAATCATCAAATGAACTCCCTGAAGGAACAATGTCTCGGAACAGGGTGTGATTTTTCTCTATGTAAGGCTTCTGTGATGAACGCATCGGATCACAGAAAAACATCGGGAGTTCTTTGTTCCCGTTCGAGTCGCATTCAAATGAGAAAACGTCGGAGAATTCACCTCCGTTGTCCGCTAAAAGCACAAGCATGAGCTTTGGGACGGACACACCGGAAGCGCGCAGCCGGTTTTTTAGGTCAGAGAACTTGGAAGCTGCTTCTACAGACGTTTTGTTGTCCAGCAGAAGGCCGATCATAAAGTTTACGGCGGTGAAATGGATAGTTAGGATAACCTTTCCGCCGATACGTCCGATGACCGTGTCCAGCTCCACATGACTTTCAAGCTGATGTTCTTCCATGTAGGCGAGATAATCCTCGTGGGAACGGTTAATTTTCAGCCCTTTGGGAACATAATCTTCCCTTTTCTTACGCCGAGGCTTGAATTTCACGGCGCGGGGAAGATCGAGTCGGGAAACGGAGTAATAGCCCTTGTTCATATGGCGATATACGGTGCTCTTGGAACAGGTGATTTCCTTGTTGCTTGCCATGATTTGGTAAATGTGCTGCCCCTGCTGTACCCCGGAGGAAATGATCCGGTCGGTCCGATAGAATTCCTCCTTGTTCAGAGGAGTACCTTCACGTGCATCGGTAAGCAGAGCCTTGTATTCCTGAAATGCCGGAGAAGCTCGATAATAGAAGTGAACAAAACGGCAGTGATAGCGCTTGTCACATCCGTTACAAACAAAGGGTGCTTTTAGGAGAAGCGGACAGGGGTCTTTGGTTGAAGTATTGCCATTGCAATACTCCAAACGGTGGTGTTTGATCTCATACGAGATGGTGGTAGGATCCTTTTCGAGCAAAGCGGCGATAGCCTTGAAGGTCATGCGCTTGCCAAGGCAATCCTCAATTTCCTTTCGGTCCTCCATCGTGAGATGTTTGTTCTTTTTGGGGTTCGGTTTATTGTTCATGGTGGAACTCCTTTCTGAGATAATTTCTCAGAGTAAATTCAACCATAAAACACGTCGCAATGTAAATCCCATCACAAATCCCACTGTGGGAGTTACTTTGGGAATTTAATTCAAGTTATATTTGGAATAAAACTGCATAGTTGAGACGCTTAATAATTTATGTATTATTTTGGGGTTGACAGTGCATGTTATTTTTTTTACAATGATTCTGCAATAATTTATTTAGAATTTTGAGTACAAGATGGGGTGATGCTATGTTATTTAGAATTAGAAACTTTGGAAAAATTGCTGAGGCTAATATTCAGCTCGATGGCATTACTGTTATTTGCGGGGATAATAACACAGGAAAGAGTACGGTGGGGAAAGCTCTTTTTTCGTTTTATAACTCACTGAATGATTATAAAAATAAAATAGATGCTGAAAAGGCAGAAAAGCTTACCTTAGCAATTAGAAACTATGCAGTGCATTCGAGAGTATCATCCATAAATATGTTTTCAGGGTTGGGGAATATAAGGTTTGTTTCCGAACATAGTGGCCAGTTTACGGTGGATGAAGTGAATGATTTCATTGAAACAACTTATTCTGTTAGTTTGTCTAAGGAAAAGATAGATTCATTGGTGAAGTATTTGAATACACCTGAAATAGATGTTTTAAATGAATATGTATTCCGATATATTTCGGGGGTGATGAATGGTCAGGTGAGAAATGTATTGTCTACGAAAAGCAGTCAGTGCTTTATCGCTGCAAAAATTAAGGATTTTGAGAACACAATTAAGATAAAAAAACAGTGTTGCAATTGTGAACTTGATGAGTCTATTGAACATTCGGCATATTATATTAATACACCATTTAGTCTTGATAGTCTGAATGATACCAGGATGGCCTTATTTGGAAGCGGGGTAATGAACAGAAGTGTTATAGAAGCAATACATGAGGCTCAGGTCAAAATCAATAATAATTCAATGACAAATATACTTGATACAGTCCTTAATAAGAAAGAACTTGAGAAAGTTAGGGAAATCATAAAAAAAGCATATAGAGGGAAGACTATAATTGATAATGGAAGATACTATTACACGGAAAATGGTGTCTCGTATGATTTTAGGAATATTTCTGCTGGATTAAAGTCGTTTGCATTAATTGAAAGACTTCTTGAAACGGGTGCTTTGAAGCGGAAGGATGTGCTTATTTTGGACGAACCTGAGATCCATTTGCATTCGGAGTGGATGATAATATATGCTGAGTTAATCGTGATGCTTCAAAAAGCGTTTGATCTTACGATTCTCATTGTAACACATAGCTTTCATTTTTTGGAATCATTAATCTATTATATGGGAAAATACAACATAGAAAAAAAAGGAAGATATTATATTCCGGTTCAAAGTGAAAAAGGAATAGTAATTAAGGATGGCGAGGAAAATCTGGTCAAAATAAAAAAAAGCCTTAAGAGTGGGATGTATTCTCTGGCGGATATGCGACTTGCCGAAGTGCTTGGTGATGAAGATGATGAAGATAATAACTAATGAATATTTCGTCAATTTTTGTGATATTATAAAAAGGTCGCTTTACGATGAGTCCAATTATGAAAAATGCCTAAGAGATTTGATCACAGCATCTGAAGATGACAGTAATCATAAAATGGTATATGATGATAAAAATCTTAACATGCAGGTTATCAAATTAGATGAATTTACTAAGGATTTTGATATTAAGAGACGAAACGAAAACCCGGAATTGAAAAGTAGTCATTTGCCCAGTGCTGTAGATGCAATATGTATCAATAAGAATAATAAGTGGTACTTTATTGAATTTAAAAATCAACCCTTAAGTAATGTGGTGGGTAGTAAATCGGCTTCAAAAAAAATGCTTAGTAGTTTATGGCTAGTTTTTTTTCTATATTCTGTATTAAGAGAAAAAGTTGTGGATCAGGGGGATTTTGCAAAGTTTGCACGAGAAAACATAACCTATATTGTGGTTGTAAGTTCGGAAAAAAATGAAGACTTGGATGAAACAATTGGAGCGTCGTGGGATGAAAATGATAGTTTTTATACACCTGACCAGTATAGGCGATATGTAGGATATTATTTTAGAGATGTTTATGTTCTCACTGAGATTGGATTGAAATATTTTGTAAATAAATTTGAGTGAGTTTTCATGGCTTGGGTAAAGCACGAGACTAGGTTTGTTTAAGACTATGATATTTGTTATTTTTGCTTTATTATATTGGCTACAATCAATCAAATTCCGGTCCATGCGGGCCGGAATTATTATATTGCTACAGGCACTGCGTGGGACTTCCATGGGCCCCACGTCAGAATATTTATATTTGCATTTTGAGTGATATGGGAGTATAATGTTTTTTTGAGAAAACATAGGCATTAGGCCCAAACGGAGAAGGAAATGTACGAGTTTAAGAAAACTGATTCAAAGGAGCTTGAGAGAACGATAACCATCGTGCTTGCGGCTGTTATGATTACGCTTCATCTTGTGAACTTCCTTCAGCAAATCAAAATAATAGACCTTGGAAGAATTGAAGCAGGAAGCATAGCTCTTCCGATAGGCGCTTTAATACTTCTTATATTTGATGTCTTGTATTTCATAAAGACAAAAGATAGAAAATTCCGGACGGTTTACATATTCGTGATACTTTCAGTAGTATCACTGATTCTTTCGTTTGTATTTGCAACAAATAAGGACCTTGCAATATCGGGTGCCGACCTTCATGCAGAAGGAATATTCGTGTTCATGGCATATTTGGTAATATTCCTAAGTGCCACCCTTATCGAAGAAGACAAAAACCGTAGGATTATTTATTATGTGATGACTGTGATTGGCGTGTTTGAAGTGATACTCGGAGTAATGCAAGCGATAATTCATCCGTCATTCTTAAAGGAAACACTTGAAGAGTTGTATTTTGAGGATTTTAAAGCATTTGGCACGCTTGAAAATCCTAACCCGTTCGGATCAGTGATGGCGGTTTATCTGTCTTTTGAAACCATACTTACTATTTGCTCTACGGGTAAGAATAGATTTCTGCATGCCATTCTAGCCGGAATTTATGCATATGGCATGTTCCTGTCCGGTACAAGAGGGGCAATGCTGGGATATGCGGCAGCGATGCTGTTTTTTGCGATTATATTCCTTATCCGAAGACTTATCAAAAAAAATTGTATTTTCAAACAAGCTTGGCTGGGAATCCTGCTTGTTATTGTGGCAGTAGGAATCAGTCTTCTATTGTTTTATTTGACATCACGTACTACATTTGAAAATGTTACAGGCAGAGTGGCAGATGACGTTACAAGTGTTGCAAGTGAAAATGTGGAAGAACTTGGCAGTAGTAGGATACTAATTTGGAAGAAAACTCTTGAAACATACTCAAAACACAATTTGTTTTTCGGAATGGGTATTTCAAATCTGGTTCAGCTTGTCAAAATTGAGGACTTTAATCTTCTTAATTATGATGCGCACAACAGATATTTGCACATTCTGTGTACAATGGGAATATTCGGGGTGGTAGTATATCTTTCATTCGCAATATATATATTTATAATTGCTATGAAGAAACTATTTAATCACAGCACCATCGACAGAAAATATGTTTTGGCATTAATTGCGGCATATTCTGCATACATGGCGGCGGATGCTTTTAGCATATGTGTATATGCATTGCCACCATTCTTGTATCTGATAATGGGCCTATTGCTGAAAAGAAATCAATACGGCATTACCAAGGATGGGGAAAATACTGAAACGATCGGAGAAATAGATGTACGAGTTTAAAAAGACGGATTCAAAAGAGCTCGAAAAAACAATAACTATACTGCTTGCTGTTCTTATGATTGCAATGCCCTTGGGGCACAGCCTTCAACTGCTAAAAATCATCCAAACAGAAAGGATGAGTATCACGGAAGTGATTCTGGCAGTAGGTGCGTTGATTCTATTGATGTTTGATGTCGCATATGTTTTTAGAAAGGAAAATCGAAAACTGCGCACTTTGGATATTGTTGCTGTATTAATGCTGTTTTCCGTTGTGATTTCCACATTATTGTCTTGGGATATGGGACTTGCAATGGGTGGAAATGATGTTACAGGCGAGAATGCGTTTGTAATTGCTTCATATGTCATTACTTTTTATAGTGCTTCTATTGTAAAGGATAAGAAAAATAAAAAGATAATCTATGTGGCATCAGTGATTTTGGGCCTTATTCAATTTGTATTTACGTTGTTTCAAACGGTATTTGTACTTGATGTGTTTGAAGCACCTTTGGCAGCAATGGGGGCCAGGGCTTTTGGAACTATAAGAAATCCTAATCCATTCGCCTCCTTAATGGTTGTGCTGGCAGGCATTGAATGCGGGTTGTTTTATAATTCAAAAGGGAAAAAACAGTATGTTTTGCATTGTATATTAATAATATTCTATGCGTTTTCAATGTTTGCATCCGGTACAAGAGGAGCGTTTGTCGGGTTCTTTGCGGCGGCGCTTATCATGAGTATTCTTTTGATTATAAAAGAAAAAAAATCGAAGAGAAGTCTCTATCAAGCATTTGGTAAATTAGGCATCATCATTATTCTTCTTGCGGTATCAGCAGGACTTTGTTTTCTGCCGTCTCAAAACAGTTGGCAGACGGTTGCCGAAAGGACGTCAACTGATGTACAGAATGGTGAATTTGGGCAATTCAGAGGAAAGATGTGGGCGGATTCATTTGAAAGATATTTCTTAAAGAGCCCAATATTTGGATGTGGACCGTCGAATATTAATTTCGGTTGCTTTACAGGGTCTGTTGAAGATGATAGTTTTCATGGTGAGATTATCGGGGACGTCCACAATAAATATTTAAATATCTTAAACACGCAGGGCGTAGTTGGGCTACTGGCATATCTTATTCTTTTGGGTATGTGTGTTGTAAAGTGTTATAAGAAATTCGTAATGGAAAATCAAGAATCTGACGGAAGTGCACTTGGCATGATTCTTGCTTTCATTGGATTTATAATATCGGACTTTTTCTGTATTGGAATGGCTTGCATGGTGCCTTATTTTTATATTTTGTTAGGAATGATGTGCGGGCGAGAAGAAACCAAATGCTTATCGAAGAAGTAGGGCGTGTTCGCTAAAGTATTATGAAAAGTATGATAAGTATTATTATGGCAGCATATAATGCTGAAAAGACAATAGATCAGGCTATAGAATCAGTTTTAAGCCAATCATATGAGAATTTTGAATTGATTGTAATAAACGATTGCTCAAAAGATCAGACGGAGTCTATCGTAAAGCAATATCAAAGTAAAGATAGACGTGTGAAACTGATCTCAAATGAGAATAATCAGGGTGTATCGAAAACTAGACTTATTGGCCTTAATTCTGCACGGGGTAATTGGATTGCCATTCTTGATAGCGATGATAAATGGGAAGAAGATAAACTTGAAAAACAGGTCTGTCTGGTGAAAAAAACAAGGGCGGAATTGGTATTTACAGGTTCGGCTTTCATGAACCACGAAGGCAAAAGAATAGAAGGATATCTTCACGCACCAAATACTGTTGATTATAAAACTCTTCTTAAACAGAATGTAATATCGAATTCATCGGTTTTAATAAAAAAATACCTTTACAAAAAATACTATGCTGTTAGTGACAATATGCATGAAGATTTTGCAATATGGTTACAGGTATTAAGGACCGGAAGGCTTGCATATGGTATTGATGAACCGCTTTTGACTTATAGACTGTCTTCTAATTCAAAATCTTCCAATAAGTTAAAGGCTGCAAAAATGAATTGGAATACATACAGATATATTGGGCTCAATATGTTTCAAGCATTCTATTATGAGTGCCTATATACTATAAATGGCATTCAAAAATACAGAGGAATAAAGGAATAGAAAACCATGAAGGTGTGTTTTATAAATCCGCCTTTTAAGGCAGAATATGGGAAGTTTTCCAGAGAATCCAGAAGCCCGTCTATTGGCCATAGCGGAGTGTTGTATTATCCGCTTTGGCTTATGTATGCTGCAGGAGTAGTAAAAAAAGATGGTACAGATATAGCTTTTATTGATGCTCCGGCAAAGCGACTAAGTAAAGAGGAAACGCTTTGCAGAGTAGCGAAGGAAGCACCGGATGCTTTAATGTACGTGCTTGATACAAGCACACCGTCAATCTACAGTGATGTAGATTTTGGAGCTGAGCTTAAATCTAGGTATCCAAAGTCAGTTATCATGCTTGTTGGAACACATCCCAGTGTTACACCCCAAGAAACATTACAGCTTTCGGATAAAATAGATATAATAGCCAGACATGAGTATGATTATATTGTCAGAGATGTTGTAAGAGTATTAAAGGCCGGAAAAAGCTATGAAGATGTTAAAGGAATTTCGTATAGAAATACAAATGGGGATATAATACATAACCTCGATGCACCGCATATAGATAATCTAGATGAGATACCTTTTGCTGCAGCCTTTATACGAAGGTACCTTGATGTAAAGGATTATGTTTTCCCTGCGGCCTCATATCCTGCAATACAAATTTTTACAGGAAGGGGATGCCCTGCACATTGCAATTTCTGTGTCTATCCACAGACATTACACGGACATAAGTACAGGCTTCGTTCACCGGAAAATGTTGTAAAGGAATTCAAATACATAGCAAAATATTTTCCGAACGTAAGGGAAGTAGTTATTGAAGATGACACTTTTACCGCAAACAAAAAAAGAGTCCTTGAAATATGCGACCTTTTGGTAAAAGCAAAGTTAAACAAGAGACTTAGGTGGTTATGCAATGCAAGGGTAAATATCGATCTCGAGACCATGCAGGCTATGAAAAAAGCCGGTTGCCATCTGATCATACCCGGATTTGAAAGTTACAATGAACAGATTTTAAGGAATATTAAAAAGGGAAGTACGCTAAAGCTTATTGACGATTATGTTGAAAATGCAAAAAAAGCCGGTTTGATGATCCACGCATGCTACATGGTGGGTAATGAGGGTGAAACGCGTGAGACAATGGAAAACACGCTTAATGCAGCTTTGAGATTTAATACCGATACGGCACAGTTCTTCCCACTTATTCCTTATCCGGGAACGGAAGCCTATGCGTGGGCAAAAAAGAATGGATATATTTCCGGGAATTATAACGAATATCTTCAGGAAGATGGTACGCTTAATTGCATTATAAATACTCCGGAGCTTTCTGCAAAAGAACTTGTTGATTTTTGTTCGTATGCAAGAAAGAAATACTATTTGCGCCCAAAGTATATTTTGCATAGGGTCAAAATGGGACTTAAAGATCCGGAGGATCTAAAGAGAAGTCTAAAAGCGTTTGGAAAGCTGAAGAATAGCTTGTTAAAAAGGGGATAAAAATGATTTCTGTTGCAATGGCAACATATAATGGTGAAAAATTTATTCACAGGCAGTTGCTTTCTGTACTATATAATCTGGGCGAAGAAGATGAAGTGGTTATAAGTGATGATGGCTCGACCGACAAAACTCTTGATGTTATAGCCTCGTTTCACGATAAGAGGATAAGAATAATTAATGGATTGCATAATGGAATAGGGCGTAATTTTGAAAATGCAATAAGAAATTGCAGAGGTGATTACATTTTTCTCTGTGATCAGGATGATGTATGGAGAAAAGATAAAGTATCCAAGGTTATGGAAGTGCTTGAGGGCAAGAAACTATGTCTTGTGGAGCATGATGCATATGTGGTTGATGAAGATAACAATGTTCTGTATCCTTCATTTTTTAAAATGAGAGATGTCCGTAGAGGAGTTATAAAGAATATTGTCAGAAACACTTATCATGGGTGCCTGATAGCATTTACGGCGGACCTGCTTCCATTTATGTGGGGATTTCCCAAAGATAAGGTGTGCTTTCATGATCAATGGATCGGAGTTATTGCTGACAGCAAAGGAGAAATTGTTTTTTTAAAGGAAAGACTGTGTAAGTATTACAGAAGAGGTGAGAATAGCTCCAGCTTTGAACATTTAAGCTTTACCAGGCAGATTTATCAAAGAATTAATTTGGTGTTTTTATTGATGAGGCGTTTAAAATAACAGATATGAGAATAGCAGGAATAGTTGTTTTCCATCCGGATATCGAAATATTAAAAAAAAATATAGATGCATTATATGAGCAAGTTGATCAAGTGATAATTTACGCAAACTCAGGTTTTGATAAAGAATTCCTTGATGAATATAAAAATGTACAGATATTAAGCGATGGAAAAAACCGTGGAATCGCAAAAGGTCTAAATGCTATAATGAGATGTGCGATGGAATATGGAGCAAAATGGTGCCTCTTGTTAGATCAGGATTCCATTGTTACAGAAGGTTATATTGATAACATGGAGGAATGCACATCATTAGATAATGCTGCTATTATTGCTCCCTTGATACATGACCGTGGGGCTGACAATTATGAAGGCAGTGCTGATGGTGGAAAGAAAGGAATAATTGATTGGTGCATTACATCCGGATCGTACAATAATGTTAATTCATGGAACACTGTCGGAGGATTCCAGGAAGATTTTTTTATTGATTATGTTGACTTAGAGTATTCTGCACGTGTAAGGCATTATGGTTATAATATCTACAGAGCAGAAAAAAATGTATTAAACCATGAAGTGGGAAGAATAAATGATTATAACATTATGGGACACAAGATATTTGTTCTTAACCATAGTGCACTCAGGAAGTATTATATTACAAGAAACACCATTGTTTCACACAAGCTTTTTCCAAGGGAAGAATTTTTGAGTCATCCATATCTAAGAACTATTAAAAGATCCATACTTGTAGTTTTATTTGAGAAAGATAAGTATAAAAAGATAGTGGCTATAATAAAAGGAATTAGAGATTCGAAAGCACTATTTGTCGATATTGTAAATGAAAATAATAAATATTATTTTAACAGTGAGCACAACTTACGGTGCTGATCAGCGAGAATAGTATTTATAAGCACCATTTATTAAGTAAGTGTATGGGGAAGATGTACCCTGGATTGAGATTTGAAAACAAGAATAATTGTAATATAAATGTTTTGAAAACAATACAAATATACTAAAGAAACGCATGAAAAAAAATGTTTCGGCGGAATTACTTAAAATCGTTGAATGTAAAGGGCGAAGGGTGTAGTAAATGAAAATAAATATCATTCTTCCTGAATTTGGACTTAGTGGTGGAGTGATGGTTGCTCTGCGTTATGCCAAGGCATTATCTCGATTTGGCCATGATGTTGTGTGCTATGCAAAAAAACTTCCATACCTTAGGCCTAAACGAATTAAGGATGTAGCGCATATTGTGCATCGTATAGTTTCGAATTATGATGTTGATATTGCGCTTAAGCAATATGGTCCTTTTATGTACAAGACGCCATTGTTTGTAAATAATAAAACAATACGTGATGCTGACATCACAATTGCAACTGCGTGGTGTACGGCTCTTGATGTATATAAGTTGTCAATAAAAAAAGGTGAAAAGGTTTATTTTATTCAAGGACATGAAATATGGGATGATAAAGAAAAAGGAATTCTGTCGTACAAGTGTCCGATGAATCATATAGTTATTGCAAAATGGATAGATGATATTCTTGTGAATGATTACGGATGCAAACCGGGAGTTATAATTAATAATGGTGTGGATCTTAAATTGTTTAAGCAGGACTTGTCCAAAAGGAATAAAGTGACAACAATCGCAATGATGCATCACTTTTTAGAGATAAAAGGTATACCTGATGGGCTGAGAGTCTTGGACCAAGTTCACATGAAATTTCCAGATATAAAGATAATAATGTTTGGAAAGAATGAATTTATAAACAGACCTGATTATATTGAATATTTCAAAAATCCTGTTCGTGATGAGATTGCAAGTATTTATCAACAATCTGATATTTTCGTTTGTCCGGCTAGAGCAGAGGGATGGGGGCTAACAATTGTTGAAGCAATGGCTTGTGGATGCGCTGTGGCAGGTACGAAGACAGGAGCATTATTGGAAATAGGGAATAATGGGGAAAATTCGTTGATTTCTGAGCCGGGTATACCAGAAGATTTGTTCGCAAATGTTGAAAGACTAATCTTAGAAGAGAAATTGAGAAAAAAGATTGGAAAAAATGCCATAAAATCAGTTCAGAGATTTGGTTGGGATAAATCATATCAAAAGTTTGAAAAAACTCTTATGATGTGGAAAAATTTGAGAAAAGATATAAGGTAAGTGTTCACTGCTATGATTGCATTACAATTAACAATATAGGTAAACCACGAGTGTTGAAATAAATATGTTTGCATTATGAAAAATAATGATTATCCACTGGTCTCAATAATTGTGCCGGTATATAACGTTGAAGAATATCTGGATGAATGTGTTAGGACATTGATTTCACAGACATATCCTAGAATCGAGATTTTACTAATTGACGATGGCTCAACAGATGAATCTGGTAAAATGTGCGATTATTATGCTGGAAAATATGACAATATTTCTGCCTTTCACAAAATTAATGGAGGACTTTCAGATGCCAGAAACTTTGGCTTGCATAAGTCACATGGTGAATTGATTAGTTTTGTTGATTCGGATGATTATGTTGAACTGGATATGATTCAATTTTTGTATGACCTTATGAAAAAGAATAATGTTTCTTTGGCATGCGCCAGATATGATCAGGTTGGTGAAATAGTAAATGGTGAAGTCCCTTATGAAACTGGTATAGAAAAACTTCTCACGGCGAAAGAATTGCTTGAATTAATGATTCTTATTCAAAACTATAAAGGATTGTTTGCGTCTACTTCTGTTTGGGATCGATTATACACTAGAGAATTGATTGAGGGGATTGTATTTCCAAAGGGAAAGAATTATGAGGATATTATATTCTCAACAAAAGTTATTATAAAAGCAGAAAAATGCGCATATGCTAATAGAGTTGTTTATCATTATCGTGTGAGAAGTGGCAGCATAAGCAATCAAGCAAATTGGGATATCAGACTCTTTACAGATAAGTTTTATTTTGAAAAACAACAAGTGGAGCTTTTGATGAAATATGGGATGAATGAACTTGCAGAATTGGTCAAATTACGAATGAAAAATGATATGATATGGCAAATTGTGCATTATCCGAATATGGAATGCAGGAAAGATGCATTAATTGCGACTAAAAAGATAAAAGTTAGTTACTTGGCTTTGCTAAGGTCAAAATTAAGAATTAAAAATAAACTTGCGATTCTTAAGAACTTAGCCCTTTTTGTCTTTGTTCGTTGATAGAGTTTATTTTTATGAGGATGAATTTGGTTTTATGTTATATATGGAATTCGCTGGTGGTCTCGGTAATCAAATGTTTCAATATGCTTTTTACAGACGTCTGAAAGAAATGGGGAAAGAGGTTAAATGTGTAATAACAAATGATCAGAATAGTAATCGGCCGTTTTGCTTGGATATATTTCCTAATGTTCAGATGGAGTTGATTTCCGATACAGATGATTATTATGACATCAAAGCCCAGTATTTGAAGAGAGGATATGTCAAAAAGATTATAAATAGGCTATTTCCTGCGACAAGAAGGTATTATTTTGAAAATGAAAATACTATAATAGATAATGATGCCTTCATTCTTTCCAATAAAATCATAAGTGGGTATTTTCAAGGAATTGAATATGTTAAGCCTATAGAAAGCATAATTAAAAATGAATTTAAGTTTCCGGTAGGAGAACCTAAACTTGCCAATTTCATAGATGATCTTCCAAAGGATGCTGTCAGTATCCATATTCGTAGAGGAGACTATTTGGAACTAAGTGACATCTATGGAGGGATTTGTACAAAAAAGTATTATAGTGATGCGATTGAATACATGAGGAATAATAACCAGTCTTCATTTATTGTGTTAAGTAACGATCAGGAATGGGTAAAAAAGAATATTGTTATAGAAAATGCTGTTTATATTGAAAAAACAATGTTTGATTACTATCAGGATTGGTATGATATGTGTATTATGTCGTGCTGCAAAAATAATATAATAGCAAATAGTTCTTTTAGTTGGTGGGGAGCATGGCTGAACAACAATGTAGGAAAAAAGGTAATTTTGCCACCATTTTTCGATCACCTCCACGAAAAAAAAAGGTTTGCAGATAATGGATGGACAATTGTTGAAGGGTAATTGAATGAGAACTAAAAATACATTGAAAAACGCTTTGTATGCAGTTGTGTCATATATGTTCTTGTTTTTAATGGCCTTTGTTATTCGACGTGTTTTTATTCAAAATCTACCGGTTTCTTTACTGGGATATGAGGGGTTATTCGGAAATCTGTTTGCATTGTTCTCGTTGGCTGATTTGGGGATAGATACCATTATTCTTTACAGGTTGTTTCCGGCTTTCGCAAATAAAGATGAAATAGAAATACGTCGTTTGATGGCTATTTACAGGAAATGGTATTATAAAGTTGGAATATCGATTGCTGGGTTAGGAGTATTAGCGATTCCGTTTCTTCACTTCATCGTGTCGGGAAATAATCTTGATTGGAGTTATGTATATTACATATATATTATTCAGTTGTCTGCTACAGTTTTTACATATTTTTTGGCGTATAACCGAATACTACTTGTGGTCAGCATGAGGGAGTATGAATGTGTAAAAATAGAGACTCTATTCGTGGCATTGTTCAATGTTTGCAAATTGATTGTATTGATATTTTTTAAGAGTTATATGCTATACTTGTTTGCAGGAATGATTTCGGGGGTTTGTAGTAACTACTTTATTTCTCGTAAGGTAAAGAAAACATTTCCAGGGCTGATACCTATTGGTTTTGGACAATTCAAGCATCAAAAGTTGGATTTGGAGGATAGTTTTAAAAAGGAAATACGGGATAATGTTATCCAAAAAATTAGCGGGGTAATATATGGTGGAACGGACAGCATTGTAATTTCTGCTTTATTAGGAATTAATAGCGTTGGCTTGTATGCCAATTACCTTTTGGTTCAAGGTTATGTGACCGGCTTTTTTACAAAAATAATCAAACCATTTCAGGCGTCTATAGGTAATTATATTCATACTAATGAAAGAGGACAGGAGACAGATGGGTTATTTCGAATGTTTGATATGGTCAGTTTTTTTGGAGCAGGACTTGTATCATCATGCTATCTAGTGATGTTTAATCCATTTATTACATTATGGTTGGGAGAGGCTTACTTATTAGATCAAGTGTTTGTTCTTGCTTTGGCTACTAACCAATATGTTCAATGGAATCATCAATTTATAACGATATATCGATCAGGGTTTGGACATTATGAGATTGATAGAAATCCGGTGATTTGTGCAGCGGTTATTAATATCATTGTATCAATAATACTGGGCAAAATTATTGGAATAGCAGGAGTAATAATAGGAACAATAATTGGGCATATGGGGTTTTGGTTCGGACGAGCTAGGACAGTGTATAAACTATATATGTGCGAGACGATTAGAAACTATATTTTTCGTCAAATAAAAAGATTATTCTTGTGGGCAGGTGAGATGTGCTTATCTTTTTTTATATGTCAAAAATTACCAATTTCAATTATGGGAATAGTATTGCGATTATTGATCTGTTGTATGATAACATTTGGAATTAATATGTTGTTTACATTTAGATCCGTGGAAGCGAGAATGGCATATAAATATTTTGTAACGATAAAAAATAACATTAAGGAGAAAGAATGATAAGGAATATAGCATTTATCCCTTGGGGAAGAGAGTTTATGAACGATGAAATGTTTATGGCATCTAGTCCCTATAATCGTGATAATGGATTTATGAGTTGGATAAAATGCAGAGAAAAGTTCAGCGAAATGGGAATTTCACTACATACGATTGATAAGTATGATGACATATCTGATATCGATATCATTTGTTTTTTTTGGTTTGATGATTATTGGTATCGTAAAGTAAAAAAAAGAGGATTGCTTGAAAAGACTATATATATTGCTTTTGAACCTCCAGTTGTTGATAAGAATCATTCTCCTAGGGGAATCAATGAGCTTAAGAGCTTTTTTCACTATATATTAACGTGGAATGATGATTTGGTTGATAATCAAAGGGTATTTAAATTTATGTATCCGTATTGGTTTGATTATAGCACCGCTAATTATTTGAAATTTAATGAAAAAAACAAATTGTTAATAAATATATCTAGTAACAAATCATCAAATGTGAGAGATGAATTATATAGTGAACGCAAAAAGGTTATTCGTTATTTTGATGCACATAAAGATTTTGAATTGTATGGCCCTGGATGGGAGAAAGAAAAGCTGTCATCATACAAGGGCATGGCCTCATCAAAAAAAGAAGCATATTCTTCAGGTATGTTTGCATTGTGTTTAGAAAATATGAAGAATGTCAAGGGATATATTACTGAAAAAATTTTGGATTGTTTTTGCGCAGGAATAGTCCCGATTTATCAAGGAGCCAGTAATGTTTCAGAATATATTCCAGATGATTGTTATATTCATTATGATAAATTTGGCAATCTTGGGGAATTGGAAAATTATCTTGCTTCAATGAATGAAAAAGAATACAATCGGTTCCTTGAAAGTGCAAGAAAGTATTTGGAAAGCGATATGAAGAATTGTTTTTTACCATTTTCTTTTACACAGGCAATTTTATCTCCCTTTAATGAGTTTTCTAATGCCACATTTAAACCGAAAAGGAGTTGGACGGTGAAGTCCATATCAAGAGATATGAAGTTGTTAGCAAAAAAAGTGAAAAATCATTTTTTTATTGCTCTATTTTGAGATTCTAAATAAATATCAATAAATGTGGAGGAAAAATATGTGGTTCGAAAAATATTTAATTATATAAAAATAAAAAATAGAAAAATGAAAATTATTAAATTTTGTAAGTTGGAAAAAGGCGAAAGAAATAGTGAAGTTGTAGATTGGTTAAAGAATAATAGTTTAACATACTTCAATTATGAGTGGTTTCATGATATTGATGCTTTGGGAAATATCAATATAGAAATGGATGAA